>Ga0114960_10004175_pt1 | contig 10890 bp, 9 predicted proteins | sample C_130625_MF_Meta_FD_92637 | JGI IMG/M metagenome (GOLD analysis project Ga0114960, IMG submission 92637) | Freshwater microbial communities from Lake Croche, Canada to study carbon cycling - C_130625_MF_MetaG | ecosystem: Environmental > Aquatic > Freshwater > Lake | place: Lake Croche, Canada...
AGAGCTGAACAAAAAAATGTCTCGACGTCGTATTCCTCCTGTTGGCCTGTTTTAAAACTTGACCAGACTGGTCAAAAGAAAGGCAAGCCTGATTTCTTGGTGGTTTCCAAATTGGTCTTGATCAGTTTGTTGATCAGCTGGCGTTCAGCAACACTGAGTTGCAAGGCATGTTCATAGCTGAGACCACCTCGCATGTACCAACTCAACTGCAATGCCTCTTGTCTGATTTCGTTACACTCCTGATCCATTTGATCAACAATCTTGCTGATTTGATCAGAATCCGAGATCAAGAGGCGGGAGCGAAAAAACTGGACATGTCCATGGTCAGTATTTGTTCGTATTTGTGGTTGCATTCGTCACACTCCATGTGCAACGGTTTCATTTCAGCCACGGACTTTAAGTTGATGATACAGTCTCGGATCTGATTAAACAGCTTGCGATCACAGTTCTGCAACATTTCCTCAATGAATTCATGTTCACCAACCATGGCAGTTGGAGTCTTGATCACACTTATACTTTGTGCCAGGGCCTTGATGGTAATTTCAGTAATTCTTTTGAGGCTCTGCCCCAGGGCTGACAATTTTGCGCTGTCAGCCACTTCAGCATCGGGCAACATCTGCATGAGTTTTTGATTCTCGTACTGTATTTGGCTGTTGTCAGTTAGATTTTTGTAAGTCATGGGACGAAGGAAAATTTCCATGTCGCCGGACCGAATACTTTGCGTGTAGTCCGGGGCCGCCAGTCCGTCCAATACCAAGCGTAGATCTATGCTGCGATCGCTTTCGGCTTGACAGTTGGGACACTGACTGCCAAATTCCATTTCATGTCCGTAGCTGGCAATGCGTATGGCCACCAAAATAGTGTCAAGATCCATGGCCGGTACAACCCATGCGTCCAGGATGTTGGGCACACAGCTTTGTATCACATTCACAGTGGCCTGACCGTTGAACATGGCATCAGGAGTACGATAGGTGATTTCGTCTATGGCAGTCATGGGATAAACTGGATAACTGTCGTTGACAGTGGGAGCCAGGGCGCCGTCAGGATAAAACCGGCCGCAACTGGGCAGTTTTACATAGATAGCAGGTTGTCTAAAATATTGGCGTAACGGGTTAGTTTGGTTCATTTTTTTCCTCGATAAATATAGTTATGGCAATTGAATTCAGTACTGAAGAATTTCAGAGATCTTATGCAGAGATAGTGCGAACTATGGAGCTGGGACTGCCTCTGAACCGAGAACAGCTCGAGCTGTTAAAAGACCATAACGAAGCCAATGCCAAAATAAATGCCAGTTTGGGACAGGCCAGCAAGGCCGCCCAAGACTTTGCCAAATCTGCTTATGATGGCAAGCTGGGCATGAGCCAATTAAACAGCGGAATTGACGCCGTAACCGGCTCGATACAAACCGTAGCAGCGGTAGTTGGCGCTTTGAGCCTGCTTAGTCCTATTGCAAGAGGATTGAAACTTGCACTTGGTGGGCTGTCGTTTGCAGTAAATCTCGCTGGAAAATATATCAAAGCAAGCGGTGAACAGGCTGATGTGCTGTTTAAAACCTACCAAGAGCTTGGCAAAACCGGACAAAATGCCTCAGGCGGCATAAGTGATGTGGCACGCCAGATGGTGCAACTCGGCTACGGTATAAAAGAAATAGACAACATGGTAGCGTTGCTTAAAGAAAATAGCGAAACGTTGGCAGTGTTTGGCAGTACTGCAGCAAGAGGTGGCGATGCATTTGCTATGGCAGCCAAGCAAGTTCGCGACAGCGACATAGGCGATACCTTACTAAAAATGGGACGGACACCCGATGACATCAATCGCGGCACTGCATACTTTATTAAAAATCAGCAGGCACTGGGCATATCGTCTTTAAAAACTCAACAAGACCTAAGTACACAAGCAGGCAAGTATATCATGCAACTGGATTTATTGGCCAGGTTAACCGGTCAAAGTGTTGACAAAGCGCAAGAACAAATAGAAATGGCTCAGGCTGAAGAAGCATACGCCCAAGTACGATATGAACTTCTAAAAAAAGGTGATAAAGCATCATTGGATCAAGTGGCCGAAATGGACAAGATGGTAAATTATCTTGCTAAATCCCCGGCCTATCTCAAAGAATTTTTGCAAGGAGCCGGTGGCGATATAGCTGCTATGCAAAAGTCCATGATGATATCTCCCGAATATGTGGCCATGATTCAAAATGGACAATTTTCAGCTGCAAAGGCCATGGACTCTTTTGGAAGAGATGTGAACCTGACCAGAGATAGATTTGGCGGAGTTATTAGAATGAACGCCAGTGAAGATTTTTTAGGGCCACTGTCTCAACTGGGCAAAGTAGCAACAATAGCAGCCGAAGGCTATGAAAAAAGAGAGAAGTTAGCAGCAGAAGATCAGAAACAGCAAAAAGATAATCTTGAGGAAAACACCAAGGACATAGTAGACGCTCAAAAAAAACAAAGGGCAGCCACGCAAGATCTACAAGATTTTGTTAGAAAAGGAATAGGTCCGGCAACTACTGCTTTAAAAGGACTTGCTGATGCAACTGCTTTTGCAACCGGGGCATTGCCAGGAACAGGTGCAACCAGTGGCGGTGGAGCCGCCAGTGGCGGTGGAGCCGCCAGTGGCGGTGGAGCAACCAGTGGCGGTGGAGCAACCAGTGGCGGTGGACTCACGCCAAAATCTCAAGGCTCGGGATCTGCACCAACTACTCCTGGTGCCAACGAACAATCGCCTGGCAGTAGAGGCGGCCTGAGTGGTCCAGACCTGACCAGCATTATTTCAAAAACTGGCGGAACGACCCAGGTCGACAAGGCATACGCACCTGCATTTCAAAAATTATTAAACTATTTAGACGAGAGTGGCTATAAAATTACCAGTCTTGGGGGGTATAACGATAGAGACGTAAGGGGAAAACCAGGTAAAAAGAGTATGCATGCGTACGGGGGCGCCATTGACATCAATTCAGCTGACAATCCAATGGGTTCAAGTTTAATAACTAACCTTCCTGGAGATATTGGTAAAATAGCCGCTTCTTTTGGTTTAGGATGGGGAGGAAATTGGTCAAGTGTAAAAGATGCTATGCATTTTAGTGCCGCTAAAAGCGAAGGCGGATCTTTGTTATCAGCATTGAATGGCTTTGAGGGAATGTTGTCAGGTCCAGCTGGGGGTTATAGACCCAATATAGAAATGCACGGACGAGAACAACTCACTATTACACCAACTGATCCGGGCAAACGTTCAGCATTTGAAGGCGCTGATACCAATGTTTTGATGTCAAAACAACTGGATAAAATGGACGAAATGGTACGTGCTTTCAATGACACAGCCAGACAAGACACAACAGGCATGCAGTTGAGCAGACTGGATCGCCTGATTCAGGTCATGCAAGATCAAGTCAACGTCAGCACAAAGATATTGCAAGCTTCTCGATAACACCATAAATAATTGACTATGGCAGAAAACAACAACAGCGGTCAGGGTCGCGGATGGAAAAAGTACTTTCGAGTGGCCAACACTGGTGGACAGATGAGTCCAATTTCAGGATCAAATCAGTTTGGCTTGCCTGGCTACGGCAAGCAAAACGGTGAAGACTACAACGCTTCGTCAACCAGCAACGACTTTGCCTATCGCAATTATGCCAGCAGATTGCCTGAAGTATACTCAGGACATCCCAATCGTGTTGAGCGATACAACCAGTACGAAAACATGGACTGCGACAGTGAAGTCAATGCTTGCCTGGACATTATTGCTGAATTCAGCACACAGATCAATCAAGACAACAAAACACCGTTTGACATAACTTTCACCGACAAACCCACCGATCACGAAGTTGAAATTATCAAAAAACAACTGCAACAGTGGACCAAACTAAACAAGTTTGATCAGCGCATGTTCAAGCTGTTTCGCAACGTGATCAAGTATGGAGATCAGGTGTTTGTGCGTGACCCCGAAACTTTTGAACTGTACTGGGTAGACATGGTCAAGGTGTCCCGTGTGATTGTGAACGAAAGCGAAGGCAAGCGTCCTGAACAGTATATCATACGTGATATCAATCCCAATTTTCAAAACATGAGCATAGCTCAAAAAACCACCAGTGATTACTATGTGAGTCGTGCCACAGGATCAGCTGGACAAAACAACTACACAGCACCCAACGGTGGTGGCTACGGCGGTGCTGGTGGCGGTTCCGGCAACAGTAGATTTCAGCAGGCCATGAACGAAACTTGCCTGGACAGTCGTCATGTGGTGCACATGAGTCTAAACGAAGGCCTGGATTTCTTTTGGCCGTTTGGGCAGAGTATCTTGGAAAACATATTCAAGGTCTACAAGCAAAAAGAACTCCTGGAAGATGCGGTGCTGATCTATCGTGTGAGTCGTGCTCCTGAGCGCAGAGTATTCAAGATTGATGTGGGCGGCATGCCCAGTCACTTGGCCATGCAGTTTGTGGAACGAGTCAAAAACGAAATGCATCAACGCAGAATTCCCACCAATACCGGTGGCGGCGCCAACATGATGGATGCCAGCTACAATCCGCTCAGCACCAACGAAGATTACTTTTTCCCACAAAATTCAGAAGGCAAAGGCAGCACTGTAGATACCTTGCCGGGCGGTACAAATCTGGGCGAAATTGACGATTTAAAATATTTCAACAACAAAATGGCCCGCGGCCTGCGTGTGCCGTCAAGTTACTTGCCCACTGGGCCGGACGATTCAGATCGTGCGTTCACAGATGGCAAGGTAGGCACAGCCTTGATACAAGAATATCGTTTCAACCAGTATTGCAAGCGCCTGCAGAACTTGATCATGCAAAAGTTAGACGACGAATTCAAGATGTTTCTGCACTGGAGAGGCTTCAACATTGATTCGGGTCTGTTCAGCATTTCTTTCTGCGAACCACAAAACTTTGCGACCTATCGCCAGGCTGAAATGGACACCAGTCGTATTTCGGCCTTTACACAGCTGGAACAGTTGCCCTACATGAGCAAACGTTTCATGATGAAACGTTTTTTGGGACTAACTGAAGAAGAGATCTTGGAGAACGAAATTGCCTGGAGAGAAGAACGCGACGAACCCGAAGTCAACACCACACAAGGACAAGATCTGCGATCGATTGGTATTACTCCAGCTGGCATGGAAAGCGATATCACAACCGGCCAAGATTTGGCCGGTGCTGAAATCATGCCCGGACTGGGACAACCCAGTGCTGCACCAGGCATGACTGGACAACCTCCGGGTGCTGGTGTTCCTCCTGCAGGTGGAGCCGCTGGCGTCGCTGGCGGGGTGCCTCCGTTATAAATACATCATGTTCTTAAACGAAATCTACAACCGAACCGCTCCTGGCTATCAGGATCTTGGCCAAGACAACAGCCAGCCCACTGTGGGCGATCTGCGCAAGACCCGCTTGACTCTGCGCCAGCTAAACAAGTTGCGCCAAATGAATGATATAAGGTCTGTGGAATATCGAGAAAAACTTAAATTAGTAAAACAGCAGTACGCACCTGCTCCAGTTGCCCCAGGCCTATAATCGATATTTCGTACATCGCATAAATAATATTATGCAAGAACTATACATCAACCGATACAATAAATTTATAGAATATGCTAAAACTCAGCATAGTTCAGGATATAAAGAAACTCATCACATTATTCCTAAATCGTTAGGGGGTAGTAATGATAGTGATAACTTAATAAAAATACCATCAAGAATGCATTTTATTGCACATTGGATGCTATGGAAAGCCCACGGAACAGATGAATTGGCCTACGCATTTTGGGCAATGTGTCATCAAAAGAAAAAAGGGCAACAAAATCGTTATTCAAAAATCAATAGTAAAACCTATGCAATATTAAAGGAACAACGTAGTAAACTTATCAGTAAAAACAATTCAGACCGCTGGAAAGACCCAATTTGGGCTAAACAAATGTCTGATAAAATCCGAGAAGTAAAAAACAGGCCAGAAGAAAAAGAAAAACAAAGTAAAAAAATGGCAATGCAGAATTCTGATCCAGAGTTTAGAAAAAAAATTATTAAAGGAAGAGAAAAAAAATTTGCCAATGCAGAGTGGTATGCAAACTACAAACAAATATATAAAACTATTGCAACAAAAAAAATTAAACCAATTGTAGTAAATGGGATTGAGTATTCTTTGGTCACCGATGTAGCAACAAAATATAATATAAGCATTCCGACAGTCAGACAACGTATCAAAAGTAAAACAGCACAATTTAAAGGTTGGAATTACAAAACTTCTTTGTAACACCACAGTCGCACTTTAGTCTATAAAACTACCAGTTTTACACCGCAAAAGCACTAATATTTCTCAATTGATGTAAGTAATATACGAGCCATCAATTAAGGAGATATTATGACATCGAAATTTGAACAGTTGATTGAGTATGTGATCAACGATGAAGAGGCGAAAGCCAAAGAACTTTTCCACGATATCGTGGTAGAAAAGTCACGCGAAATCTACGAAAACCTCATGAACGACGAAGAAATGGATTCGTTTGGCGGTGATTCCAGCAACAGCCTGATCAACGACGTTGAAGCCGAAGAACGAGGCATGCAGGAAGGCGAAGAAGACTTTGACGACGAAAGCGAAGAAGAATTTGACGACGAAGGCGGCGAAGAAGACTACAGCGAAGAAAGCGAAGAAGAATTTGACGACGAAGGCGACGACGATTTTGCAATGGACAACGGCGACGGCGACATTGAAGACCGTGTGGTTGATCTTGAAGACAAGTTGGACGAACTCATGGCCGAATTTGAAACCATCATGGGCGGCGAAGGTGGCAACGACGGTATTGACAGTGATTTAGAAGGCCAAGACGGCGACGAGTTAGCCGGCGATGCTTTGGCACAAGACGACACCCAGGCTTTTGACAACGACATGGACGAAATGGACATGATGGAAAACATCACGTTGGACAAGGTAGCCGCTCCCAAGTACGGTGACGACGGTGCCAACACCAAAAGCCCAGTTGCGTTCAATTCAGGAGCCAGAGGCATGGCAGCCAGTCCAGTACGAATGACCGGCGACACTGCACAAGGACGTTCTGCACCAAAAACAACTGATATGCCACAGGCTGGAAAATACAGAAATGTTCCAGGCAAAGGCGGCTCTAACTCCAAGTTGGACACAGCTCCACGGCCAACTTTGACACAGGCATCTGGTACCAACACCAGAACTCCTTTTCCAAAAGGATAACAGCAACATATGGCTCGATATCTAAAAGAACACCTCAGCTTCAACCAGGCCAACATTGAACTGTTGACCGAAGAAGCCGGGGACGGTTCCGGTGGCAAAACTTTGAAACTCAAAGGTATTTGCATTGAAGGCGGCGTAAGAAATGCCAACGAGCGTGTGTATCCTGTAAGTGAAATTGCCAATGCAGTTGACACCATCAACGAACAGATCAAGACTGGTCATTCAGTCTTGGGTGAAGTAGATCACCCAGATGATTTGAAAATCAACTTGGATCGTGTGAGTCACATGATTGAACGCATGTGGATGGAAGGCCCGTGCGGCTACGGCACATTAAAGATATTGCCAACACCCATGGGAGAACTGGTCAAGACCATGTTGACCAGCGGTGTGAAATTAGGTGTTAGCAGTCGTGGATCAGGAAATGTCAACGACTCCAACGGACATGTCAGTGACTTTGAAATCGTCACTGTGGATGTGGTTGCTCAGCCCAGCGCTCCCAATGCATACCCCACAGCAATTTACGAAGGCCTGTTAAATCATGCCGGCGGACAACGCTTGTTGGATATGTTCAAGGACCCAGCTAAAAGCAACAAAGCACAGAGACTTGTAAAAGACGAAGTGATTCGTTTGATACGCGGTCTCAAAATAGAGGGGAAATAATGCTATGTTAGATAGTTTAAAACCGTTACTTGATAGCGACCTGATCAACGAGGAAGCGCAACAACAGATCTCAGAAGCTTGGGAATCAAAGTTGAACGAAGCCCGTGAGCAAGTGCGTGCAGAACTCCGCGAAGAGTTTGCACAACGCTATGAACATGACAAAACAGTAATGGTGGAAGCCCTGGATCGTATGGTAACAGAAGGTCTGGCAGTAGAGATCCAACAGGTTCGAGCCGAAAAAGCTCAACTTGCAGAAGATCGTGTCCGATTCCAAGTCAAGATGAAAGAAAGTTCCACCAAGTTCAACGACTTTATGGTAACCAAATTGGCAGAAGAAATTGGCGAACTGCGCCGAGACCGCAAGATGCACACAGAAGGTATTTCTAAATTGGAAAACTTTGTGGTGCATGCACTTGCACGCGAGATTCGTGAATTTGCACAAGACAAACAAGATGTTGTTGAAACTAAAGTTCGTTTGGTGCGTGAAGCTCGCCGTCAGTTGGAAACACTCAAAGCACGTTTCGTTACAGAAAGTGCCAGAAAAATGTCCAACGCTGTAGGCCGTCATCTACGGGCTGAACTTGGTCAGTTGCATGAAGATATCAAAGTTGCTCGCGAGAACAATTTTGGTCGCAGAATTTTTGAAGCATACGCAGCAGAATTTGGAGCTACTCATTTGAATGAGAAAGCCGAAGTCCGCAAGTTACACAGCGTAATTGCACAAAGAGAACAGCAACTTGGCGAAGCCATCAAACTCAGTACTCGGGCCAAAACCCTGGTAGAGAGTAAAGAACGCGAAATACGCATGCTTCGTGACTCCAATGAACGCGAAGGCGTCATGGAAGAACTGCTGGCTCCTTTGAATCAGGAAAAAGCAACAGTGATGCGTAATTTGTTGGAAAGTGTACAGACAGCCAGACTGCCCGGCGCTTTCGAAAAGTATCTACCAGCTGTGTTGGCAGACCGTTCTGTAAAAACTCAAAAGGTGATTACAGAAACTGTTTCCGTAGCAACTGGCGATAAATCTGCCCGTGGCCAGGATGAAGATCGCAGCAATGTGATTGACCTCAAGCGTCTGGCAGGGCTGTAAAATCAGATAAAAAAAGGAGACTTAAATGTCACGAGAATTATTAGAAAGTCGTTGGGGAGAAACTAAAGATGCGTTGCTGGAAGGCCTACATGGCTCAAAGCGCAATTCAATGAGTCAAATCCTTGAAAATACCAAAAAGTACCTGCGTGAGAACGCAAGCTCTGGTTCCACATCAGCTGGCAACATCGCTACATTAAACCGTGTGATTTTACCAGTAATCAGACGTGTTATGCCAACTGTTATTGCTAACGAGTTGGTGGGCGTACAGCCAATGACAGGTCCAGTGGGTCAGATCCACACCTTGCGTGTAAGATATGCCAACAGCTTGACTGACAACAGCCTAGCAGCCACAAGTGTAACAGCTGGTCAAGAAGCACTCAGCCCGTTCACTATTGCAACTGCATACTCCACAGTTCCATCCGGTACTAGTACTGCTAGTGGTTACACTGGCAATAACACAGCTACCATGGAAGGTACCGGCGGTAAGCAGATCAGTGTTCAGATCTTGAAACAGGCTGTTGAAGCCAAGACTCGTAAGTTACAAGCACGTTGGACTTTTGAATCAGCTCAGGACGCACAAGCCATGCACGGCATTGACGTTGAAGCAGAAATCATGGCTGCTCTTGCACAAGAGATCACAGCTGAGATTGATCAAGAGATCCTGTTGAGCTTGAGTACTTTGGCAGCAACCGAGTACACATACAACCAAGCCACTGTGTCTGGTACTGCAACATTCGTTGGTGATGAGCATGCTGCTTTGGCTGTTCTTATCAATAGAGTTGCCAACCTGATTGCTCAGCGCACACGTCGTGGTGCTGGTAACTGGTGTGTGGTAAGCCCAGCAAGTTTGACTGTGCTACAAAGTGCAACAACCTCAGCTTTTGCAAGAACAACCGAAGGTACTTTTGAAGCTCCTACCAACACCAAGTTTGTGGGCACACTCAACGGTGCTATGCGTGTGTTTGTCAACAGCTATGCTCAAGACACAGCATCAGTATTGGTCGGTTACAAAGGCACATCAGAAACTGATGCTGCTGCGTTCTACTGCCCATACATTCCGTTGATGAGCTCTGGTGTTGTATTGGATCCGACAACATTTGAACCAGTAGTTAGCTTTATGACCCGTTACGGATTTGTCGAATTGACAAATACTGCATCGAGTTTTGGTAATGCTGCCGACTATGTGGGAGAAATAGCTGTCCAAAATCTATCTTTTTCCTGATCAAAAAAGGTTTATTTGTTTTATCAAAAACCCACTTCGGTGGGTTTTTTGTTGACTATGGTATCTAAATATGCTATTATTGAGCTTACTATCATAAATAAACATATGAACAAATACGAAAAATGGTATAAAGATATTACCAGTCGCGGCCAAACTCGCATCACCGATGAACGAACAGAATCTCATCATATTATTCCTAAATGTCTGGGTGGCGCCGACGATAAGAGTAATTTAACCAATGTAACATTGCGAGAACATTTTATATGCCATTGGCTACTAACCAAGATTCATTATGGTAAAGAACGACATCAGTTGCTCAAAGCATTATGGATGATGAAAGCAGAAAATCAAAATCAAACACGATATAAAACTAAAATTACATCAAGAGTGTATGCTACTCTTAAAGAAGAGTACATTAAATTGCAAAGTATTAAGGTTACAGGAAAAGGCAACGGGTTCTATGGCAAAACTCACACACCAGAAGCTCGTAAACGTATCAGCGAAGCAAATAAAGGCAGAGTGCCACCTCAAGAAGAAATAGAAAAAATGAAATTAGCGTTAGCAAAACGCAGAGAGCAAGGAGTTAAAAGAGCACCATACAGTGACGAGTATAAACAAGAACGCAGTAAACGATATTCAGGAGAAGGAAACCCACGTTACGGAGTAGAAGTGTTAGACGATACTCGTAAAAAAATTGGAGACAAACTGCGTGG
>Ga0114960_10004180_pt1 | contig 10888 bp, 1 predicted proteins | sample C_130625_MF_Meta_FD_92637 | JGI IMG/M metagenome (GOLD analysis project Ga0114960, IMG submission 92637) | Freshwater microbial communities from Lake Croche, Canada to study carbon cycling - C_130625_MF_MetaG | ecosystem: Environmental > Aquatic > Freshwater > Lake | place: Lake Croche, Canada...
CAGCAGCCCATTGCTTTCGCTAGTGAGCCCGAGGCCCGTGCCATTACCTGGATCGAGCAGGCTCTGGGTCGTCCAGGTGCTGCCGTTGTTGGTGTTGCTGCTGGTGGCGACATAGACCGTAGTACTGGGACTGCTGCTGGTGCCACCCTGGTAGGCGATGTAGGTCTGGCCGTTGTATTGGGTTATCGCCAGGGGGGTTGAGGCGGTTTGGGTGCCGGTATTGTTGTTGTATTGGATCTGGATATCGGAGGTCCAGCTGTTGCTTGATGAAGGAGAAGTTGTGTAGGCCTTCAGGATGCGATTGCTAGCATCATTGGAGACGTAATAGAGTGCTAGTTGCTGGGTTCCTGCTACGGTTTCGCTAGTGATGGAGGCGTAGGTGGCAGATTGGCCTGGAACCTGATACACGGGATTCCAGTTATTGGTGGCGGCGTTGTTGAGGGATGTGATGTTGATAAGATGATTGCCGACGCCGAGATAGCTGAGGTACAGGGTGCCGTTCACCACGGCCAGGGAGGGTGGCGTGGTGGAGGTCATGCTGCTGGGCAGAGCCTGCCAGTTCTGCCACGTGACACCGCCATCACTGCTGGCGGTCCAGTAGATGGCATTGGAGTTGTTGTTCGGTCCACACTGCACCGCCATGTAGACGGTGTCGCCACTGCGCACTAGGGCCGGTGTTCCAAGGGAGGCACCGCCATTCACTACAGCCCAGGGGGCCGTTGACGCTGATAGCGTAAAGGGGTCTGTGCTGCTGGAGGCATAGACGCTGCCGCCCTCCATCCAGACCACGCCGAGGGAATCGCCGCGATCCAGCAGTTGGAGGCCACTGGCGCTGCTGAAGGCCGATGTGTCGCCTGAGGTCGTGCTGAGAATGCTGGGGGAGCTCCACAACAGGGGGTTGTTGCTGCTGGGATCCCAGCTGGAGAGAGATAACGTACCGGCACTGTTGACGAAGCCCAGATAGAGCTTCTCATTGAAATAGGCCAGCGAAGGACCCGTGCTAGGGAGACTCTTGGCAACACACCCCTAAAAGCCCAAAAAAGTCTCAATTGTCCAAGCCGGACTCTTTTCTGCGTCCAGATGGTCTGACCTGGCTATTTTGCCAAATTTCGACTCCTTTTGCTTCTCTATTTGGCCTTGATCGGGCCAAATAGACACACCAATTCCTTGCCTATATAGGGTCCAGTTGTACTCGACGAGCCAGGTAGAGATTGGTCAGTGCGGCGAGCACATGCACCTTGCAGCGATTTTTCGCCATCCCCCTCAGCCTTGTCTTCTGGAAGCCAAACTGCTGTTTGATCACCCGGAAGGGGTGCTCCACTTTGGCTCGGATGTGAGCCTTCGCTGTTTCGATCAAGTCGAGCAGTCTGCCGTCTGATGTCTCAGGCAGCACGCGACGTTTCCCTGGCCGCATGGCGACGCGAAACTCGATCGGCTTGCCTTCCATCTCCTGCCGCTTGTCGATCCCTTGGTACCCGGCATCCGCGTAGACCAACGTCTCCTCTCCGTGCAGCAGCTCAGGCGCTGGGGTGATGTCATGCACGTTGGCTGAGGTTGTCTGCACCGAGTGGATCAAACCGCTTGCAGCATCGACGCCGATATGCACTTTCATCCCGAAATACCACTGATTGCCCTTCTTGGTCTGGTGCATCTCTGGATCCCGCTCGCCCTGCTTGTTCTTGGTGGAGCTGGGAGCCGCGATCAAGGTTGCATCGATGATCGTGCCTTGCTTCATGGCCATGCCACGAGCCTTGAGATGGGCTTTGACCGTCTCAAAGATTTGCTGGCCCAGCTCATGTTTTTCCAACAGATGCCGAAAGGCCAAAATCGTCGTCTCATCTGGGATCCGCTCACTGATCAAGTCGATGCCAGCGAAACGTCTCATGGTCGGGACCTCGATCAGAGCGTCCTCCATCGCTGGGTCACTCAATGAGTACCAGTGCTGCAACAAGTGAATCCGGAGCATGGTGTCCAGTGGAAAGGGCGGGCGGCCTCCTTTGGAGCCTTTCTTGGGGTAGAAGGGCTCAATCAGATCAATCAACGGCTGCCATGGCACCACCTGCTCCATCTCGGCCAGAAACTTCTCGCGTTTGGTCTGCTTTTTAGCAGTGCTCTGCTCGTAATCACCAAAACCAAGCTGTTTGCCGCCCATCAAACCAGTCCTAGCCAGAGATCAGAGCACTATTCTCGCAAGGTTTGGGCTGGTTTTCCAGAGTCTCCCTAGTGCTGAAGGCGTAGCTGAGGGTACTGAGATTGCTCCAGTTGGCCCAGCTGTTGCCACCATCGTTGCTCTGGCTGAACCATAGCGTCTGGTCGTTGGCCCCCTTGACGGCTGCATAGAGGATGGTGCCCACCGCGATCACGCTAGGGGTGGCATCGGTGAGCCCCTGCAGTCCATTGCTGCCTTCGATCAGTAGACCAGGCAGGGGCGCCAGGGGTGCGCTGGTGGTGGGATTCACTGGCGCGATGAAGCCGAAACCCGAGCCCAAAGGCAGGTCAGTGGAACGACGTCCATAGAGAATGCCGGTGGTGCTGCCGGCCCCCTGGTTGCCCAGCTCCGCCGGACTCAGGTTCTGATCGAGGAACAGGGCGATGTCTGAGAGTCCATCGCCGTTGATGTCACCTGCAGCCATCACCTCGGTGCCATTGGCCACCATGAAGCTGTAGTAGCTGTAGGGCGCATCGGCGAGGATTTCCTGGGTGTTGGCCCCCAACTCGATGCGCACAGTGGTGAGCGCAGTGCCGGGATTGACGCAGAAGAAATCGTCGTAGCCATCGCCGTTGAAATCGCCGATGGAGCGCAGGGAGCCCTGGGTGGTGGTGGCCAGGCCTTCGAGCAGGAAGCCAGTGCTACTGGTGAGCCGGCCCAGCTGCAGATTGTCGACTGACTCGAGATAGGCATGGCCCCAGGTGAGATAGCCTTTGGCAAGGGGGCCGGAGCCGGTCAAAATATCATTGAGGCCATCGGCATTGATATCACCGGGGCCATAGGAACCCTGGCCAGTCAAGCCGCCGGCACTGCCAAGTTCTGAGAGGATGGTGATGCTCGATTGGCTGCCATCGGCATAGGCGATCGAGCCGATCGAGCCTGGCTGGAAACTGGCGAGGCCTTGATTGGTTGTGGTGGTACTGAGCTGTTCACCGCCGAACAGCACATAGCCATTGCCTGCGCTGCTGGCGGCGTTATACGCCTGCAACAGCGCATCGTCATAGCCATCATTGTTGACATCACCCAGACTGATCAGGCCGTTGCCGAGATGATCACCAGCTGCGGCGGCGGTGAAGAGATTGGTGGCAGCCAGGATCGCCAGATGTTGATTCAGTCCAAGGCTCTGATCTCGATAGGTGGCATTCGGATCAATGGTGTAGACAACTCCACCGCCACCGCTCTGGTCGGCACCGATCATCAGCTGATCGCGGTTGATGTTGGTGAGATCGGCAAAGGCGACGCTGCTGCCGAACCCCGTATCGCCCAGCGTGTTGTAGGGATTGGGGCCGTAGTAAATGCTGCCATTCAGCGTGGCAACGGCCCCGGGCGTGAGGGCCGTATTGGCCAGGGTAGAGAAATTAGTGCCGCTGTTAAACAGCATGACCGCGCCCACGGCGGCGGATTGAATCGCCTGGTTGTTGACCGTGGTGGCCTTGGTGATCTGACTCAATTGCACATCAGCCAGCTTTTGGAGAAATTCCTTCTGTTGATCACTCAGCTGATCAGCTTGTAGCGAGCTGATGGCGGTGTACGCAGTGCTGTTCACATCGCCAGTGGCATTGATCTGCGTCCCTCCCACCTGGAGGCGGATGAGCAATCCTTGGGGCAGGTTTGGCGAGTAATTGTAATTAGAGTTATTATAAGTTTGAGTCGCTTCTTCGGTGCCGCTGTACACCATCGCCCCCGTCACGCCGGGGGCGGAAACGGCCAGTTGGCCGTCGCTGGAGATGGCCACGGCGGTGCCCAATTGGGCTCCCCACCAGGTGGTGGAGGTGGTGTTGCCCGCCTGGAGGGTGGTGAGGGTGCCGCCGCTGCCCAGCATGGGATTGCTGAGCAGGGTGGGAGTGGCGGTGCCCCAGCTGCCGGGATAGGTGTTGGTGTTGTAGGCATACAGGGCACCGATCGGCTGGGTGGAATCCTGGGCGTTGTTGGTATCGAGGGTGCGCAGATAGTTGGGGGCGCCGATCCAGAGGGTTCCTGGCCCCCCGTTGCTGCCGCTCTGGAAGGCCAGGGCCGAGCCGAAGCCAGCGACTGTGGTGATGTCCGTGGCGCTGTTGGCGTTGCCGGGCCGCAGCACGGTGACGTAGGCGCCCAGATTGGCGGGATTGGAGAGATCGAGGATCGTCTGGCCGGTGCTGCTGTTGAGGCTGCCGGCGATCCATCGGCCATCGACGACCACCACCGCACCGCCGCCATTGGCCTGGGGCGCGCTGATGATCAAATCCTGCGTGCCGTCGTTATTGACATCGGCCACCAGCATGGTGGTGCCGAAGTTCTGGCCCCAGCCGGCGGAGGCATCGGCCTTGATCAGCAGGCCGCCCACACTGCTTTGGTAGAGCGCCGAGTTGAGCAGGGGCAGGTTGGGTCTGCTGGGAGAGAAGTTGGAAGCCGCCAGGGCATTGAGCCAGGTGATGGGCGCCTGGGCTGGATTGCTGACGGCGATGTGTTGATTGGCGCTGTTGATGCTGAATTGGCCGGTGGCCTGCAGCCAGACGCGCCCGGCCGGATCGCTGCTGGCATTCGTCGAGCTGGGTTGGGAGATCGCTAGCCAGCCGCTCTGGGTGCCGTTGCCGTTGCCGTAGTAGCCAACCACCTGGGAGCTGCCGAAGCTGCTGGCCGGTGAGGGATCGGTGGGCGAGTTCTGGCTACTCAGCTGCACGCCGCTGTCGACGTATTTCAGCTGCAGTGGTGCTTGCTCCAGTACTGCGGCGGTGGCCAGGGCCTTGCTGTTGGCGAGGCTGTCGGTGATCAGCGTGGAGGCCAGGCTGGTGCCAAAGCCCAAGGGCACCCCGGTGCTGCCGCTGGAGGATGTGTTGCTGACGCTGCTGCCATCGGCGAACTGAAGCTTGACGCTGGCGCTGTAGATGGATTTGGGGTCGAGGCTATTGCTGTCGGTGCTGTCTTCAGGCAGGCGGCTGATGAGCAGATTGAGGGCCGGCGCATTGGAGAGGAAGGTGTAATGGAGATCCTGATCCCGGGCCTGGGGCTGCAGCGAAGCCAGAGGATTCAGTGCCTTGGAGCCCAGCAACACCTGCTCGGGTGTAAGGGTCCGGGTGATCACCTCGCCGCCCGCGTTGGGGGTGAGCGTGACGGTGAGGGTCTGCAATGCCTTGCCGGCGGGATTGAACACCGCCGCGGTGGTGGAACTGCCGCTGAACCAGCCGGGTTTGGCCCAATCGGCGGCGTTAATGGCGATCAGCAGATCCTGCTGAACCGTCCCGTTGCTGGTGCTGGGGGTTGTGGCAGTGGGGGCCAGCAGGGGATTCAGGGTGCTGGCCGGGCTCCAGCTGAGGCCCCCGGAGGCATCGGGCAGCAGCACCGAGGTGAAGGTGTTTTTGACGGCGTTGTTGGGATCAACGGTGTGGGCCAGGTAGTGATTGGACACCGCACCGGGCTGTTCGCCGGGGTGGGGGGTCTTGCTTTCCACCACGAAGCCAGCTTCTTTCATGAATGCCAACGCTTCGGCGCTGGTGGGCAGCGGCCAGTCGCTGGCGACGACCGGTGGCTGGGTGGTGCTGAGTGCCTGGTCGTAGAGGGCCAGGAGATCGAGGGCACCGCCAGCATTGTCGCTCAATAACTGGGCGTAATCATTATAGTTATCAGGCGCAAACGGATCGACCACATTGGCTTGCGTACTCACCAACTTGCCGTCGATGTAGAGGCTGGCGGTGCCCACATTGCGGGGCAGTTCCACCAGGGTGCCCTCGGCTAAATAGGTGCTGTACTCGGGCAGAAACGATGCCGCCACATAGTGCCAGCCAGCGTCGCGATAATCCACGGTCGGACTTGAAAATAGGGTTTGGCCGGGCGCCACATCAAAGGCGATCTGGCCGTTGCCGTTGACCGAAACGGCAGGTCCGAAGCCAACCACAAAGTTCAGGGCATACCCGCCGTATTGCTCGATCCGGGTATTTGAAGGCTGGCTGGCCGGCGGTTGGCTCTGGTTGGTGGGATCGAGGGAGAAGAGCACCTTGGGTCCTCCGGTTTTCTGCTCGAAATTCCAGAGGCTTTCCAGCATCGTGCCGAGATTGGTATTGGCTTCCGCCTGGGCCGCCAGGACCAGACCGGCGTTCATCACAGCGGTGCTGGTGTCGATCGCGACGCCATTCAGTGAGGTGCTGGCGACCGACTGCCCCACGGCCCCATTGAAGTTCAGATCGGTGCTGAACTGGAAGGTGGTGCTTGGTGCAGCGGCGATCTGGTCGGCGGTTGTGCCGTCCAGGCCAGGAAGATCACGGCTACTCAGGCCGTAATTGGCCAGGAAGCTGTTGACGCCCTCGATCTTGTCGCCGACGAGCAGGTTGTCGAGAAGCAGGGCATTGCGATAGAGGTTGCTGCCACCATTGCCGTTCATCGCCCGGGTGTTGGTGCCATCGGCCTGCAGGGCCCAGGTATAGCCATAGAGATCGGTGGCCTTGATGCCCTCCGGCAGGCTGGTTTCCAGGCTCTGCTCCAGGGCGTCCTGCCAGCTGAGCCGTTCGACTGCGAAGCTGGAGCTGAGCAACCAGCCTTCGGGCAGCTGGAGCGGGCGATCCGGCAGGGCGCCGCCGGACGGTTGCCCCAGGGCCACCAGTCCCGCCCCGGCAGGGTTGGAGCCGGCGCCCAGTTGGGTCCAGAACTCGATCGTGTAGGGGCTGGAGGAGCCGCCGGCGGAGGCGGCCAGGCCGTAGCTGCCGCCAGCGTTCGCGGGCCCCTGGTTCACCGTCACGACGGCGGTGCCGGCATTGAGATCGAGGCTTTGCACCTGCTCGATGGTGGTGCCGCCGGCAAGCCCCAGGCCGTAGACCCGATCCCCCACCAGCAAGGTGTCGGACAGATCGGAAATGGTGAGGGTGGTGTAGCCATTACTGCCGCCTGTGCCGCTGAAGCTGCCGTTGAAGCTCACCAGCGGAAACGTCGGGGAGCTGGGCAGGGTGCGCAGGGTGGTGACGGTCGCCAGGGTGCTGCTGGTGCTGAGCGTGTAGACACCGGCTGTGGTGGCCGTGGCGGCCGTGATCACTGCGGTGATCGTGGTGCCGGCGGTGACGCCGGCCCCCACCAGCAACTCGCCCAGCTCCAGGGTGCCCTGGCTGAGGCTTGTCACCGAGAGGGTGGTGCCGCTGACCGTGCCACTGAAGATCGCCACCGGGCTGTCGGCCGGATTGGGCGGTGTCTGGGGGGTATTGCGCAGCAGATCCAGGGTCTGGCTGTTCAGGGAGCCGAGGCCGGTGGCCAGAACACCCAGACCCTCGACGTTTTGAACGGCGGTGGCCGTGGACTTGGGCAGGGCGCCGGCGATGGAGGTGTTGAGGCCCGTGTCGGAAGCAAAGGTTTCGGTGTTGTTGCCCGCCGCGCCGACGTTGAGGTTGTTGGTGCCGCTTTGCAGGGCAGCGAACGGCAGGAACAGCACCGGTTCGCTTTGCAGCACGGCTTGGTTGTAGGGGGTGCGCACGGCCTCGCTCCAGCTGAGCACCGGCGTCAGCAGGGTCTCGCTGGTGTCGGGCGAAGGGGTGCCGGCCGGCAGGGCCAGCAGGGCGGCGCTGCCGCTGGCGCTGGCGGGCCCGCGGTTGATCGTGAAGCTGCCCGAGCCGCTGGTGGCATCGAAGGCCAGCACGGCGGTGATGAAGGTGCCCGGCGTGAGGCCGACGCCGACGAGCTGATCGCCCACCTGCAGGGGTGCGCTGAGACCGGCGGCCACCGTGAGGGTTGTGTTGCCGGCGTCGCTGAAGCTGGCGGCAAAGGGGGTGCCGCTGGCGGCGGCTCCACTCAGTGGCAAGGCCGCCAGATTGGTGCTGGCCACCGTCTGCTCGATGCTGACGCTGTAGGTGCCGGGGCTGCTGGCCGTGGCAGCGGTGATGATTGCGGTGACCGTGGTGCCGGGCAGCAAGCCGGCGCCGAGGATCAGATCGCCGATTTCCAGGCTGCCGGCGCTGAGCTGGTTGACGTTAAGGGTGGTGCCGAAGATCGTGCCGCTGAAGCGGGCCACCGGGTCGAGTTGGACCGGCAGGGTGGCGGCGCTGAGGTCGGCGATCGACAGGCCCGAGCTGCGGGCGTTGTCCCAGGGGATGGTGGTGATGGTGGAGTGGCCGTTGGCGTCGCTGAACAGCTGATCCCACTGGTAGCCGCCCACGTTCTGGGAGGCCTTGGGGTTGATCAGGCCCACCTTGATCACCGCCAGCTGGGAGTCGAACAGGGCGTTGGGGTTGGCCTCGGCGGTCTTGAGGGCGCTGATCGGCACCTCCGTCCACACCAGCAGCGATCGCGGCGCCCCATTCACCTGCACCGAGAAGCTGCGCAGATCGGTGATGATGTTGCCGGCTGAGGCGTAGAGATCAGCGGCGTTGACATAGTTCCAGGTGGTGTTGGTGCCGCTCTGGCTGACGGTGGCGTAGCTGTAGTTGATGCGCTGGTGGCCATAGAGCGCATCCATGAAGGCCTGGTAGTTGGCCTCGCCATTGCTGCCGGTGAGGGGGACCACGGGCTCGGAGGCTTCCACCCAGAACACATAGGTGGTGTTCGAGGCCGTATCGGTGATCGCCGTGGGGTCGCTGGCCGCCGTGAAATGAAAGTTGTTGGGATTGTTGTAGAGGTCCTCCAGGCTGGAGTTGCTGGAATACACCGGCTTCCAACCGCCACTGCTGCCGGTGTTGTTGAGGTAGACGATCGTGTCGCCATCCACGTAGGACACCCGGTTCTGCACCGGGAAGTGGGCGTAACTGGGCAGCAATGCCAGCTGGTCGGACAAGCCGGCCGCGAGATACACACCGGCGTTGGGGGTGGTGGGGTTGGCGCTGAAGGCCTGCTGATCGCTGAAATCATTGAGCGCCTGCAACTGCGAGTTCACCACAAACGTGGGATTGACGATGCTGCTGTTGCCGAGGGCGGTGGCAAGATCGAGAACGAGCGCATAGCTGGCGCTGGCGGCTGCCTGCGATGGCTTGCTGAAGTAAATGGGGTGATCCAGGGTCACCGCCACGATCGAGCCGCCGCTGAGCTTCACGGTGGCGGTGACGCCCGGATTGAGTGGCTGGATAGGGGTTGCGGAGCCGTTGTTGCTGAGCACCGCAACGGGCACGTTGAAGTAGTTGTATGGGCTGTAATCGTTGGCGGCGGGGGCGCTGCCATCCGCCATGGGGTAGGGGCCGCTGTCCAGGCTCAAGCTGGAGAGTGGCACCTCTGCCTGGATGCGCTGAATGGCAAGGCTGAGCAGGGGCGAGCCGTTGTTGCCGATTGCGGTATTGAGGCTGAAGAGCGGCATGGCGCTGAGCACCGAGGTGGCCCCTGTGGGGCTGGGGGCCGCTGGATTGCCCGGCTGCTGCTGGAACACATCGAGCCCGAAGGCATAACGCCCGGAACTGGGCTCGGGCAGCGAAAGATATTGGCCCTGGGCCGTGCTGATCTGGATGCTTTGCGGCGCATTGGCCGCTCCCACCGTCGCCGCTTGGCTGAGCCTGTAGCTCACGGTTTGGGTGGCGGGGTTGTAGGCCGAGCTGACGGCAATGATCTGCAGCGGCGCGGCGAGACCAGCGGCGTTGACCGTATCGCCCTTCTGCAGAGCTGGATCAACGCTCGCCACCAGGGTGAGGAGGTCGCCGGCGATCCAGCCCGGCAGGCTGAGGCTGCGCGATCCCTGCACCTGCAGGGTGGAACCATCGATGGCGCCGTTGACCACCCGGAAGCTGGCGGTGGCGGCGGCGGAGGCCGGCAGGCTCAGGCCGATCAGGGGCACATCGGCATAGAGGCCGTCGTTGAGGCCCGCCCCCAGGTTGTTCCAGGTGATCAGCCCGGCGTTGAGCTGGGAGGCGGTGAAGGAGTTCAGCTGGTGCCACACCAGGTTGGCGGGCTTGTTGGTCAGCGGCGCCAGCGGACCGGTGCTGGCGGTGAGCAGGGCATCGGTGGCGGTGGCCGGCGCATAGCCGAAGGGATAAGCGACCCCGGTGGGAGCGACTGAGTACGTCCCTTCGGAAACGGGGGCCGGCGAGGAAGCCGCCAGCAGCATGGGCCCAGACGCGGACGCTGACTGGGAGGCAGGGGCAACGGCAGCGGTGCTGGGGGGATTGCTCTGGTAGACCCAGGACGTGCTGAGTAGGGGGATGTAGCCACTGAATGACAGGGCCACCCCCACGCTGGCATACGCGTGCACCTGGAGTTCCGGAGTCCAGCCATTGCCAGCACCATTGCCGACATTGCGATAGGTCCAGTTAATGCTTTGCTGGGAGCCTGCTGCCAGCCCCAAGCCCACGCCATACTTCGAGAGCAGGCGCGCCTTGACGGCTTCCTGAAGGACGAAACCGGCACTTGCGCTGCCATAAGCACGCATTTGCGAGGCGGCGACACCGACCGAGGTACCAATCGCGAGGGCCAAGGATCCGAGTCCCACCGAATTGGCGACAATGCCTGCTTTTTTATTTCTATCTCCAGCAAGGAATCCGTTGGTTGTAATTGGTGCTGCATTTTTATTCGCTTTACCCGTGGCCAGGGAATACAATCCGGCTCCGGTTTGGTATAAACTGATCAGGTTGCCAAGCCCTCCGGCGGCTAGGCCCACATCCCCAAGCGCCCTTGAGAGGCCATCAGGCGAGTTATAGCTTTGCTCAAGCAAAAACGACAGACCCAAGGTCGCATCAACGACCAAGCGACTTCCAGTGTCATATAGATTGTTTTTATAGAAGAAAAAGTTGGCACCAATCGATTCCTGGG
>Ga0114960_10004184_pt1 | contig 10883 bp, 19 predicted proteins | sample C_130625_MF_Meta_FD_92637 | JGI IMG/M metagenome (GOLD analysis project Ga0114960, IMG submission 92637) | Freshwater microbial communities from Lake Croche, Canada to study carbon cycling - C_130625_MF_MetaG | ecosystem: Environmental > Aquatic > Freshwater > Lake | place: Lake Croche, Canada...
ATTTAATCCATTACCATCTAGTGGGTATATATTATCAGCATACATATCACTTAGCATTTGTATTCCTTGTGGTGATTGTAATCTTACACAACCAGCAACGCCAGGAACCCCTACGCCATAAATATATACCGTGCCAGGTATCTGAACACCAGAAGACGGAAGACTAGCACACAAAGACACACCAGATGAACCATATATAAAATTATAACCAGCTAGAGAACCAACTGAAGGAATCGCTCCAGCATATGAATTGATACCTGCGGCACTCATCTTGATAGCACTTGTTAAGGTATATAAACCTCCGCTTCCCGTGTTAGCATCTAGGGTTATTACACCCCCTACCGTGTATGGTGTTCCATCAATAATAATTGTTCCGCCATTTGCTTGTAAATTAATTTGGCCAGGTATTGGCGCTATTGCGCCAGGGTTTGCCGTCAAAGTTATTTTACCTCCTCCACCATTCTGTGCTAGTAAATTAGTTGCTTGAGTTGATACAGGATCAATACCATTATCAGCTGTAATATTTACTTGTTTAGATATTGTGTTGAAGCTTTTATCGGCTCCAATGCTTAATGAATTACCTAAACCTGAATTAATATTAAAGTTATCTAATACGACATCACTAATAGCTGGATTATTACTCCACTTTGTAATATCTCCGTCGGCGCCAGTTGGACCTATTGCTCCAGTTGCTCCAGTTGCTCCATCAGCGCCAGGAAGACCAGGTATGCCCTGTGCTCCAGCCGGACCAGTTGCTCCAGTTTCTGAAGCAGTGCCAGGAACACCTTGTGCGCCAGTTGGACCTATTTCACCTTGAGGACCACGAGAACCAGTTGAACCATATGGTGATTGATTTGATATAAAAAAATTATAAACTCTCCCATTAAAAAATGAAGGTAATCCCATTGAAAAAGCATTTAAGGTATATATATTATTCGAAAAATCAATAGAGGTTATTAATTGGTTTGATGCTACTATATTATTACTAGTATCATAAAAAGATATAGTGATTGGGAATCCTATAGATTGTATATAAGATATGTATGATTGTATTTGAGGGCTACTATAAATAAGGTAAGCATTTAAAAAACTATTTTGTGTAAATCCACCTTGAGTAGGTTGAATATTTACTCCTTGAAAAGTAGCACTAAAAAAGGATCCTAATCCGGCCGGACCAGTAGAACCAGCACTTCCACCACCTCCAGACGAATTTAAATATGATGAAAAGGCATTAAAATTTGTATCGGCTATTGTTGAGACAACATAAGAAGAACCACTAGAAGATGAAGCAGTTTGAATTGGTTGAGGTATTGTTGGTGGTTCTGGATCTTTAATAAAAGGAGTTGATGTCGCTTTAATAATATCTTGTATTGATGGTTGAGTAAAAGTAATAATTGGAGGAGTAGGTGGTGGAATATATGGAGTAGATGGTTTTATAATTTTTACATTTGGTGCGGTTTGTGGTGGTGGTGGCATTTCTGATTTCTTTTTTAAGAGATCTTGAAAAATATTCGACATTTCTATATTATTAAATTATAAAAAAATAATTTAATAATCTTATTAATTAAGTGAAAGGAGGTAATTGAGTTGCGAAATTTGGACCTGACATTAATAATCTAAAATTTATATTTACACCACCAACACCAATTGTTGGAGGAGTTGGAGAACCATGGCAGAAAGTTAATTGAGCCCCAGGAGAGTTATTTAGGAGACGAACACCGAAACCATTTAATACGCCAGGATTACAATTGAAACCACCTGAAGTCCATTGAGCACCGTTCCAATATAAAAGACCAGAAGCATAATAAGCAGCATAAGCACGATTATCAGCACCAGCGCTAATTGTTACGGCGTATAAACCAGGAAGAAGATTCGAAGGAGATGTGAAATTAGCTACATCACCAGAAGATGTGAAAGGGCATGGAACGGCTTGAGCTTGATTTGATCCAGGACCAGCGGGATAACTATTTCTAAGAGTTCCACCGATTGTAATATCAACATCGAGAGCGGTGGAGACTTGTTGATTAAAACTAGTATTACCAGCAGTTAAAATTATATTGTTGTAAGATGACGTAGCGTTAGCACCGATGGTTAATGATTCATCGCCAGTATTTGAGCCCATGTTTATAAGACCAGCTGGAACACCATTATTACCACCCGCGAGAGTAAGACCAACTGAACCAGCTTGATTATCTCCAGTAATTACTACATAACCTTTACCAGGAGGGGCAGTTTCAACGAGTTCTATGGTGTTAGGGTGTGCGATAGATGAACCTAAATTAAGAATACCACCGACAGGGACGTTATTGACAATACCAGAAGAGGTTAAACCAACAGCGGGGTTAATTACTACGGTAGAATCTAAAGCAGATCCACCTGCTTCCGTGGCAACTGGAACGAAATAGTTTGATGTTTTTGAAAATCTTGAATCGTTTGCTATTCCTGACATTTATATATATATTATTACTTAATAAAAAAATAAAATCTATATATAAATTAAATTTTTATCTTGGTTCTAATAATGTTTGAATCAATATTATTAATATATATAAAATGATGATCATCCGTTAGTTCTTTATACTTTTTAATCTTATCAACCATTTTTAGCTTAGACGGAAAATAAGATAATAAATAACATTTGATGGCCTTTTCTATTTGTTCATCTGAATTTAATTTGAATAAGAATATATGATTTATATTTGTTCTACCTACACTATTCATAATCTGTACCGCTTGAGATGCTATTATACACGAGATTCGCGAGTTTCTGTATATGGTTAATAGCTTCATTAGTTCTTTATCAAACTTCTTATCTACTATATCGTCTAGTATCATATTAAATCTATAATGATTTTTAGTATTAGTGTTTATATCATAGCATTCCTTTATTATCTTTGGTTGATACAATAATGAGGTAGCAGTATTTTTTCTATCTCTAAAATTATCATATGCTGGAGCTTGTAAAGAATTAGAAAATAAAACATTTATAAAATTATTTTCTTTCTTAAAATAGTAGTGTTCCATTATATAATCTAGACATGTTGATTTTCCTGATCGTGTTGATCCAATCATCATTATTGATTGACCTGAATAATCATCGACACTAAACTTAAATTCTGATACATTATATTGACTTTGATTTTTTAGTTCTTCTTTAGCTATCTCAAATTCTTTTTTCTTTTGTTCTATCCATTCCTTACCTTGTCTTTGTATTTCCTCGTGGCTTAATTTACTATTATTAAAAGTTTTAAAAACATTATGACGTAAAATAGGATCATAAACATAAAAACGAGAGGATGTATAGGTATAACCATTATTGTTATCATTTTTGGTAGTTTTAGTTTCAGTTGTCATGAAAAATTTATATATATATATTTAAAAATAAAAAAAAATATTAAGTATATATATAATACTGACAAAATGGCCGACAGCATATTACATAAGTTCTTAAAATTAAGAGGAGTTATACCTTCTTCAGATCATAAAAAAGATGATGTTAAAAAGAATAAAAAAATAAACAAACAAATGAAACTAGAGAATGATACCATATACATACCAGTTATACAACAAATAATAGAAAACAAACCTAAAAATAAAATTGTAGTAGAATATTTACAAAATAGATTGAATGAATTAAACGATGCGGAGATGAATGAGTAATTATATTTCTTCTTTTGTTTCGTCTTTATTTTCAACTTTGATTCCAACTGATAATTTTTGGGGTTCAACTTTTATGCCATTTTTTAGGTCTTCTTCCTTATCATAATCATAAATATTTTGTATAGTTTCATACGCAAATTTATGAATCCCATTATATACATCAGTATTTTCTTCTTTTGTTCTGTCCTTTTCTGTTTTCTTATAATTAATTAATAAATCCATCACTGATACTATCTCAGATTTTTTAGGATGATTCTTTTTACAAAGTAGCGTGAAGTATTGTAATGATATGTGATAAAGATTATTAACCGCTGATTCTAAATCAAATTTTGTAGTCATATATATAATGAAATTAGATATTTTTTTTAAAAATAATATTTTTAAAAATATATTCTGAATAATTAAAATTAAATAATTTATACACCTAAAATACGTATTCGCAATTTCCGCCGGCAAAAACGAGAGAGGAATTATATAAATAAAGTGCGTGAAGAACCCAAGAATTAGTAGGGAGAGCAGTAGCGCTAGCAGGGATTGAGAATTGATAATTGACTATGCTGTTGGTGATGGATTTACCAGAAACTAGCATATTTACCCCGAAGACAGCATCATTCACCTGAGAGAAATCACATTTTAAATATTGAGATGTGGCACCACCTGAAACTGGAACAAGATTTCCTGCGATGTTTGGAGTATATTGAGTAGTTGAGAGTTCATTGGGTTGTTTGTTATTTACTAAATCTAATAAGAGAGAAGCACGTCCTCTATTGGTATAAAAGATTTCACCATTGATTGAGATGGTATTGTTTTCAGGGAGATACCATTGATTGGGGTTAAATACTCTACAACCTAAACCAGATAACACACCGAGAGAAGGAGTATCAGCAGAGTTTGTAAGCCATAAAACTATGGTGCGAACACCACCATTTCTAAAACCAGTTAAATTCACAGTAATTGATTGAGCACCGCCACCAGTTCCAACAACAGATGAAGGGAGTTGGAGTTGGTATTCTTGTTGAGCAAAATACTTAAGAGGAAGAGTGTAGGAGATCTTTGAGGGTTCGTGGTGAGATGTTAAGAGATCTTCGGAGTTAATCATTCTTACTTGTTTAACTTGGAAGTAAGCACCAGAAAGAACACCATTAGGGACATTGATTGGAGTAGTTCCTGCGGTAGCATTGCCTGAAAATACTGTTCTAGTATCATTCATTTCAACTTGGACTAATACTGGTTGTCGTAATAATTCAGTTGGTAGAGGATTCATTTTTAAGCCGTCCCCGTTAGGTGTGTTGTGAGGAAGATTGATGTAGCAATATGCTTGTTGTCCAGCAGTAGCAAAATCATTGCTATTTCCGGTTAAAGGATTTATACCCATTAAAGCATCACCGCCATATCTATATAAGGCATCACGAGAGACAGCATCCTGCATGTCTATTACATTTTCCATCACCATTTGACCACCTGTCCAAAAGTACTGCGAACTGCCACCATATCTGACGGCGATTTGATTGATCATCGCATATCCCCAACCGCGAGGTAGGGCATAATTTACATAAGGGCTGGCAACACTTGGACCAGATTGTAATTCGAGACCAACAATGACGTCAGATAAACCTTGGTCTGGTGAAAAAATAAGTTGATTCACGCCAGAATTAGGGGATACAAAGTTTTGTATAAATTTGTTGTTGGTGAGTGTTGGTCTAGATTGGCTGAACATGTTTGAAGAATCATAATAATATAGATCATGGTGCTGGCCATCTCTTACGAGCTCTTGAACTGACATTGCGGATACTTGGTTTAGATTGAATGACATTTATATATATATTATTACATAATAAAAAAATTAATCTAAATATAATAATTAAATTATAATTCTATAATATGTTTATTAAGCGATTAAATAAAGTATTAAAACCAGTAGAACAACCAAAAGAAGAAATAGTAGAACAAATAGAAGAAGTTAAACTAAATAAAAAAGTTGATATACCTAAAAAGAAAATAATAAAAAATGATAGTAAAATTAAAATGAATATTACTAAAGGTAAAAAGAAAGCTGAAATAAAATTAGATACTGATGATAGTGATAGCAGTGATTATTAACTATCTGACATTATGATTGAGAATAATTGTTGAGCGCTGTCTTGAGCGCTTTCTGGTATATATAAAGGGTTTCCAGCATCGTCGAAATATTGAATATCTATTTCACCTATCATTTGGTCTTTGTTCCATTCTATCCATTTCATATTAGGATATTTAACGGTGAAAGAAGGGCATGGAGTTATTCCAAAAGGTAAAGATGACATATTTGTAGGTGATGCTAGATATATACGGCATATAATATTTGTATAGTTAAATTGAGTTAATGAATCCCTTAATTTTTGAAACTTACACAAATTATTAGAGCATACATCGATATATTGAGTATAAGTCATAGATGGATAACCACCAGTAGTAGAATTTGTTAATCTAGCATCTGTTAAGGTTTCAAATTGATATATTGTTAGACCTAATAAGGTATCTAAACCAGTTGATCCATTTAGATTTCCTTGACCGATTGGAACTGTTGTAATAGCAAATTGAACCGCTGAATTACTGATTGTTATATTTCTAAGTTTTTTATCGTAGAAAACAAACCATGTCTCAGCCCCAAAAGTCGCGGGAGCATTTGTTGATACATATTTTAATTTTGTGTTTAATTGATCAGCTAGAGGACCAGTCCCCTCGAATCCTTCAGGGTCGGCGATTGATTCAGCACTATAAAAACCTTCAGTCAATAAAATATAATATGATACATATCTAGGTGCTGGAGGTGCTAAACCAGAATAACCTGTTATCACCAATAATTGAGTATAAGGATTAACATTTGGAGTAAGCCATGGAAATAAAACTTCAGATACCCCAATACGTGTTATTTCTCCAAAACCTGCTAATTTTTGGTTGCTTATTCTATAATTATTATAGGTTCCATTTTGTGCTGATTTTGGATAAGTGCCTGATGAATCTATTACGGCACGATCACGTGAATCAATTAATAATAGAGCGGTTTTAGGTTGTCTTATGGTGATAACTTGTTCTTCTGATTCTGGATAGGTAAAACGATTTGAGAGCGACATAATATATATATTATTAATATATAATTATTTTAAAAATTATATATTAATTTAATGATGACTGAACATTTGAAAACGTTTTGAAGCTTCTCTTTCTTCTTTTAATCTTTTAGCCTCAAAAGGGTCAGTTATAGTATGTTTAGAAAATATGGTAGTTTCTATTGCTTGTTTTCTAGCTTGACTAATTGCTTTAGATTTTGAGACTTCAGGTCTTTTAGGTTTTAACATTAATAGTTTTTGATGATACATACAATACTAAAATAAAATATTTACTATAATATTATGATTCAATCAGTTTTATTTAATAAACATTTATGGACTCAACAACAGGCGAGAAAATATCTTAAAAGAAAAGGTTTTAAAGATCATGGTGTAGATGAAACCGAAAATGAATTTAGATATAGACAAGTAGAACCACCAAAAGATAAAAAATATTATACTAAAACTTTAAGAGGTGGGATTCAATATGTAATCCATTATTAATAAAAGATTGATGGCAATAACATTCTATGTCTTTGAATTTTAACTGCTTTTTGAGCATGTAATGCTGGATTGACCAGTACTGCTTCTTTATAATTCGCATCTTTATCTAATTCTGATTCATATTTTTTTAATGTTTCATGTCTGTCGTGTGCTTCTCTTAATCTTTCAGAATAATATAGACCTTTGATTACTGGTAATGCCATATCATATTCTAAACCTTCTTCAGATATGGTGATATCTGGGTGTTCTCTATTATGGCCTTTGTGAGACATACGAGGATTACTAATTTTAGTTTGGTTGAATTTTAATAACATTATATATATACTATAAATATAATTTTATTTTCTTTTAAAGAATTGAAAAATATTATAATTCTTACTAGATTTATTTTTTAAATCTAAAATAGATTGTGTAGATGATCTTAAAATTTCTAATTCAGTATTTGGTTTTTGATTAGGTATATAATTGACTATATCATTTAAATAAACTTTTTTTTCGTGGAAACATTTTTGACAGTGGGGTTTCATTATCTATACATTTCTTTTTATTTTTTTTATCGATCATATTTAATTCAACATTACCGGTATGAAAATCAATTGTGATTACATTTAATTTAAGGCATTTAAAAACTTGGTCTGGTTTGATACAATCACAAACCCTTTTTATACAACGATTCATATATTATTATAATAAAATATATTTACTTATAATATAAATGGATACCATATATTTAAAATATTGTAAAGTTTTTTTTGTTCTTGATAAGCTAGATGAGAAATATAAAGATGATACAATTATTATACCACCAGTTCCTAAACAAACAAAGCCAAAAAAAACAGAAGCTGAGAAAGCATTAGAGATGAAAGAATATAAAAAACAATATTATTTAGAGAATAAACAAAAATATGTAGATCGTAATAAACAATATAGATTAGAAAAAAAAAATAAAGAGTAATCTATATACATGAAGTTTTTATTAAAAGTTTCTCATAAGAAGGATAAAAAATATGATGGTATATTTATTGATGATGATGGACATAAAAAAGTAATACCATTTGGAGCAAAGGGAATGAGTGATTATACCAAACATCATGACAAAGAAAGAAAAGAAAGATATTTAAATAGACATCAAAAACATGAAGATTGGAATGATCCAAAGACCGCTGGAGCATTGAGTAAATTTATACTTTGGAATAAACCAACTATAACTGAAAGTTTAAATAGTTTTAAAAAACATTTTAGATTACAATAATATATATGTTAGATTGTTTTAGAAGATTGATTAATTGGTTTAAATATGAACCTAAAAATGATGGGCTTTCTCAGGCACAATTTAAATTAATTGATGATTTAATAACTGCTAAATTAAAAAGTATTATTAAATTAGAATGACAGAGAGAACAGATCCGAAACTTTGGGAAAAAATAAAAAAAAGAATTACAGCAGGAGATAAAGGTGGTAATCGTGGGCAGTGGAGTGCGAGAAAAGCACAAATATCAGTTTTAGAATATAAAAAAGCAGGTGGGGGATATAAAGGAAGTAAGAAAGAAAATAACAGTTTAGTTCAATGGACGAAACAGGATTGGAGGACAAAGAGCGGAAAACCATCCCTCGTATCTGGTGAGAGATATCTACCAGCAAAAGCAATTGAAAATTTAAGTAGTGATGAGTATAGTAGAACTAGTAGATTAAAAAGAAAAGCAATAAAAGAAGGTGAGCAATTTTCAAAACAGCCAGACAGTACCGCGGCAAAAGTAAGATTATATAGAATGTAAAAAACATTTAGTTTATTAAATAAGAAATTAATTATATTAAATTATTATATGAACAAAACAATTACTATACATTCTCCAAACATCCAACTCATGAAAGAATTTATAACCAAATTTAAAAAGGTATTAACAAAATTAAAAATAGACGCTAGTAAATTTGATAATATTAAAATAAAATATGAAAAAACTACACGTGATATATATGATGGATGTGATTGGTTAGAAATGCCAGAATTTATAATAAATGATACTGTAAAAACATGTCCTTATTTTAAATTAGTTTATAAAAAAACATTCTTAGAATTTATAGAAGCATTAAGTAAAGAAATTGATATAAAAATTACTAAGGATACTAAATATATTTGGTATCCTGAAAGATGTGCTGAATTAAGTCCATACAAAGGTAAAATATTTGTATCAGATAAAATTATAAATAAGTATCCAATATATATTATATCTAGAGGTAGATGGGAATCAAGAATGACAAGTAAATATTTAGAATCAATTGATTTAGATTATAAAATAGTTGTTGAGCCACAAGAATTTGAAAATTATAAAAAATATATTGATGTAAAAAAGATATTAATACTACCTGATGAATATTTAAATAAAAATCAAGGTGGAATACCAGCAAGAAATTTTGTTTTAAAACATTCAAGAGATAATAAAGATAAAAGACATTGGATATTAGACGATAATATAGATGGATTTTATAGACTTAATGAAAGTTCAAGAATTAGAATTAAAAGTGGTGCTGTATTTAGAGCAATAGAAGATTATGTAGATAGATATACAAATATTAAGATGGCAGGTCATAATTATCTTAAATTCGCAATATCAACTCATATTAATATAAAACCAATTACATTTAATACTAGAATTTATTCGAGTATTTTATTAGATAATTCTATTAGTTATGAATGGAGGGGAAAGTATAATGAAGATACCGATTTATCATTGAGAATATTAAAAGATGGATATCCAACAGCTTTATTTAATTGTTTTCTAGCGAATAAAATGACTACATTAAAAATGAAGGGTGGAAATACTGATACTATATATAACACTGAAGATGCTTTGTATTTAAAAGCTAAATCATTATATGATCAACATCCAGATGTAGTAAAGATAAAAAAAAAATTTAATAGAATCCATCATGAAGTAAATTATAATGTATTTAAAAAAAATAAACCTATTATGATAGAAAATTTAAAATTGAAAGATAAAACAAATAATTATACAATTAAATTAGAAAAAATAATTTAGATTTAATATAAGAAAATAATTATATAAACTATTATATATATAATGGAAAACGAAATAAAAAACCTAATCTTTAAAATGGATTATTATGCCTACAGTGATGACGACGATGATGATTTTTTTTATTATGTTTGTTATGATAGGGAGAGTAAAAGGATTAAGTATTTAAAATATTTAGTTGAGCTTAGTAATACCCTCCAGTGGTGGTATAGAGATGAATTTTCAAGTTATGCTAAAAAAGTTATTTGTATAAATAGAAAGCCAGAATAAAAAAAAATTTAGTTTCTTATATTATTTAATTTTAATATAAGAAAATAATTATATAAACTATTATATATATATGATCGAACAAGAAAAAAAAACCTACTGCCCCTGTTGTCAATCAAGCAATGTTTTCACATACCGTCTATTATGGTCTGAAGATGAACATATAACAACTTATAAAGAAATAAATGAATGTAAAAACTGTAAATATGAATTTGGACACAAGGAATATACTGAGGAAAACAAAATAAGGTATAAACGAATAGAAAGACAGAAGAAGCAGAAGACCACGAAATGGTATATAGAATATCAGTTGAAATTAATTTAATAA
>Ga0114960_10004189_pt1 | contig 10871 bp, 6 predicted proteins | sample C_130625_MF_Meta_FD_92637 | JGI IMG/M metagenome (GOLD analysis project Ga0114960, IMG submission 92637) | Freshwater microbial communities from Lake Croche, Canada to study carbon cycling - C_130625_MF_MetaG | ecosystem: Environmental > Aquatic > Freshwater > Lake | place: Lake Croche, Canada...
ATGAGCCTCGCATCATAAGCTCAGATGAGAACGGCCCAACAATCTGGCTTGATTCCACGGGAGTTGCACCAGATGAAAATATTCTTTTAACAATCTCTGCACCCACTGGTCAATCTACATATTTGATTTCGGGCGATTCAATAACACCAAGCAAAGCATCACACTTCGTTGATGCGCCAATAGAACGAGTCCCATCTCCGACGCAAGTGAGATATTTAAAAATGAGCAAGAGCATCAAAATTGCAGGTTATGTTCTCGCCTCAATCTTCCTTGCGTTCTCAGTTCTCTCCTTTGCAAATGTTACGAAGGCACGAATTGTTCTCACCGCATCGATGGCACCTGTGATCCAACCAGGTGATGTCATCATCACGGTCCCAGCAAAATATCGCACGCCTCACAAAGGAGATCTTGTCGCGTACACAGCGCGTCGCTTTAACGGTGATTCTGTCGCAACTATTTCTCACAGAATTATCGGTGGTGACGGGATTAACGGTTTTCTCGTCAAAGGCGATCAGAATCCCTCACCGGATGTGCAGAAGCCAAAACTTGGTGATATCCAAGGCGTCGTCATCTTCATCATTCCATTCATTGGGAAACTGCTCACTCCTAAGGCGCTCTTCCTGATCATCCCAGGCATCATCGGCACCTGGCTTATCCTGGATTCATTAAAAAATGCGGAATAAATTTCTCGCGTTCTGCCTCTTAACCCTCTTTACAGTTATCCAGATACCGACCAGCAACGCTGGCCAAGTCCCGGTATTGACGTGGGAACAAGGGAAGACAGAGAGCATCACTCTTGGTGGCTACGTCAGCCAGACCAACTATCGCATCTATCTGACCGATCTGCGTAATAACGAGATCGCATTTACTAGAAGTTCTCTCAGTAAAGATAACTATTACATTTACACAATCAATCTCTCTGACAAAATTCATTTAGGCTCCTGGATTATCAAGATGAGCGATGCCCAGAAAACAATCATCGCTGGAGTCAAGATCATCAAGCAAGGCATTTCTAACCCGGTTCAGTCGCCAATTAAGTTGGAGTTTGTGCTCATTGTTTTAGCTTGGTTGATTTCATTTCTCTCGATCACAAAGATGAGAGCTTTCTCAGTATTTGAGTACTTCTTTACCGAGAAAGATGATCGCGGAAAAGGAGTTCTGCGCCGTGCATATCGCTTACGGCGTGATGCGATATCTAGCCTCACTCGTTCGATGGGGCAACTTCTCTTCGAAAGAGAGAGCGAGTATCTCTTTCAACTCTCATCAGTTCTTTGGGTAGCGCTTCCAGTTTTGGGATTGATATTAGGCATCTTTGATGCAAGTCACTCGTTAGTAACAGCAGGAATTCTGACTCTTCCTGCTCATTTAATTCTGCTGACCGCCTTACTTGGGCTCTTAGATCCATTCTCTGGTTTTGTTGCATCGGCGGGATTCTCAGCTTTTGCGATATTGGCAGGTCACGTGACGAGCATCCGATCGCTGGTGGCATTGATCGTGCTCGCCTTAATCTGGTTCCTGCCGACCCTTTGCGCAGCGAGAGTTCGCGACTGTGTACAGATCGCATTCAGGGCAAACCAGTCGCAGAGAACTTCTCCCGTGATAGTGGGAAGTGCCATGGGCGGACTAGTCCTTGCTGCACTCATGATTATCTTTAATAGTTTGCTTGACCAGGCGGCTCCGGTTCAAGGAATAGCAACTCAACTTGGCACACTTTATGTTGCCTCTCTCTATCTAAAGTTCATGGCCGAAGTTAAAATTACCGAACGCTTCGTGAAGCGTGGTAAAAAATTGATGAAGCGAACAGTTGATGTTGGTCGCGTTACCGCGCCACGAGCGATCATCGTCAGTGCAGCGCTTCTTCTTAGCGTGGTCTACATCTGGACACAATCAACTACTTTTGCCGTGGAAATGGCCCTTATTTCATTTCTCACTCTTGGGCTGCTCTCAATTCGTCTACGCCCAAAGGCTTACATAAGGTCAAAAATTTTGCTCTCCCCGATTCGAGTTCTGGTCGAACCTACCTTGCTCTCCTTGGTGATCGCCTCCTCCTTTTATGCGTTACGCAACGCACCGTATCTCTCAGTGCAGAAAGGAGAGATCTATATTGCGATCACTCTCTTTTCATTACTGATTCACGGGGTCTATAGTTTGATCGTGGACAGCACCGAACTTGATCTCAGCCCAGCGCAGGAGCTATCCGAATGAAAAAGAGCGCATTCTTCCTCGCACTACTAGTCTTTGTTCGACTTGGATTCACATTTTCTTCTGCAAGTGGAACATCAAATATTTCAAACTTTTTCCTGGGCCCGCCATCTCTATCTCAATCTTCATTAAACCAAGTTCTTCAATTACTCATTGGACCAACTGGCTCGGTAGGCCCAGCTGGAGTAGCTGGCGCTAATGGATTAAACGGAATTAACGGAATTAACGGAATTAACGGCGGACCCGGTCCAGCAGGTCCCGCAGGTCCCGCAGGTCCCGCAGGTTCTGATGGAGCACCCGGTCCAGCAGGTGCCAATGGCGCCGCTGGCCCAGCTGGTGCAAATGGTGCGCCAGGCCCCGCAGGCCCCGCAGGTCCAGCAGGCCCCGCAGGTCCAGTTTCTACAGTGAGTTCAATTCCTCTTGGATCAGGATCAGCAGGAGTTGGATCTTGTACTCCGAGTGTGAACGCTGCCATCACTCAAACATTTTCTGACGGAGTATTCAAACTATCAACACTCAAAGTTTCAGAGATATCCTCGAATTGCTCGGGCAAAACTCTGAAAGTCTTTTTATCGCTCACTTCAAGTAGATCGGTGACGTGCACCTCGCCATCGCTCGGGCCTTGGGATATGCCGTCTACGCCTACCTTCAATCATTCTTATATTTTCAATGCAGCATCTACTTGCACTCTGACGCCCGGGAATTCTTCTATTGGGTTAAACGAGATTCATACGGATGAGTTGCAAGATCCAACGCTTTCTGTGCCAAAAACCATTGGAGTATCTTTTGAATAAGAAGAAGCCCGAGCTTCCTACCGTGACAAACGTGCCGGTACCAGTCTCTGACAATCCAATCGTCATTGACCTACCCGCTGGTCAAAAACTTGTGCTCGGAAAACTGGCTTCTGGCACAGTTATAGAAGTGGCGACCTGGCACGGAACCGGCCGCCCAGATTCACGGACAAGTCGAATGATGTTTGGCATCAGCAGTACAGCGCCGAACCTGCAAGAGAATTCTTCACAGCAGGCCGCGGTGCCTTCACCATCTACTGCTGAGGATTCTCGCATTCAGCGAGAGGTCAATGAGAAAAGACCGTCACTACTCTCAAAGATTCAAAGCGGCATAGCATCGATTTCAAAGAAGAGCCCTTCTCATTCGGTCGATGAAAAGATTGAGGAGCTTGATATTGAGGCCTGGCTCGATTCATTGAAGCAGAAATCTGAAAATACTAACCCGATTAAATCACCTCAGAAAAAACCAGCTACGAAAGCTAGAAAGGCTGCACCTGTAAAGACTGCTTCGGTAAAAAAGAAGGCTAGCGCTTCGCCGAAGCCTCGTAAGTAGAGCTCATCTGCCCTACAATCATCTCGTGCTTAATTCGAGAGTAAAAATTATCGGTGCCGTGATTGCGGCTGCCGTAATTTTAATGGTCGGTGGAGTCCGCGTAGCCCACCCTCGGGATGGGCTCTCTAACGCTCTTGGTAGCGCAAGCTCTGGGATATCCATTTATCGAACCGGATCAGCTTTCAATGTCGGTGCCAAGGTAATTTTTTCAACATCACCACAATCTAAATTTTATTTGGGAGTTGTCCGCTCATATGTAAAGGCAAACTACCAAATTCAAATGGGGTCAAAGCTCTATACGGCTCCGGAGAATCTGGTCCATGGATCTCTTCTCGCTGTCGTGCCGTTTATTGGATATCCACTTGGCTGGATTGGTTTGTAGCCTTACATTAACCTGGCAAAAAATTCATAATTACTTGGACTTGATTTGATTTCAAGCTCGCATTAATTCCAATGCTCGTGTTTGTACTCTCAAAGAGCGCCGGCATCTGATTCTGCAGACGATAACCAAAACTTAAGGCGCTCAGGCGTGCGGTATCAGTACTTACTTGCGATGCGGCGGTTCCGCCATTGAACTCGACAGAGACTGGTTTGGCTGCATGCTTGCCGCCATATGCGTTCCAAAAATCGAGAAGATCCTGAGCGACTCGATTTGCGTCATAACTTGTGTAAATCTGAGTGAAGACGATCATTCGATCTTTGATGCCGGCAACGCTGGCACTCACCGGTGAGGGGGTAGAAGCATTCGGGGATTTAATTACAGTAATAGTCGTGACAGATAGCCCCAGGATTGAGAGGATGACCATCAAATCTGCAAAGAGCCAGCCGGCGTGCTGGCTGACACCTGAGTGGTCCCTCCGCCTGGTAGAAGCGCTCACGCTTTCTTCGCCTGCTTAACTTTTTGAACGTTCAATGCATCTTTAATTTTCTGAAGGCGTATTACTTCTTTTTGATTGGCAAGAATTGCAGCGCTGAGATTCTTTGACACGGTTGTCGCAGCTCTATGAGATTCGTTCAATCCGCGCAGGCCAGCCTGTACGCCTTGATTAATCGCCAACGGCGTTACTTTGCGATAAGGATGTAGGTATCGCTTGATCTCTAAAATGATCGCAGCTCGTTCGGCCATCTGGGCTATCTGTAGATCCTGCGAACGTTTATCGGCTAGTCGCTGAAGTCTGGTCTCAATAACATTGAGAATAATTGCGCTCGTGATAATGATGAAGTCTAAATCTGCAATTGATTGGAGCTCAAAATAAACTGGAATATAACCATGGGAGTGGTTCCAAAAAATCAGAAAGTTTGTATTTGCAGATGGGTGATCATTAACAAATCGATTGAAGGCTGCCGCGGCTTGAGCCACAGATAGCCAGGTGACTGCTACCGGCAGGAAGACGAGCGAACTTCTTATGAGGAAAAATCTTTCTAGCCGTTTCTGCACCTTGAGAGGGGTCTCATCAACTGGAATGGGCAAAAAATCAGCTGGCTCGATCTCAGCCCAGTATTCCAATTCCGTACCTTGACTTAGTCCAACTCCCAATTGCTGGATATATGGGTTTTCCGACCGACCGATTGATGCCGCCCAGGTCGTGAGTTTGCTGAGAAGTTCACTCGCATTTGATTTTTTGCGCTGAGCAGCCATCGTCTCAAGCCTTTCTGTTCATCCGCGGGCGGTAACCAGGGGGTGTAATCAGCGTACAACATTGGTAAAGTGAGCGGGTGAAGCGCATAGGTGATATCCAGTCCAAGGCACCTGAATCACGCGCATGGACTCGGACGAGCAAGGCTCTCGTTTTGGCACTCTTGGTCTTCTTTACAATCCCAACTAACTCGATCTTCATCCAACCAGCATCAGCGGCGGTCACGTCGACAGTGTTGACCAATTCAATTCCGATGATTGATCCTCAAACCCAAACCGTTGTGAGCGCCGGGCTCGCAGGGGATACCTTAACTTTTCCTGCCTCAGCTGTTCCTGATACTGCAACAGCTACCACAGTCACATTTAGAGGGGTAGCAACCCCAGCCCCAGCAACACTTAACGGTTCAACATATTCAGTGGTTGTCCCAGTAGGAGCAGTATCCGGACCGGTCTCAATCGCCCAAAATGGAATTCAAGTTGCCCAATCATCTTTCCAAGTTTGGAAATCTCGCACTGAACCATATGTGATGCCTTCAGGCCATTTGAATATTACCTATCAGGATTTGCAATACATGCTCGATCAAATAAAGATGGGCGAGGCACACTCTGCTCGAACCTCGATTGCAGGAACAACGCTGGTCGACGCAGGAATAACCAACACCATTAATTATCCTTATGACATTCAATCAATTGGTCGTTGTCTGACAAATGCCGACGTCTTGAGCGCGGCGACTCCTGCATTCGGAACCACTGGACTCTCTGATACCTATATTTGGAGCACAATCGATCCACTCGGGGTTCGTCAAGTAGATGGACAGTGCAACAACATCTCTAATGTTCTGCCCGAGAGCGCACCTGCCGTCGTTCAGAAATCTTTACCAGCAACCCAAGACACAATTTATACATTGCCACTCAACCCATCAGATTCAGCTGGTTGGGGAGCGGCCGACCAAATTTTCCCTCGTATGACAAATGGCACGGTTGATTCAAGCAATCCGCCTGCATATCCACTCACTGGCACACAGACCGTGTACTCAAATCCAACAAGCAATATTTACGATCCAACACCTCGCCTCATCAGCAATCTCATCTCGGATCAAACAACGGCGAATCCGGCTGCCGTAGCTGCTTCTGTAGAGGCAAATTCAATACTTTACGGACTCTCAGGGATCGCTACAGAACAATCGATCAATGCTTCTACTGGTGCGGTCACCACAGTTCTTGATATTCCAAATATCACTGCCGATTACAACGTATCCGCTGGGTATAACTCTTGGTTCACACTATTTGGACAATTTTTTGATCACGGGTTAGATCTGATTCCAAAAGCTGGAGCATCAGTATTTATCCCACTTCAGCAAGATGACCCGCTCTATGTCGCAAGTCCTTATGCACCAAACTTTATGGTCTTGACTCGCGGCGTCGATTCAACTGGTGAGAGTATTAATACGCCAACCCCGTGGGTTGATCAATCCCAGACATACGGCTCACATCCTTCACAAAACTTCTTTATTCGTGGCTATACATTTGCACCACACACTGGAGTCATCCATCCAGATGCCCCGATTTCAAATGGCACGATGCTTGCGAGCACAGATGGCGGCATGCCAACGTGGAAAGATCTCAAAGCACAGGCGCTCAATCTTGGTATCAACCTCACTGATTACGATGCACGAAGCATTCCCGTCATTGCTACCGACCAATATGGAACATTCCTTCCTGGACACAATGGCTTCCCACTCATGCTCTACACAAATGGAACAAAGTATTCGTGGGTCGAGGCAAGCAAGAGTGCTCCGATAAACACTGGAGCCCAAACATCTACCAATCCAGCGGGTGGAACAATGATTCCCGGTGATGCTGGCACTAACTGGGTTGCGGTAAGTACCGGACACGCATTTATTAATGACACGATGGCATCAGCTGTGCCTTTTGCATCAGGCCAATGCCCAAATCCAAATGGACCACTCACCCCTGATACCGATTCAATTATGAACTCGGCAACAACAGCGCCGAGCTGCACGACCTATGACAACGAGAGCCTCGACTCACATTTGATCGCCGGCGATGGTCGTATCAACGAGAACGTCGGCCTCTCGGCTGTCCATTACGTATTTCACGCCGAGCACAACTTGCTTGTCAAAGATATCTCTGACATGTTGCTCAATAACCCAGTGATTCCAGCTGAGTTTAAAGCGGAATGGACCAATGGAAATCGCCTCTATCAAGCCGCTAGATATGTCGTTGAAACCGAATATCAGCACATGGCGTTCCAGGAGTTTGCACGGCGTATTGCACCGGGCTTGCCGATCTTTTTGACCTACGACCCATCAATCAATGCCGACATCTCAGCAGAATTTGCCAGCGCGGTTTATCGCCTCGGACATTCAATGCTCAATGAGACGATCCCGCGTTCAAACCCAGGAACTTTCTACGATCCAAATAACAACCAAGACCTGAGTCTGATTTCGGCATTCACAAATCCGCCGCAAGTTCGATTGCCGCGACCAATAATTTTGGACAGAGCCACGTCAGATGGAACCACAATTACTTACACGGTTCATTCAGGCGAATCCTTGCCGCTTGCTGGATACGTTGTCACTATTACAAATATGGCCGCTAGTGGTTATAACGTTATAGATGGCGTTGTGGCCTCAGCAAGTGGCTCAAGCTTTACCATTTCGCAGAGCTATAAGAATGGTTCGCTTGGATCTATCACGGCACCTATCGCGGGGAGCACTCCTTCTAAGTTATCTATTTCCGGCAATGTGAATTCCCAATATGCAACCGCTGCAATTAGCGATCCCGGCACAAATGGCTACACCTATTCTTCGGGCTCTGCGGCGGCGATGACTGCACAGGGAACCTCGTCCCAGCGCGGAAATGAGATTGACGAATTTGTCACAGATGCCGTTCGAAATAATCTCCTTGGCCTTCCATTAGACCTCCCTTCTCTTAATCTGACACGTGGTCGAGATATTGGCTTGCCGACACTTAACCAATTTAGAGCCGCTCATGCAGGCGCACTTCCTCCTTATGTCTCATGGATGGATTTCATTCAGCAGCTGCGTCATCCACTTTCAGGAAGCAATTTCATCGCTGCATACGGCTTACATCCTTCGATCAATGCACCAGTAACAGCAGTTATAGCTACCGGCGCAACCGTGAACTCAGCTAGTCATTCGGTTACCTATACCTATCCAGTTTCAACGACGCCGGTAAAGCCAGGCGATGTTGTTTCAATCTCAGGTTTCGCAGTTGGGACCATCAACTACTCCTGGGCAATAGTTGATGCCTCAACAGGTTCAAGCTTCACCATCTCTACCGCGATGTCTCACGATCCTTCGCTGCCTGCCGCATACGCAAAAGGCGATCCTGCTTTCTATGCCCCACCTGCAGCAATCACCGTGCCAACCGGAAACCCTTCATATTCAGGAGCCACTGGTTCGGTTACTCGCGCACCAACAGTCGCCGAACTACGTGCCCGTGGAATCGCTATTACAACCGCAGGAATAGATGCCGTGATCACCGGAGCTGCCGTCGACCCAACTGTGAATTCAGACGTGGTCTTTACCGCTGAAAACACTTACTCACCTGGCCAGATCATCAATGTCGCAGGTATCGTTGGCACTGCGAGTTGCTTAAACACTACGCATGCAACTGTCTTATTGGCCGATCCAAATTCTTTCACTATCGCATATTCAGGTGATAAGACAGCATGCGCAGGCAGTTACCTATCTGCGGGCCGATCAGTCTCTGGCGGTTACGCACATTTCGTAGGTAACGGAACTGCTTCAACTCCTGCGCCACCTTTAGATTCCGTCGCATTTGTTAACGGAACCGGAAGCTGGACTGCAGCAAATTCAGGTCTGAACAATGTTGATCTATGGATTGGCGGGCTAGCTGAAAACCCAGCTAAGCAACCAATCACTCCACCGATGCTCGGCCCCACTTTCCAATACGTCTTTGAAGATCAGATGCTGCGTTTGCAAGATAATGATCGTTTCTATTACATCGGGCGCCTTGCAGGCACCAATCTTGGCGAAGAGATTCCAGCTCAGCAGTTCACCGATATCGTTCGCAGAAATACACCTGCAGTTGGTGGAATTAATGGAATGGTCGCACCAGGATTTGGTATCACTGACTGTGCCTTCAGCAATAACTCTGCATTAGTTCCAACGGCATCACAATGTGCCTCAGGAAGTGTCACGCTTACTGGATCGAACACTCTCCTTCATACCGGCGTTGATAACGTCACTGCCTTTGCAGATCCAAATGGTGGTAATGCGCAGATATCAGGCGGTTCCGGCGATGACAGCATCCAAGGTGGACCTGGCAACGACATTCTTTATGGTGGCCTCGGTGGCGACCTAATGCATGGTGGTAATGGAAACGACATCATGTTCGGTGGAGCAGGCGAAGACATTATCCAAGGTAACTCTGGCGATGACGTTATTAATACTGGTTCTAGCCAGATCGGCGATACCGCAGATGGTGGACCTGGCAGTGACTGGATTTCTAATGGACTCGGAACCGGCTTTGCAATCTCATTTATGGGAGAAGCCGGAAACGACTTTATCCAAGGAACCAGCGGCTCTGACCTTGCACTCCAAGGTGGCGAAGGTGATGACTGGATCGAAGGCGGACCGGGCAATGACATCATCAATGGAGATAACGGGCCACTTGCCAACGGAATTAACTTTAAGAACGTGCTCTCTGGGATCCATGGTGGCAATGACGTCATGAACGGTAATCAGGGACAGAACCTGATTGATGCCGGTGGTGGCGACGATATTGTCGAACTCGGCCAGGGTCTGGATGGGCCCGATGGTGGAACTGGTTTTAACTGGGCCGATTACGAATATATGACGCGTCAGGACAACATTGGCAACACCAAACCAAGTGCGTGGGTGGATCTCGCTGGAGGAACTCTCAATCCCGCGAATACAAATATTGGTGATGCGCTCATTAACTTCCAAGGCCTCTCTGGTTCAAGCGGAAACGACATCCTCTTTGGCGGCGTCGGAGTGCTTGATCAGCAAGTCACTCTTGCCCAACCAGCTGCGATTGGTAGCCATGTCATTCAAGTAACTGGCACTGTGACCGTTCTTAACGGACAAGTCGTCAGTGGAGTTGGAATTCCAGCAAACACTTATGTGAACGGTCTAGCGGCTGTGACTTCTGCAAATATTTCAACCATCACGCTCACAGGTGAAGTAACTCAAGTTCTTCCTGCCGGAACCGTGATCTCAATTACTACTCCACCATTGACTGCCCCGGATTTGATCTCAGGACTTAAGCAGTACATCATCGCAACTCCAGGCAATGTTAAGTATGGCTCGCTTAATGGCGGCGTTATGTGGTCTGGCGGAGCTTTGATATTTGGTGGCGATGGCAGCGATCAATTACTTCCATCAACTGGCGCTGACATCATGGATGGTAGTGGCTATCTTCACGCTTGTATCTTGGCATCAGAAGGTGCTTACACAGTTGGCGCCGATGTCCAGTGCGGTGGCCATCGTGGTTACTCGACGATGAGTTTGCTTGAAAATGCAGTCGATGCTGGCACTGTCGTACCTTCAGGTTTGCGGATCGTTCGTGAAATTTTGCAGGCTTCAACCTTAATTTCAACCGCAACGTCAAATGGCGCAACCATTACGTATTCAGCTCCAAATACCCTGCGCGTGGG
>Ga0114960_10004191_pt1 | contig 10868 bp, 9 predicted proteins | sample C_130625_MF_Meta_FD_92637 | JGI IMG/M metagenome (GOLD analysis project Ga0114960, IMG submission 92637) | Freshwater microbial communities from Lake Croche, Canada to study carbon cycling - C_130625_MF_MetaG | ecosystem: Environmental > Aquatic > Freshwater > Lake | place: Lake Croche, Canada...
AAAGTGGCAGGCTCTGTGAGTCAAAAAACCAGTTACGTGGTCGCAGGTTCTGAGGCCGGTAGCAAACTTGAGAAGGCACTTGCGCTAGGTGTTCCGGTGCTAGATGAAGCTGGCCTTCTGTCATTGTTAAAAGGAGATTCACATGACGGTACGTGAAATATTAAAGATGGGCGATGAGCGACTGATGCGCATCGCAAAGCCAGTGCTCGAATTCAACACGCCCGAATTGCTGGAAGGCCTTGTGGACATGAAAGAGACCATGATTGCTGCCAGTGGTGCAGGACTGGCCGCACCACAAATTGGCTGGGATATTCAGCTGGTGATTTTTGGCACTGGGCAAATCATTTCACGCTACCCCGATGCGGCCCCCATTCCCTACACAGTCTTGATCAACCCGGTCATCACACCCATTGGCAATGAGATGCAGCATGATTGGGAAGGTTGTCTTTCGGTGCCTGGCTTGAGAGCTGTTGTGCCCAGATGGCAGCACATTCGCTATTCTGGATTTGATCAGCATGGCCAAGCCATTGAAAGAACGGCTGAAGGCTTTCACGCCAAAGTGGTTCAGCATGAGTGTGATCACCTGATGGGTATTTTGTACCCGCAACGCGTGCGCGATTTCACGAAATTTGGATTTAACTCCGTGCTGTTTCCAAACTTGGTGCCAGAAACTGACGATTAAAGTCTGGCCAGTCTTTCAATGGCGGCGTGCAAGGTGGCGTCTTTCTTGGCAAAGCAAAATCGAATGACATTTTGGTCAAACGAGTCGCCATAAAAGGCGGACATGGGAATGGCCGCCACGCCAATTTCGCGCGTCAACCATTTGCAAAATTCAGCCTCACCCAAATCTTTTTCGGGCACCGACAAATGGGATATGTCGGCACATTGGAAATAGGTCCCCTCGCCAGGCAGTAGCTTGAATTTGGTTTTTGACAAACCATCTCTGAAAAGATCTCGTTTGTGTTGGTAAAACTGTGGCAAATCCAAATAGGGCTGAGGGTTGGCCATGTAATTGGCCAGGCCATATTGCATGGGCGTGTTCACTGTGAATACCGCAAATTGATGCACCTTGCGAAATTCTGCGGTCAGCGAAGCAGGCGCCACAACGGTACCCACTTTCCATCCTGTCACGTGATAGCTTTTGCCGAAGCTTGACACCACAAAGGCGCGCTCTGCCAGGCCTTTGTAGGAACTTGCACTGCAATGTTGAAGCGGTTGGTAAACCATGTGCTCATACACTTCGTCACTGATCAGCACAATTTGAGTAGGTGCTAAAATTTCTTGCAGCTTCAGCATGTCCTCGTGCCGCCACACCATGCCGCTTGGGTTGTGTGGGGAATTGATCAAAATGGCGCGGGTTTTAGAAGTAATGGCAGCTTGAATTTTGTCGAAATCAGGTTTGAAGCTGCCTGGCGTTAAAGGGACCCTGACCACCACGCCGCCGGCCATCTCGACGTTGGGCACATAGCAGTCGTAGCAGGGCTCCAAAACAATCACTTCATCGCCTGGATGCACCACGGCCAGCATGATGGTGAGCAAAGCCTGCGTCGCGCCTGCCGTGATGGTGATTTCAGTTTGTGCATCGTAGTGATGCTGATACAGCGTTTGAATTTTTTGCGACACGGCTTCACGCAAAGGCAAGACACCAGGCATGGGTGGGTATTGATTAAACCCCCCTTGCATGGCCTGGTTCACGGCATGGAGCAGGGCGGGGTCACATTCAAAGTCTGGAAATCCTTGGCCTAAATTGACCGCGCCCACTTCGGCGGCCAGTCCAGACATCACGGTAAAAATGGTGGTGCCCACTTTGGGGTGTTTTGAAATCAACTGGGGGGTCATGATGGTTTCTTGCAATGGATCAAAGTTCGTAGTCATTGACATGACCGGTCATGGCTTTCTCAATCAAAGCGGGCGTCAAGCGATCGCTTAACAACTCTGCAAATTGGTACACAAAGTTGCGCAGGTAGGCGCCTCTTTTGAAGGCAACGCGCGAGACATTTTTCCCCAAAATATCACCCAAAGGCCTTGCGATCAAATCGCCTGAAAGGTCATCTTTCACGGCCATTTCAGCCACAATGCCCACGCCCAAACCCAAGCGCACATAGGTTTTGATCACATCGGAGTCAATGGCTTCGAGTGCAATTCGGGGGTGCAATTTTTTGCTGGCAAATGCCGCATCAATGCGTGTTCGACCGGTAAACGAGGGGTGGTAGGTGATCAGGGGTTCTTTGGCAATGTCTTCCAAATGCAGGTTTTTTTTCTTGGCCAAGGGGTGGTCGGGTGCAACGACCAACATGTGCTGCCATTCATAGCATGGCAGTGTCACAAGGTCTTCGTAATTGGCCAGTGATTCTGTGGCCATGCCTATTTCGGCGGTGTCGTCCAGCAGCATTTTGGCCACCTGGTCAGGCGAGCCTTGGTGCAAGCTGATGTTGACTTGTGGGTATTGTTCACGCAATTTGGCAACGGGAACAGGCAGCACATATCGCGCCTGAGTGTGGGTGGTGGCAATGGAGAGGGTGCCATGGTCCTGAGCACTGAACTGTTCCCCGATGCGCTTTAAGTTCCCAATTTCGCGCATGATGACTTCGATGCTTTTGAGAACATGCTGACCAGGCTCTGTGATTCGCTTCAGTCTTTTGCCATGCCGCGCGAAGATGTCAATGCCAAGCTCCTGCTCCAACTCAATGATGGCTTTGGAGACTCCGGGTTGTGAGGTGTGAAGCGCTTTGGCGGCTTCTGTCAGGTTGAGATTGCGACGTGCAGCTTCTTGTACAAATCGAAATTGATGCAAGTTCATATCAATAAACCCAGTAAGATTGAGTTCATTATGCCTTATGAATCTAAGGATGGCGCTTTCAAGCTGCGATCAGATGTTCATCGAAGGCGGATCAAGCCGTGTCACGCAAGGCAATTGCCGCCATGGCTCGAGTCAGTTCGGGTTCTTCGCCAATGGCGTTTCTTAACTCGAAGCTCACACCAGGATGTTGGGTGATCAGGTCTTGCAGCAACAAGGGCAGATCTTCTCTCGCATGCCTGCCCACCCCCAAGAACATGGGAACAATGCGAACCATGTTGACGCCCGCCTGCACCAAACGCGCGACGGTGGTGGGCAAGTCAGGCTCGGTCAGTTCAAGGTAGGCGCAGGCCACGTGTGTCCTTGGTGAACTTTGCTTCACTTGTTCGGCAACGGCTTCAATGGGGCGTCGCCAAAGCGAGTCTCTTGAGCCATGAGCAAACAAAATGATGGCATGTTTGGAGCTGTTGTCTGTCATCGAAAAGCCCTTATTGGCGTAAGACCAGCCACCAAAAGGTCGCCAGCGAAATCAAGCTGTAAATCAGTGCGGGTGCAGCGGCTGTCAGCCATGGCTGCCAATTTTGCAGATTTCCCATGAAGCCAAAAACGTTGTTCAGCAAATAGAAACTGATGCCGGCCATGACACCCCCAAACACATAGCCTGCAATGTTGCCTGATCTGAAATGCAAATAAGCAAATGGCAGGGCCAGCGTGAGCATGACCCAGCAACTCAGTGGGTAAAACACCTTTCGCCAAAACTCAATTTCATAGCGCTGCGCGTTTTGACCGTTCGCAGCCAAATGTCGCATGTATTGAAACAAGTCAATGGTTTTCATTCGATCTGGGCTCAGGAGCGCAGCAGAAATCATCTCGGCGGTGATTTCTGTTTGCCATGACCATTCAGGCAGATTCAATATTTCGATTCTTGAATCTTGACCGCTTGTGATGTGAAAAATCCGCCGATCGACGGGTTTCAAAAGCCAAGATCCATCCGGCATCAGCTGGGCACTTGGCGCCAGAGTCATCGATTTGAGTCGACCTTCGTTGTCGAATTCGTGAATGCGAATGTTCTCGGGCTGGCCTTCGCTGGTCATGGATCTCACGTTGACGGCAAATTGTGATTGCGCCTGCTTTTCTCTCAGCCAAGCGCCAGTTTGGCCAATGGTAATTTGCCCTTGGTAATGCGCTTTTAAAAGTTGTGCTTGTTTGTCTGTCCACGGAGAAATGTAGTCTCCAAATAGGAAGGTCACAGTGACAAAGACAAGGCCTAATTGAAACAAAGTTTGTAGCGCACGCCAAGGCCCCAACCCGCCTGTTCGGAGGATGGTGAACTCGGAGCTCTGGGCAAAACGAGCCATGACAAAAATGGAACCAATCAAAACAGAGATGGGCAACAACTCATACAAATGGCTGGGCATGAGCAAGGCCACATACATCAAGGCATGCTGCAGTTGATAGCCCTGAAATTTGTTTCGGCTCAGTGTTTGCAGTTGATCGACCAAATCGAAAAAAACAAACAAAGCCAGAAAACCAATGGCCACAAAACTGACTGCTCGAATGATTTCTCCGTGAATGAGTCGGCGAATGGTTTTCATGTGCCAGCCCCCGTTCTGTGCGAATTTGGCATGGACAAAAGACTCTTCCAAGACCCATTGAAATGGCGAAAAAGAAGCCAGACCAAAGCCAGACAAAATGCGCCGCCATGAAGGGTCAACATGAATGTGGGCAGACTGGTTCTTTCAGATGCAATCCAATTTTGACCTACGTTCACCATGTTGTAGTAACCCACAAAGCAAAACAAGGCCACTGCCAGGTGGTAACTTTTGCCGACGCGAGGATTGACGCTGGCTACAGCCAAGCCCACGATCAATAAATTCAAAGCAGCCAATGGCAATCCAAGTCGCCAAGATAACTCGCCAAGATTGACCGACGTCGGTGCTTTGATCAAGCCCAAAGTACTGACCATGCGGCTTTGAATGTCTGTCGCTGAAATTTTGAGGGTTGGATCGATCAGCAATTGATAATCATTGAAAGCAGTCACACGCACATCACCCGTTTGGTGGTTGCGCAGCATTTGTTGACCCTGTTGCAAACTTAAAAACCGCTCGCCTTGGTGCAGTTCAATTTGCCCTTTTTGGGCCGTTGTGACAGTCTCAATCATGCCATCTAGACTTGAAACAAACACATGCCTTCCTGTTTGATTGCTGGGGCTGTCCTTGTCAATGAAAAATACGCGTTTTCCACCCGCTGACTCTTGGAACTGACCCGGCGCAACGCGCTCGATGTCATTGCGTTGCTCAAACCGGTCTCTCAAATCTTGAATTTGTTGGTTGCTCCATGGCCAAACAAAAAGCGCCAGCAAGCCGATGGCCAAAAGGATGGGCCACGCAAACCTCAACAAAGGTGGGGCAAAAGAAGTGAGGCCTCGGCCACTTGAAAACCAAATCACCATTTCACTGTCTGCATACATGCGCGACAATGTGGAGACCACTGCAATGAACAAGCTGAGTGTCAAAATGGTGGTGAGGTGTCCAATGACTGTCAAACCCATTACCAGCATGACTTCTGAGGGATTCACAGTACCCTTGGTCGCCTGTCCCAAGGTTCGGATCAAAATGATGGTCATCACGATCGTGGCTAAAACCACCACCGTGGCACCAAAGCTTCGGGCCAAATCTTTTTGAATGGAAGAATGGAATAACATTGTTGGATTAGAAAAACGCAATTATGAACTTCGAATTAAAAACACTTTCTCTGGCAGCCGCCGCAAAATCTTCCTCAGAGGTCTTGATTGTCCTCATTTCCGATCACTTTCAAGCCGCCAAGGACCCTCTTTCCTTATTGATTGAAAAAGCCATCAAGGTCAAAGACTTTTCAAGCAAGACCGGTAAAGTGCTTCATGCCTATGCGGCACCCGGTGTTTCTGCCACCAAAGTGGTGTTTTTGGGGGTCGGCGCTGCCAAAGCTGTTGACTTGAGGTCTGCCATGACAGGCCTGACTGCCAGTTTAAAAGCCGCTGAAACCAAGAAACTCACTGTGGTGTCACCCGAGTCCCTCGGTGCGAGCAGCCTGCAAGCCTTGCTTGTTGGATTGGCCGAGGGAACCTATGTGTATGGCACCACCAAATCGAAACCGGCCACGCGCGCTTTGATGCAGGTCAGCTTGGGCTTGCCCAGCGTTAACCTCACCCTTCAAAACGCCTTGAAAGCCACCGTGGGCATGATCCAAGGTATTGAGTTTGCCAAAGAGTGGGCCAACCGACCTGCCAATCATGCAACGCCCACCATGTTGGCCAAGGCCGCTATGGCGCTGGCCAAATCGGGCGCAATGTCTTGTGAAGTGCTGGGCCCCAAGGAAGTTGCCAAGCTGGGCATGGGCTCGTTCATGGCTGTGGCGCAAGGGTCCGCTGAACCGCTTCGCTTCATTGTGCTGAAATACCAAGGGGGCGCTAAATCTGAGGCGCCCACTGTGCTGGTGGGTAAAGGGATTACCTTTGATACCGGTGGCATTTCCATCAAACCGGCAGGTCAAATGGATGAGATGAAATTTGACATGGGTGGCGCGGCCAGCGTCTTAGGTATTTTCAAATCCTTAAGTGCCATCAAACCCCAAATCAATGTCATTGGCTTGATTCCCGCTTGTGAAAACATGCCAGACGGTCTGGCTGTGAAGCCGGGTGATGTGGTCACCAGCATGAGTGGTCAAACCATTGAAATTTTGAACACCGATGCTGAAGGACGCTTGATTTTGTGCGATGCACTGACCTATGCCGAGCGTTTTAAGCCGCATGCTGTCATTGACATTGCCACGCTCACTGGCGCTTGTGTGATTGCTTTGGGCGCTGTTCGAAGCGGCATGTTTGCGACCGAAGACCCGCTTGCCGAGGCCCTCCTCAAAGCGGGCGATGACGCCATGGATCTTTGCTGGAGAATGCCACTCGATGACGAATATGCCGATTCCCTGAAAAGCAATTTTGCAGATGTTGCCAATGTCGGTGGACGCGAAGGTGGCGCCATCACGGCCGCTAAATTTCTGCACCGCTTCACTAAAAAATATGCTTGGGCTCACTTGGACATTGCTGGCACAGCATGGAAAGGTGGGGCTTCAAAAGGTGCCACAGGCAGACCGGTGGGCTTGTTGCTGCATTACTTGCTTGCTCAGCAGTCATCAAAATCGAATGCAACTTCGAAAAAGACCAGGCCTTCTGCCAAATAACACCTGCCGTTGATCGATTGAAATGGCATTTCCATGACGCAAGTTGATTTTCATTTCAATGCGCCTGACAAACTGCCTTATGTGTGCCGTTTGTTGCGCAAGGCCAGTGGTCAAGGACGCAGGGTGGGGGTGTTGGCAGACCAAGACACCTTGCACTTGCTGAATCAATTGTTATGGAATTTGAATGCATCTGACTTTGTCACACACTGTTGGCTCACAGATTCTGCAAGCTTGGTTGAGCATTCGAGCGTCATCTTTGCCCTAAATTGGACAGAGTTGACCCAACTTCAGCAGCTGGACGTTTTCCTGAACCTGAACGAATTGCCGCCTCCTAGATTTGAAGGCGTTGCCCGTTTGATCGAAGTGGTTGGCCCAGAAGAAAGAGACAAATCCAGCGCCAGGCAGCGCTGGAAACATTATTCTCAACTCGGATTTCAGATCAATCGATTCGATTTGACCTCAGCAAAGCCCCAGTAGTCTTGGTTTTTGCCCTTTTTTGGTCTATTACCGATCAAGCCCCTTTAATGTGTTTCAAATTTGCGTTATTGTTACGGCTTGCTTGATTGAAGCAAAACCTCAATATTCCGGAGCTATTCATGAAATTGTCTTCTCTTAAGACCCCTCTCACAGCGGTTGCAGTGGCCGCAGTTGTTTTGACACTCGCTGCCTGTGGCAAAAAAGATGGTGGTGGCGCACAAGTCATCAAAATTGGTCACGTTGGACCTACCAGCGGTGCCATTGCCCACTTGGGCAAGGACAACGAGAATGGCGCCAAGATGGCCATTGAAGAGTTGAATGCAGCAGGCATCAAAATTGGTGACAAAGCTGTCAAATTCGAATTGTTGGCTGAAGACGATGCTGCCGATCCCAAACAAGGTACTGCCGCTGCTCAAAAATTGGTAGATGCCAAGGTCCAGGGCGTGATCGGTCACTTGAATTCAGGTACCACCATTCCAGCATCACAGCTTTACAACGCTGCGGGCATTCCCCAAATTTCTCCTTCTGCCACCAATCCTAAATACACCCGGCAAGGTTATGCAGGTGCTTTCCGCGTGGTGGCCGATGACGTCCATTTGGGCGGCACCTTGGGCAAATACGCTGTTGAAACACTCAAGGGCAAGAGCATTGCCGTGATCGATGACCGTACAGCTTACGGTCAAGGTGTGGCTGAAGAATTTGAAAAGGCCGTGAAGGCAGCAGGCGGCAATTTGGTCGGACATGAGTTCACCACAGACAAAGCTTCTGACTTCAACGCTATTTTGACCACCCTCAAGGGCAAGAAGCCAGACATCGTTTTCTTCGGCGGCATGGATGCTGTTGCAGGTCCTATGCTCAAGCAAATGAAGCAGCTAGGTATTTCAGCCAAATTCATGGGCGGTGACGGCATCTGTACGGCTGAGTTGGCCAAATTGGCAGCTGAAGGCATGGCAGACGAAAACGTCTTCTGCGCTGAAGCTGGCGGTGTTGAAGGCGAACAAAAAGCAGGCATGGAAAAATTCCGTACTGACTTCAAAGCCAAGTACAACGCAGAAGTTCAAGTCTACGCACCTTATGTTTACGACGCAGTCAAGGTCATGGTTCAAGCCATGGTCACTGCGGGTTCTTCAGACCCAGCCAAGTACTTGCCTGCTTTGAAGTCAATCAACTACAAAGGCGTTACCGGTAACATTGCTTTCGATGAAAAGGGCGACATCAAAAATGGCGCATTGACTTTGTTCACCTACAAAGGTGGCAAGCGCGAGCAAATCGCTGTGGTTCGTTGATCACATTTGCTTGATTCAAAAAAACCCCGCACTGCGGGGTTTTTTTTCGTCATTCAAAGCTCAGTTCAGTCCGCGCTTGGTTAAAAGCGGGGTCACTGTTGGCTCCCTGCCTCTGAATGCAACATAGGCCTGCATGGGTTCCTGGCGATTTCCGGCTGAGTAGATGTGCTCATACAGTTTTTGCGCGGGTTCTTTGGCAAATATATCGCCAGCTTCTAAGAATGCATCAAAACCATCTGCGTCCAAGACTTCGGCCCACATGTAAACATAGTAGGCCGAGGCATAACTGTTGGAGGAAAACAAATGTAAGAAGTGTGGCAACCTGTGACGCATGCCAATGGCCGGTGGCATTTGAATGCTTTCAAGCGTCTTTGACTCAAACGCTTGAAAGTTCAAGTGATCTAAGTCGATGGTTTCATGCAGTGCCAAATCGACCAAAGCCGATGACACGTACTCAACGCTTGTAAAGCCTTGATTGAAAGTCTGAGCAGCAAGTATTTTTTCAATCAATGCGTCAGGCATGGGCTCACCAGTTTCCGCATGCAATGCAAATTCCTTCAATATTTGCGGTTGCATGAGCCAATTTTCATATACTTGAGAGGGGAATTCAACAAAGTCTCTGAGCACACTGGTGCCTGAAAGGCGCGGGTACTTCACGCGTGACAACAGGCCGTGCAAACCATGGCCAAACTCATGAAAAAGGGTTCTGGCATCGTCCAAACTCAGCAGCGTTGGTTTTCCTTCTGGTCCCTGTGAAAAGTTGTTGTTGTTCACAACAATAGGGCGAACCTCTTGCGTGAGGTTCATCGGGTCTCGGTAGGTGCTCATCCATGCGCCAGAGCGTTTGCTGCTGCGCGCAAAGTTATCGCTTAAAAACAAGCCAACATGTTGGCCATCCGCACTTGTCACATCCCAACCCGTCACTGAAGGGTGGTACTTGGCAATGTTGTCAAGCTGTTTGAAACTCACGCCGAACAAGCGATTCGCCACATGAAACATGGCTTCCATGAGTTTGTGAAGCTGCAGGTAGGGTTTGAGTTCTGCTTCGTTCAAATCAAATTTCTCTTTGCGAACGCGCTCTGTCCAGTAGTGCCAATCCCAGGCGGCCAGGTCACTGATGCCAGAAAGCTTCTTCAGGTCTTCTCGTTCTTGAATGGCTCTTAATCTTGCAGGAGTCCAGACGCGCATGAGCAAATCTCTTGCGTTTGCTGCGCTGCCTGCCATGGTGTCGGCCAATGCATAGTCAGAGAAATTCTGGTAACCCAATAGGCGTGCTTGAGCCAATCGAATTTTTAAAATTTCTTTCATCACAGCTTCGTTGTTGTGAGGGCCCGGATTTTCGCCACGTTTGCACCACGCCAGCCACATGCTTTCTCGCAAGTCCCGTCGTTCTGAAAATGTCATGAAGGGCGTGATGGACGATCTGGAAAGCGTGAAGGCATGCGCATTGTGTTGTTCAAGGCCGCGTTCTTTGGCCAATTGCTGGGCCGCACTTTTGACGAAATCTGGAAGCCCTTTCAGTTGATCGGCTTCAGTGAGAACCAAACAGAAAGCAGCTTCATCCGCCAACACATTTTGTGAAAATTGGGTGAAGCAGCTTGCCAGCTTTTCTGCGTATTCACCAAAGGTTTGCCTGTCTTTGTCCTTGAGTTTTGCGCCTGCACGCACAAAATCTAAGTGGTACCTTTCAATCAGGCGAATGCTCTCAGAATCTAAGCCTAGGCTTGCTCGTTCTGCATGGAGTTTGTCGATGCGCTCAAAAAGGGCTGCATTTAAAAACATGGCTGCTGAATGTGCTGCAAGCTTGGGCGATATTTCGCGCTCGATGGCTTGAATTTCGGGCGAAGTGTGTGACGCGCTCAAGTTGAAGAAGAGGGCAGAGGTTTGGTTCAAAAGCTCACCGCTGGCTTCCAGTGCAAGCAGGGTATTTTGAAAGCTGGGCGCTTGCTTTTGATTGGCAATGTTTTGTATTTCGGCTTGGTGGCTGGCTAAGGCTTGGTTAAAAGCTTCAGGAAAATGCGCTGCATGGATCCGTTCAAAGGGCGGCATTTCAAAAGGGGTGGACCATTTTTGGAGCAAAGGATTTGTCATGG
>Ga0114960_10004196_pt1 | contig 10855 bp, 11 predicted proteins | sample C_130625_MF_Meta_FD_92637 | JGI IMG/M metagenome (GOLD analysis project Ga0114960, IMG submission 92637) | Freshwater microbial communities from Lake Croche, Canada to study carbon cycling - C_130625_MF_MetaG | ecosystem: Environmental > Aquatic > Freshwater > Lake | place: Lake Croche, Canada...
ATTGACCTGCTGCGCAAGGAGATCGCGCGACTCGAGCCGCAGCGCGTCTACTTTCCGCTCGGCGTTGGCTCGCATGTCGACCACCAGCTCTGCCGCCGCGTGGGCGCCGCACTGCTCGGCGATGCGCAGGCATGGACAATGCCGGGCATCGACTGGAGCGACAAGGTTGCCTTCTACGAAGACTTCCCGTACGCCTACTGGCAGCAGTTTGATCCGTCAGCAGGCCTGCCAGCGAACTACACCGCTGGGCTACCCGCGGGGATTCGCCTCACGCCAGAAATTGCCGACATTACCGATGTGCTCGAGCAGAAGGTTCAGGGGATCGCGCAATATGAGTCGCAGGTGCCGCACCTCTTCGGCTCTGTCGAGAAGATGGCGGATGCAGTGCGAACCCAGGGTGCAACCGTTGCGCTGCAGAGCGGTCGCGGCGGTGCGGTGGAGCGCTATTGGAGCGCAGTCCGCGGCTAGCGCAAACGGTTGCGCTTTCGCGCGGCGAACCACTCAATCGCGACCGCTGCCAGGGCCCCAACAGCAAAGATGATGCCGCCGGTTGGCACTGAGAGGAAGAGGATCCAAATCACGGCGCCGTAGCCGCGCTCGTCGAACGGATTGCTCGATGGATCGGCGACGAAGTTCAGCAACAGGATCGCAAGTGGGAAGAGGGCAACGACGCCCGAAAAGATACTCAGCACAAGCCAATAGGTCGACGTTACGACGGATAACGGCTTCTTGGCGCGTGGCCTCACTGCGTTACGCCGCGGGCTCCATGTCGATCGGGAACCGCGCCCGTTGGTCCGCCGACCGCAAGCAGGTAGATCGCCTCGATGTCGCGCAACATGTCATCGACGCAGAATTTTGCGTGCACGAGTTCATGCCCGGCGCTTGCGAGTCGCTCAGCAAGTGCCGGGTCACGGAACAGCAGCGCGATCGCCGCAGCGAGTGCCGATGGATCGTGCGATGGCACAAGCAGGCCATTTTCGCCCGAGTGAATCATCTCGGGGATCCCGCCCACGTTGCTCGCAATCACTGGCCGATTGGCGGCGAGCGCCTCGACAATGGCGAGCCCTTGCGCCTCGCGATAGCTGGGCATGACCACCACATTCGCAGCCGCGAGGATCTGCGGCACATCTTCACGACGACCCAAGAAGTGCACGCTGGCGCAACACACTTCGGCGCGCAGGTGCGCGGCGGCGAGACCTTCGAGTCGATCACGCTCTGACCCCTCGCCAACCACGAGCAGGTGCGCCGATGTGTGGTGGTGATGCACCACGGGCCAGGCCTCGATCAGGGTTGGATGCCCCTTCTCGGGCTCAAGGCGTCCCACCACCACGGCGAGTGGGGCGCTGGTAGGAATACCAAACTCCGCACGAATAGCCTCGCCCCCGGTCGCCTCATCGAAACGCTCCAGGTCGACACCGTTGTAGATACGGCTAATTGCCGTGGTGTCGCGCCCCTCAGCAACCAGCTTGTCGACGATGGCATCGCTCACCGCAATGAGGCGGTTGATCTTAGGGGTGATGCGCTCGAGCAGTTCGCGGTCGGCGGGAGAGCGGAAACGGCTCGAGTGCACGGTGGAGACCATATAGGGGCGATGCCCCGTGCGCTGCTCCACGATGTCAAGTGCGGCCACACCCACCACCTCGGCGCGATACATATGCGCATGGAGCACCTGCGCGTTGAGGGCGATGAGTTGATCGGCGAGCAGCTCGGCTGAGCGCTGGTCGCTCTCATCTTCAATCACTTCAGTGGCGAAGCCGAGTCGCTGGAGCCGAGCCATGGTGCTGCCGTGCGAGAGCGAGATGATGTGGGTCTCGTGCCGCGATGGATCAAGACGCAGTACGGTACTCACCACGCTCTCTTGCGCACCACCGTTGGTTCCTGTGGCCAACAGCTGCACCACGCGCAGGCGTGTGCCGTCGGGGAGCGGACCCTTCGGCGCGCGGCCACCGCCGTGCTCGCCAGCCTTGGGCTTAGTCATGCGTTGCACTCATTGCGCTGGCACCGTGATCATGAGTACGTCAACATCTGCCGCGCCGACCTCGTACTTGTAGCTCTCGCTGCCACGCAAGAAGTCGAACACCTGCTTGCGCTCCGCGATCGCCATCTGCAGCCCATGCGCAAAGAGCAGGATTCCCGGCGAGAGTGCGCGAGCAGCCAACTCTCCACCAGCGTTCCAGTAGCGGAGGCCCGCTGCATCGCGCAGGAAGAGGCCAGCGGCGAACGCGCCGAATTCCAGATTGCGCGCAACGAGGATCGTGATCAACTCTTCTGGGGCACGAGCAAAGAGCTCTCGCATGAACCGTTCGTCGCGCGCACCCTTCTCGTCGTCCGTGAAGAGCCCGTGGTGGCCCCAACGCGCACGATGCAGCTTGATGAATTCGGCAAGATCATCAACTGGGTGTGCCTTGGCGCTAATCGTCACGCCCGCTCCTTCGCCACGTCGTACCTTGCGGCGAATCTCGTGGCGGTCTTTCTTGTCGATGCGCTCGAGATGTTCATCGAAGGTGGTGATGGTTGAAAGATCGATTGCTGGTGCAGGATCTTCAACAGCCAACGTTGCAGTTCGTGTGGTGTTTGCCACGAGTGCACCGATAAGGAGCTCGTGCGCTCGATCGGCGCGACGTAAGCGTCGAAGATCGAGTGCGGTTGCATCGCCGAGGAGATTAGTAACGAGTGCCTCTGTTGCGGCCCGTGCGTGCTCTGCATGGGTGAGATCAATCAGCACCGTTGCGTAATCAATGTGATACGTCGCCCCGAGATAGCGCACGCCGTCCGGGCGGAGCATGAGTGGCAGATAGGCGTAGAGGGTGCCACCGGCGTCATAGACTGCAAGTGAGATGTCGGTGGCTTCGGCGCCGTAGCCGATCCACCACGCCTCGTGCACGGCGCGGTTGCTAAAGGCGCTCGCCGTTGGGTTCGTCGCCAGCAGCCGCTCCCACTCACTTGCCGAAAGTTCGGCGAGTGGCAGGATGCGTACGGTCCAGGGGGTTGTGGAGGTCATGCGCCTATCGTACCGCCCGATACGCGGGCGGTACGTAGATCACACGATCGTGCGGGGATGCAGTTCACCGAGCGCGCTCGTGAGGCTTTTGGCGAGTTGCAGCGCGCCGCCGCACCCGTGTTGGCGCTCCTCGCTCCGCAACGTTGCGGCGCCTGCGGCATGGAGGGGGAGCTCCTCTGTGCTCCGTGCAGCGATGCCCTCGGGCTAACGGGTACGGGCCGAGTGGTGAGTGGCAGTGCGCCGGCCGGTTGCTCTGCCGGTGCATGGGTGGGCCCCTACGAGGGTGGGCTCGGCGAGATGGTGCGCACGTTGAAGTTTCACGGGGTACCAGCGCTGGCCGATCCGCTCGGCGCCGCGCTCCAGGGAGCGATTGGTGCGGTGCAACAAGAGCTTGGCGGTGAGGCAACGCTCGTGCCGATACCAACGGATCCGGCGCGGCTCCGTGATCGCGGCTTCGATCATGCCGCGTTGATTGCGGCTGCTGCGGCGCATGCGCTGCCATGCGCGATTGCGCCGCTCCTTCTGCGCACCAGGGCGGTGCCGGCGCTGCATACGCTCGGCCGCGCAGAGCGACGACGCGTCATGGATCGCGTCTTTGCGGTCCGCACGGGTGCCAGGATGCCGCCGCGCGTGATCCTGGTCGACGACATTTGGACAAGTGGCACCACCTTTGAGTCGGCTGCGGTGGCCCTGCGCGCCGCTGGGTGCACGACTATTGGCGTGGTCGCCGTCGCTCGAGAGGCGCTGACGACAGGTGCATAGGGCGGCGTGCGACCTATGCCGCGGCGTGGCACTCTCTCCCCATGGCAGCCAAGAGTCCGAAACTCAAGAGCAGTGCGCCAGCCGCCGCGGCTGGGCGACTCGACCGCATGCTTGGCGCCCATCTCGCCGCAGGGCCAGGCCTCGTCAAGGCGGCCGATCGCGCCGCAGCGGTTGGGGCGATGGGGCTACAGATCTTCACCGGCAACCCCACGGGCTGGGCGCGTCGCGCCGAACTCCCCAAGGAGCTCCCCGCCTTCCGCGCACGCATGAAGGAGCACGGCTTCGGACCACTCGCCGTACACGCCGCCTATCTAGCGAACCTCGCCGGGCCGAACCCGATCTTCCGTGAGAAGACGGTGGAGCTGCTCCGTCACGAGCTTCGCGTGGCGCCCGAGTACGGCGCCTCGTTCGTCAACGTCCATATCGGCTCGCACATGGGGACCGGTATCGCGGCGGGCGTTGCCCGCGTCGCCGAGGCGGTGGAGCGCATCCTGGACGGCGTCCCGCTCGCCGACGACTCGGCACTCTTGGTGCTCGAAAACAGTGCTGGTGGCGGCAATGGGATCGGCGAGAGCCTCGACGAGCTGATCGACATCCATGAATCCATGGCCGCCCGCGGCATCGACCTTTCGCGTGTTGCCTACTGCCTCGACTCCGCACACCTCTGGGGCGCCGGCGTTGAGATGAAGGGCGACGACGAGGTTGACCGACTGGTGGAGCAGTTCGATAAGAAGATCGGACTCGAGAAGCTGGTGATGATCCACTACAACGACAGCAAGGCGGCGCACGGCTCCAAACTCGATCGCCACCAACACATTGGCGGCGGTGAGGTGGGCACACGCGGCCTCGCGGCGCTCATTCGCCACCCGCGCCTCGCGCACGTGAACTACTACCTGGAAACGCCCGGCATGGAGGAGGGTTGGGACAAGCTCAACATTGAACGCAGCCTGCAGCTCTCCGAGGGAACACTCAAGTTGAAACCACTCCCCGCCGAAGAGCCGAAGGTGAAGAAGCCTGTCGCGAAGAAGGCTGTCGCGAAGAAGGCTGTCGCGAAGAAGCGCTAGCGCAACGCGCCAACGCCGCGACGATACGGCGAAAGCGCGAAGAGTAGACCGCCCCCAACGATCAGGCTGCCGACCCCGATCAGGCGATCGAGCAGCGCGAGGGCAATTGCTGACTCGGGCGTGAAACCAAAGAGCGCAACGAGAATGCCAACCATCCCCGCCTCAACGATGCCAATCCCTGCTGGCGTAAACGGCACCACGGTGAGCACCGCCGAAACGAGCGCCACAAAGATGGTGCTTGCGATGCCAATCTGGCCGGCTGCTGGATTCACCACGAACAGCCCGAGCGCCATGGCGACCGCGGCAAGTCGCAGCGATTCCCCAATCCAAATAGCCAGCGAGAACGGTAACGCGCTACGAACCACACGGCCTCCGCTTCCTGCGCGCAGCGACGCGGCGGCGTTTGTGAAGCCACTCTTGATCGCATCGGGGATCGGTAGCGCGTAGATAAGCGCAGCGGCAAATCCGCGTGCGACGAGGAGGAGCAGCGTGGTTGCTGCTGCAACACCGAGCGCGAGTGCGGTGAGCGCGAGTGCGGTTGGTGGCAACTTTCCTCCGAATGCAACGAATGTCGACGCAGCACCGAGGAGGGCGACAGTGGCAAGGTCAACGAGTCGCTCGGCAATCACCGTGCCGACCGCGTTGCCGAACGAGGTTGCACCGTTGTGCTTCAGCAGCCAGCCGCGATAGACATCGCCCATCTTCGCCGGCAACACACAGTTCACCCAGAACGAAAGGGTGAGAATCTCTGTTGCGGCGCGTCGTGAGATGTTCAAGCCCGACGCAGAGAGGATCATGCGCCAACGCAACCCTCGCAGTGGGAAGGTGCTCCAGCTGGCGGCAAGCGCCACAATAAGCCACGCAGGGTTAGCGCGATTGAGGGTCCTGGCAACCTCTGCAAGGTCAAACGACGTTGCAGCGCGCACCACACCTGCGACAAGGATCACCGTGAGCAGTAGGGCGAAGATGGTGGAGCGACGCGTGAGTCGGGCGAGTAGCATCTGATCGCCTAGCGTTCGCCGAAGGTTTCGCCTGGACTAATGCGTCGATTTCCGCGGGTAGCGTTGACCAGTTTCGCGATCGGCGTAATGAGACGCGCGACGAGTGCGCCGCGACCAGTGATGCGCGTGAGGTCGCCGTGCAACGCTGAGTGAAATCCAGCGGCGGTGCTGAGGTCGCCCGTCATGATCGTGGCGGCGCCGCCGATCTCCAGCAGCGTGTGCGCATCGCTCGCCGCAACCGATGGCAGGCCGCGGCTCACGGCAAGTTCAGCGGCGCGCTGGTTCCCCCCGGGCGCAACCAGTCGGGCGTTCCACCCTTCGATCCAGTCGACCTCGCTGAGCAGCGCAAGGGCCGCCTCATCTCGCAGCAGTGAGCCGCGCCAGCCGTCGAACGGGTGGGGGATCCCCACGAGCCCACCCTGATCACGAATTGCGGCGATCGCCTCACTCGCTGGGAGCCCGGCGGCAATGGGGCGCTCGAGGTAAAGGGCAATGAGGTCTCCCTGAACGGTGCGCACCTCCGAACCAATGATCACCGTCAACCCTGGTGTGGCGGCATCGCGAGCACGCAGGGCTCCGTCGATGCGGTCGTGATCGGTGATGGCAAGGTGCGTGATCCCACGCAGGGCTGCCGTGCGGGCAACGGCGATCGGATTGCTGAGGGAGTCGAAGCTTGCGCTGGTGTGGCAGTGCAGGTCAACGACGGCGCGGGCCGCCATAGGGTTAGGCCTCGCTGGTCATGGACTTCGCGAACTGGTCGAAGTGCTCGAGCGCAATGCCCGTCCCCTTCGCGACGCAGCTCAGCGGGTCTGGAGCGATGTGCGCGGCAACACCGGTGATGGTGGTAACGAGTCGGTCGATGTTGCGGAGCAGCGCACCACCTCCAGAGATCACGATCCCCTTATCGATGATGTCGGCGCTGAGCTCTGGTGGTGTCTGCTCTAGCACGGCACGAATGGCGTCGGTCAAGTTTCGCAGCGGCACCTCGAGCGCTTCCGTGACCTCGGTCGAGGTGATCTTCACCTCGCGTGGCAGGCCCGCGATCATATCGCGGCCCTTCACGCTCATCGTCAACTCCTCTTCCAACGGAAGGGCGCTGCCGATCTCGATCTTCACCTGCTCAGCAGTGCGATCACCGATCATCAGGTTGTACTTGCGGCGAATGTAGAGGGCGATCGCTTCGTCAAACCGGTTGCCACCAACACGGTGCGACTTGCTCACCACGATTTCCGAGAGTGAGAGAACGGCAATCTCGGCGGTACCGCCGCCGATGTTCACGATCATGTTTCCCGACGGGCCGCTGATCGGCAGCTCCGCACCAATCGCCGCCGCCATCGGCTCTTCGATCAGGAATGCCTTACCAGCGCCTGCTTGTCGCGCCGCGTCCAGCACGTACCGCTTCTCTACCGACGTTGATCCGGCAGGAACGCTCACGAGCACATCGGGGCGACCGAACGAGAATCGCCCAGCGGTGCCCTTCTTGATGAAGTAGCGAAGCATTGCTTCGGTCACGACGTAGTCGGCAATCACCCCATCGCGCAGCGGGCGAATCGCAGTGATGGAGCCAGGAGTTCGACCGAGCATCTCTTTCGCCTCGTTGCCCACCGCCACGATCTGATCTCGATCGTTGATGGCCACCACGCTCGGCTCTCGAACGGTGATGCCGCTCCCCTGCACGAAGACGAGAATGTTTGCGGTTCCTAGATCGATGCCAATCTTCATCCCGCCACTCCCTCTTCACTTACGTGGGTGAGCTCCGCGCCGAGGCCTCGGAACTTCTCCTCAATGTTCGCATAGCCGCGTCGGACGTGGTGCGCGCCGTGGATACGGCTCGCTCCTGGTGCGGCCAGCGCCGCGAGCATCAGTGTGGCACCTGCACGGAGATCTGGAATCTCCGCCTCGGCAGAGTTAAATGTCGTGGGCCCAGTGACGCGCGCCGTGCGCGGATCAACGATCTCCACCTGCGCACCGAAGCCGCGCAGTCCAACGAGCCACTCCAGTCGATCCTCGAAGATCGTCTCTTCAATCGTGCTCGTTCCTGCGGCGCGAGTGAGCATCAACCCTGCCGATGGCTGCAGGTCGGTCGCGAGTCCCGGGAATGGTTGCGTGCGAATATTGGTCGGACGGTACGCGCCGCCGGCAGGGAGGCCGGTGACGCGAAGGCTCTTGCGCGTTGTATCGGACGGATCCGCCTCCACCGCGTGGTCGACCCCAAGTTGTTCGAGCAGGTCAATGAACGCCGTCATGTGCGTCGGCTCCACGCCATCGACATTGATGGTTCCGCCGACCACCGCGGCGGCGGCGGCAAAGGTTCCGGCCTCAATGCGGTCGGGCATGATGCGATGCGTTGCGCCGTGCAGTGCGTCGACACCCTGAATTTCAATGCGGTCTGGCTTCGTGCGCGCGACTTGCGCGCCCATGGCGTTGAGCAGTGTGATCAGATCGTCGACCTCAGGCTCTTGCGCCGCGGGGGTGATAACCGTTGTCCCCTTGGCCAACACTGCGGCAAGGATCGCGTTCTCTGTGCCCATCACGGTGATCTGCGGAAAGTTGATTGCTGCGCCCTTCAGGCGGCCGTTGCTCTTCGCAAAGTAATAGCCGTCGCGGTAGTCAATTTCAGCGCCGAGGGCGCGCATTGCGTCGACATGCAGGTTCACGGGTCGACGACCAATGCGATCGCCGCCTGGGTTGCTAATGATCACTCGGCCGAATCGGGCAAGGAGCGGCCCAAGGAGCATGAAGCTGGCGCGCATCTTTGCCGCCGCCTCGAGTGGCACGAAGAGCCATTCGGCGTTCGCCGCCTGCAGGCTCATCGTTTCGGGGGTGGGTCGTTCAATGGTGACGCCAATGTCACCGAGGGTTTCGGCGAGGACGTCGATGTCGAGGATGCCGGGAATGTTCTCCAGGTTCACGCGCTCGCCAGTCAGCACCGCGGCAGCCATGACCTTGAGGGCGGCATTCTTGGCGCCACTCACCCGCACGCGGCCCGCGAGGGGTCGACCGCCTTGAATGCGGAACTCCTCCTTCGCCAGGGGGATCGGTCGGTACTCCCACGAGAACGGCTTCACGGCAGTCATGGGCGGATTCTCGCCGTTTGCGGCGCAAGCGTCCAACGGGGGCTCACTTTCTTGGGCCACCCGCACGGGTGGCGGCGTGCGCTAGCGCTTGCGACGGCGCTCGGCGACGCGAAGGTGCAGGAGGGCGCGGCTCAGGGAGGCCCGAGCGGTTGCGAGTGAGGCAGGATCCTGTGTGCCAGCGCCCGAGATCGCCGCTTCGGCGGCGGCCTTCGCCTTCTCGATGGTGGCAATGTCGAGCTCCCCCGAAAGGTCGGCCGACTCGGCAAGCACCACCACGCGATCGGGTCGCACCTGCACGAATCCACCAATGATGGCGATGTGCTCGACCGAGCCGTCGAGCGTCGTGATGCGCCCTTCGCCGGAGCCGAGCACCGTCACGTACGGCTCGTGCTTCGGCAGGATGCCAACCTCACCATCGATCGTTGGCAGGACCACCGCGGAGGCCTCGCCCTTCCAGGCGAGGCGCTCCGGCGTCACGATCTCCAACGTAAATGGCATTGCGGTTGGAACCCTTACTTGTTGAGCGCGGCGGCGTTCGCCCGAACGTCGTCGAGGGTTCCTGCAAGGAAGAACGCCTGCTCTGGCAGTTCGTCGGCCTTCCCTTCGAGGATCTCGCGGAACGAGGCGATCGTGTCGGCGATCTTCACGAACTTGCCGGGTCGGCCGGTGAATACCTCGGCCACGAAGAACGGCTGGCTCATGAAGCGCTGCAACTTGCGGGCACGGTTCACCAGCAACTTGTCGTCAGGCGAAAGCTCGTCCTGACCAAGGATGGCGATGATGTCCTGCAGGTCGCGATAGCGCTGCAACACACGCTGCACCTCTCGCGCCGTCTCGTAGTGGTTCACACCAACTACGAGCGGGTCGAGCACGCGCGACGTTGACGTCAACGGATCCACCGCCGGATAGATTCCGAGCTCGGTGATCGATCGCTCAAGGCGAATCGTCGAGTCAAGGTGTCCGAAGGTGGTTGCCGGTGCCGGGTCGGTGTAGTCGTCTGCTGGCACGTACACGGCCTGCAGCGAGGTAATCGAACCCTTCTTCGTCGACGTAATGCGCTCCTGGAGCGCCGCCATCTCCGTCGCCAGGTTTGGCTGATAGCCCACGGCGCTTGGCATGCGGCCGAGCAACGCGGAAACCTCAGAGCCCGCCTGGGTGAAACGGAAGATGTTGTCGATGAAGAGCAGCACGTCGCGCCCTTCCGCATCGCGGAAGTACTCGGCCATCGTCAACCCCGAGAGTGCGACGCGAAGTCGTGCTCCAGGTGGCTCGTTCATCTGGCCGAACACCATCACGGTCTTGTCGATAACGCCCGAGTCGCGCATTTCGCCGATCAGGTCGTTCCCTTCGCGCGAACGCTCACCGACGCCCGCAAACACGGAATAGCCGGAGTGCTCTTGCGCAACGTTGCGAATGAGCTCCTGGATCACGACGGTCTTGCCGACGCCGGCGCCGCCGAAGATGCCGATCTTTCCACCCTTCTTGAACGGGCAGACAAGGTCGATGACCTTGATGCCAGTCTCGAAGAGTTCGGTCTCGTTGGTGGCCGCTTCGTACGCTGGTGCGGAACGGTGGATTGGCAGGTACTGATCAACCTTCGCTTCGCCAGCCTGGTCAATAGGCTCACCGAGCACGTTGAAGACGCGACCGAGCGTTCCGGCACCAACAGGCACCGAGATCGGTGCGCCGAGGTCCGTTGCCTTTGCGCCGCGGGCGAGCCCGTCGGTGGTGGTCATGGCGACGGTGCGCACGCGGTTGTTGCCCAGGTGCTGCTGCACCTCGACAACGAGCGAACCATCGGTTCGATCAATGCGTACGGCGTTGTAGATCGCTGGCAGCTCGCGTGCGGCGAACTCAATGTCAACGACCGGTCCCGTAATCGAAACAACGGTTCCTACGGCTCCTGCCTTTGCTGCGGTTGCGTTCGCCATCACTCCTCCTGCCTTTCTA
>Ga0114960_10004197_pt1 | contig 10853 bp, 10 predicted proteins | sample C_130625_MF_Meta_FD_92637 | JGI IMG/M metagenome (GOLD analysis project Ga0114960, IMG submission 92637) | Freshwater microbial communities from Lake Croche, Canada to study carbon cycling - C_130625_MF_MetaG | ecosystem: Environmental > Aquatic > Freshwater > Lake | place: Lake Croche, Canada...
AGGGTGGCGACCAGCGAGCGGGGCGACAAGCGCGAAAGCCCGCACACGCCATGGCCACTGGTGCAGCCCGAGCCGTAGCGTGTGCCCAGGCCGACCAACACACCGGCCAAAGCGATGAGCGGCTCGCTGGCATCGATGCGCACGACCGGCTGGAGTTCGGGCAGCATCAAGGCGGAAAACGCTATAGGCGACGCACCCATGCCTAGCAGGAAGGCCACGCGCCAGCCAATATCGCCTACGCGCGGAGCCAACAGGCCGCCCAAAATGCCGCTGATCCCCAGAATCCGCCCGCTAAGTAACACCATCATGGCTGAAGCAATCCCCAGCAAGATACCTCCAGCGAGCGACGTCCAAGGCGTGAATTGCGCCCAATCGATGTTCATAAGGCCCCCTTATCCGTCGCACAAAACTGGGCGTACATGACTTGCATCAGGGCCAAAGCTTGGGGGCTGCTGAGTTGGTAGTAAATGTTTTTGCCCTCGCGCCGCGTACTCACCAGCGCTTCATCGCGCAGTACCGTCAATTGCTGCGATAAGGTGGGCTGCACAATGCCAAGGGCCTCTTCCAATTCGCCAACCCGCATTTCGCCCTGGGAAAGCTGGCACAAAATCATCAATCGGTCCGGGTTGGACATCACTTTGAGCAAACGGCAAGCCTGTTCGGCGGCTTGTTGCATGTCCTGCAAGCTCAGAGACACTTCATTCATCGGCACACTCCACAATTAATATTTGAATAGTATATTTATTTTTAATATATCTTTCAATATACTATAACAAATCTAATTGAGGAGCTTGCCGCTATGTCCACTGATTCGCTCAAACCCCAGGTGCACGGAATTTTTGACAAAGCTACCTGGACCGTGACCTACGTGGTGCACCAGGGGCCGGGCACGGCCTGCGCCATCATCGACTCGGTGTTGGACTATGACCCCAAGTCCGGCCGGACCCGACACCACTCGGCGGACAAAGTAATTGCGTATGTGCGTGAAAACCAATTGCAGGCCACTTGGATTCTGGAAACGCATGCGCATGCGGACCACCTCAGCGCCGCGCCCTACCTCAAAGCCCAACTCGGCGGCAAGACGGCGATCGGCGAGCGCATCACCGCCGTGCAAAAAGTCTTCAAAGGCATCTTCAACCTGGAGCCAGCCTTTGCCTGCGATGGTTCACAGTTCGACCACTTGTTCGCCGACGGGGAAGCGATCGTCGTGGGCGATATGCGCGGCCACACCCTGCTGGTGCCCGGCCATACCCCGGCGTGTGTGGCTTACCGTTTTGGCGATGCGGTGTTTGTAGGCGACACCATGTTTATGCCCGATGTCGGCAGTGCGCGCTGCGATTTCCCCGGCGGCAATGCACGGCAGTTGTATAGCTCGATCCAAAAAATTCTGAGCCTGCCGCCACAAACCCGTTTGTTCATGTGCCACGATTACCCGCCAGCCGGTCGGGAAGTGGTGTTTGAAAGCACTGTGGCCGAGCAACGCGCAAAAAACATCCACACCCACGATGGCATTAGCGAAGACCAGTTTGTGCAAATGCGCACGACGCGCGATGCCACCCTGGACATGCCGGTGCTCATCTTGCCCGCCGTGCAAATCAACATCCGCGCCGGGCAATTGCCGCCACCCGAGGACAACGGCGTGGCCTACGTCAAGATTCCGCTGAACGCTTTGTGAGCGCCACCAGCTAACACAGTACCAGGCCGGTTTTTTGTCCACCCATCGCAGGGGCTATTTTTGTGCTCTGCGCTCATACGCACCGGCCTTGGGGCTAGCCGTATCATCGGCGTCTGCTTGATAAACCCGAGCCCCATGATCCGTATCACTGAAATCAAACTTCCTCTTGTCGCATTGCCAGTGCATGCGCCGCGCGCTGCCGATTCACCCAGCGAAAGCGCGCACGACCGCATGCCTGCGGCCCACCCGATTGAAGCGCTACGCCAGGCCGCTGCGCAAACCCTGGGCATTGCCATCGCTGAGATTTTGGATTTGCAGGTCTTCAAACGCAGTTTTGATGCCCGCAAAGCAGACATCTTGGCCGTCTTCATTGTGGATGTGCAATTAGCCCCGGCTAGTGAAGCGCGCCTGCTGGCGCAGCATGCCAACCATGCCCACATCGCAGCCACGCCGAATATGGGCTACCAGCCCCCCGGGCATGCGCCGAGCAACATGGACAAGCGCCCGGTGGTGGTGGGCTTCGGGCCCTGCGGCATGTTTGCCGCCTTGTTATTGGCGCAGATGGGTTTCAAACCTTTGGTGCTAGAACGGGGTCCGAAGGTGCGTCAGCGCACCAAAGACACCTGGGATTTGTGGCGCAAAAATACCTTGCATGTCCAAAGCAATGTGCAGTTTGGCGAGGGTGGCGCCGGTACGTTTTCCGATGGCAAGCTATGGAGCCAGATACGCGACCCGCGTCACTTGGGCCGCAAGGTGATGACCGAGTTGGTGCAGGCCGGTGCACCGGCGGAAATTTTGTATGAAGCGCATCCGCACATCGGCACTTTCAAGCTGGTCAAAGTGGTGGAAAACTTGCGTGCGCGCATCGAGTCCTTGGGTGGAGAAGTGCGCTTTGGGCAGCAGGTGGTGGATGTGCAATTGCACAGCGCACCAGGCAGCTCAGAGGGGATGCACAAGCTGGATGCTTTGCAGGTCTGTGATGCCGCCTCGGGCCGCGTGTATGCGATAGATGCCAGCCATGTGGTGATGGCTTTGGGCCATAGCGCGCGCGACACTTTTGCCATGCTGTATGACCGTGGCGTGGCGATGCAGGCCAAGGCCTTTTCTATCGGCTTTCGTATCGAGCATCCGCAAGGTGTGATAGACCGTGCACGCTGGGGCCGCCATGCCGGCCACCCTTTGCTTGGTGCTGCGGATTACAAATTGGTACACCATGCGGAAAACGGGCGCAGCGTGTACAGCTTTTGCATGTGCCCGGGCGGCACCGTGGTCGCAGCCACCAGTGAAGTGGGCCGCGTGGTTACCAATGGCATGAGCCAGTATTCGCGCAATGAGCGCAATGCCAATGCCGGTATCGTGGTGGGCATTGAACCTGCCGACTTTCCGCAGGATGCAGCCAGCTTTATCGCCGCCTTTGGGCAAGTCGATGGTGCGCGCTATGCCGAGCAGGCGCAGGCCCTGCGCGACAAGACGCATCCAAAGGCTGCGCACGGCCACGCACAATCGCATGCCAAAACTCCGCAGCCAGCCATGTTGGCAAGCGCCCATGAAGAGGCAATATTCGCGCAGGTGCATCCTTTGGCTGGCATCGTTTTGCAGCGTAGTTTGGAATCAGCAGCTTTTGTGAGGGGCGGCGAAAATTACCAGGCGCCCGGTCAGCGGGTGGGCGACTTTTTGGCCGGCCGGCCTTGCGCTGACTGGGGTACGGTGATGCCCTCTTACCGTCCTGGCGTCACGCCAACGGACCTGGCCGCTAGTTTGCCCCCTTACGCCATCGCTGCCATCCGTGAAGCGCTGCCGGTATTTGGGCGCAAGATCAAAGGCTTTGATATGGCTGATGCGGTGCTTACCGGCGTGGAAACGCGCACCTCCAGCCCTTTGAAAATGCCACGCGGCGAAGACCTGCAAAGCAGCAATGTGCGCGGCTTGTACCCGGCGGGCGAGGGGGCCAGTTATGCCGGTGGGATTTTGTCAGCTGCTGTGGACGGCATTCGCGTGGCCGAGGCCCTAGCCCTGGACCTGATTACAGCGCAGCGCGCTTAAACAAGGCCAGCAAGGTGCCGGCCAGCACAAACAAGCTACCAAAGGTGCGATTCATGGCGCGTATATGCGATGGTTTGCGCAGCGCGGCCAAGAGGCGTGCTGCCATGGCGGTGTAGGCCGCCATCACCACCAAATCGGTAAAAGACAGAGTGGCGCCGATCAGCAGGTATTGGGGCAGCAGCGCCTGATCCAGCAACAAAAATTGTGGCACCACCGCCAGCATAAATACAGTGCCTTTGGGATTGACGGCGTTGATCATCCAGCCGCGAATCACCATATCGCGCCGCCGCATCAAGGGGGCATCTGCATCTTGCGCCACCAGCGGGCCCGGCGCTGCCCGCCACTGTGCAATACCCAGCCATATCAGATAAGCCACACCGACCCATTTGACGATCAAAAATGCGGTGTTCGAAGCCGCTACCACGGCCCCCAAGCCCACCGAGACCACCAGCAACTGGGTCCAGATGCCCAAGACCAGGCCGAAGACGGTGAAATAGCCGCGTGCAAAGCCATGGTTGAGCCCAGCGCTCATAGCAGCGACAGCACCTGGACCCGGAGAAATGCTAATAGCCCAGGCGGCGACAAAAAACGTCAGCCAGTGCGAAAGGTCCATGGGTAGTCATTTCCAAAAAAATCAGCGGGCCATGTGCTGGCCCGCTGGTGTTGATGTCCGCGCTGCGCTGTGACAGCTATGCCTTCAGCGTGGACGCTAGCAGCGCGTCAAAAGCCGCGCGATTATGCGCTTTGCAATGCGGCGATACGCTCTTCAATCGGCGGATGCGTGCTAAACAACTGCCCGATACCACCGGCAATGCCAAAGGCTGCCACGCTCTTGGGCAGTTCGCCCGGTGTCATGCCACCCAAGCGGGCTAGCGCATTGACCATGGGTTGCTTGCGCCCCATCAAAGCCGCTGCACCGGCATCGGCGCGAAATTCGCGCTGACGGCTGAACCAGGCCACCACCATGCTTGCCGCGAAGCCCAGCACAATGTCTAGCAGGAAAGAGGTAATGACGTAGGCCATGCCCGGGCCACTGCTTTGCTCATCGTTTTTGCGCAAAAAGCTGTCCACTGCGTAGGCGATTACGCGGCTGAGGAAAACCACAAAGGTATTCATCACGCCTTGGATCAGCGTCATGGTCACCATATCGCCATTGGCGATATGCGCTACTTCGTGGCCGATCACCGCTTCCACTTCCTCGCGCGTCATGCCGGTCAGCAAGCCCGTGGATACCGCTACCAGCGCCGAGTCTTTGAAAGCACCGGTGGCAAACGCGTTGGGCTCGCCCTCAAAGATGCCGACCTCGGGCATGCCGATACCCGCCTTTTCAGAAAATTTACGCACGGTTTCCACAATCCAGGCCTCGTCGGCGTTTTGCGGCTGCTCAATCACCTGCACGCCCGAACTCCACTTGGCCATCGGTTTGCTAATTAAGAGGGAAATAAACGCGCCGCCAAAACCGATCAGCAGCGCATAGCCCAACAGCAGACCTAGATTTAAGCCGTTGCTGGTGAGGTAGCGGTTCACGCCCAAGAGGCTGGCCACGATACCCAGTACCACCACGATGAGCACATTGGTAAGCACGAGTAAAAGAATGCGTTTCATATCAACTCCAGAGAAAGTGCGCGCGCCGCTCAAACACCGGTTTGGGCATGTCGCGCTGCAACACAGGCCTCCATGGTAGGGCTAGACGATGAAATTTCAAGTTATGAGCTCCAAGTGCCCAGGCAAATTGCGGGCTTTGAGCCGTTCAGCCGGGCATGGGGCGTAGCGCACGGAATACCGAAACGTCGCCATAAAAGCCCGGCGCGGTATTGGCCGGCCACCACCCGGGCACGCCCAATACCGGCAAATGGGCAAAGGGTTTATCCGCCAAGGTATCGGCCTGCACATGCGCGCTTAGCCACGGGTCCCAATCGCCATGTGCATCCGTGGGAACTTGCACGCGATAGACGTGCGCGGTAATGGCGATGCGCGGTTGCACCAACTTTTCTAGCAAGGCATGTCCGAACAACTGCAAGCGCGCCGCTTGCCACAGGGGACGCAAGGGGCCAAATAGGGTGGGCCAGTCTTTGCGCACCAAGGCGTCCCATAAAGCGTCGGGCGCGTGCAGCAACGCGGCGTTTTCGTCAAAAACAGTGAGTGCATCGCGCGCCGCACCCCGCACAGGTGCGATACCGCTATGCGCAATTTGCGCCGCCTGCAACTGGTTCAGGCGTTGTTTGGTCTGCGGGAAATGCAGCCAGCACAGACCATTGAAAAAATCATGCAAGCCATCGCGTGTGGGCACCTGTTGGGTGTTGAAAATAAACGCTTCATAAGCCTGCCCTGGCGGCAAGGCCGATTGCGGGACAAAGCGCACCGGGCAATGGGGCAGGCTAGCCGCCAGGGCGTTCAGTGCTTGCGAGCAACTGTGCCCCGCAATGACCGCTCTGGCCAGCGGCTGACCGAGTGCGCGCCAGGGCTGCAGCCAGGGTGCATCCCAATCGATCGCTTCTATGCCATGGGCCATGTCAGCATCCCGGCTAGCCCAGCAGTTGGCGCATCCAAATGCCTAGGCTAGGCGCCAGTGCAGCACTTCGCCCCCAGCCAGCGGTTTGAGGCTGGTCTCCGCAAAAGCGTAGCTTTGCGGCGGTGTCCAGCTTTCTCGGCGCAGCGTGATCTGCTCCGTGTTACGCGGCAGGCCGTAAAAATCTGGGCCATGAAAACTGGCAAAGGCTTCTAATTTATCCAGCGCCTGCGCTGCCTCAAACGCGCTGGCATACAGCTCGATGGCGGCGTGCGCGGTATAGCAACCCGCGCAGCCGCTGGCGTGCTCTTTGAGCTGGGTGGCATGCGGTGCGCTGTCGGTGCCTAGAAAGAATCGCGGGGATCCTTTGGTAGCCGCATCCACCAAGGACTGGCGGTGACTTTCCCTTTTGAGCACCGGCAGGCAGTAGTAATGGGGGCGTATGCCGCCGGTAAAAATGGCATTGCGGTTATAGAGCAAATGGTGCGCGGTGATGCTCGCTGCGATGGCGCCTTGCGCACTTTGCACATACTGCGCCGCTTCGCGCGTGGTGATGTGTTCAAACACCACTTTGAGCGCTGGAAAATCCCGCCGTAGCGGTATCAGCTGGGTGTCGATAAATACCGCCTCGCGGTCAAATAAATCGATGTCGGGCGAGGTCACTTCACCATGCACCAACAGCGGCATGCCTACGCGCTGCATAGCCTCGAGCGTGGCGTAGGTTTTGCGCATATCGGTGACACCGGCATCGCTATTGGTGGTGGCACCAGCGGGGTAAAGCTTGACGCCCACAATGCCCGCTTCCTGTGCGCGCAGGATTTCATCGGGCGGCAACTGGTCTGTCAAGTACAGGGTCATCAAAGGCTCAAATGCGCTGTGGCCCGCCGCCACCGCCGCAGCACGTATGCGCTCGCGATAGGCCAGCGCTTGTGCGGTGCTGGTGACCGGCGGCTTGAGGTTGGGCATGATGAGTGCGCGGGCAAACTGGGCTGCGGTATGGGGCACCACGGTCTGCAAAGCGGCGCCGTCGCGCACATGCAGGTGCCAGTCATCGGGGCGGGTGATGCGAAAGGTCTGGGGGTCGGAGTGTGCGGGCATAAGTCGCTTATTGTCCCAAATCAGGGTTGGTCTTGGGCTGGTCCGCCGGGGCTGCCTCAGAACTGCGCAGCTGGGCCCGGCTGATGTGCAGACTTTGCAGGATCTCCACTGCGTGTGTATAGAACGTGGTGCCAGCCGGGGTAAGTTGTGTCGGGTAGGAGCTGCGATCCACCAACTCGACGCCAGCCCAGGCTTCGAGTGACTGGATGCGGCGTGAAAAAGCCGGTTGTGTCACATGGCGCAATTGCGCTGAGCGGCTAAAGCTGCGCGTCTCGGCCAGCGATATAAAGTCCTCCAGCCATTTGGTGTCCATTATCTGATGCCGCCTTAAAGCTTTTGCGCTTAAGCGCTGCTTTGTTGCAAGGCCCACATGGCGGCGTAGCGACCCTGCTGTTGCAACAGAGCCTGGTGGGTGCCGCGCTCGACAATGCGGCCGCTGTCCATCACCAAAATTTCATAAGCATCGACGACGGTGGACAGGCGGTGCGCAATCACCAGCGTGGTCTTGCTTTGTGCAATGCGTTGCAGCTCGGCCTGGATGGCGCGTTCATTGGCCGAATCCAGTGCGCTGGTGGCTTCGTCAAACACCAAAATAGGCGGATTTTTCAGTAGCGTGCGTGCGATGGCCACGCGCTGTTTTTCGCCACCCGAAAGTTTGAGGCCACGCTCGCCCACCATGGTGGCATAGCCTGCCGGAGTACTGGCAATGAATTCATCGATATGCGCGGAGCGCGCGGCCTCCTGCACCTGGGCCAGCGAGCTGCCGGGACGGCCATAGGCGATGTTGTATTCCACGGTGTCGTTAAACAGCACGGTGTCTTGCGGCACGATGCCAATAGCGGCGCGCAAACTGGTTTGCGTCAGGTTTTGGATGTTTTGCCCGGCAATAGAGATGCCACCTTGCTGGACATCGTAAAAACGGTACAGCAGGCGCGCCAGCGTGCTTTTACCCGAGCCCGAGGGCCCGACTACCGCCACGGTTTTACCTGCCGGTATGTCAAAACTGATGTCGTGCAGCAAGGGCCGCGCGGGATCGTAGGCGAAAAATACATGGTCAAAGCGCACGCTGGCCTGCTGTTGGCCAGCGCTGTCGTGCTCGTGCAAGCGCAGATTGCGGGCATCGGGCGCGTCGGCAATTTCTTGCTCGCGTTCGAGCAGAGTGAACATTTTTTCCAGATCGGCCAGGTTCTGTTTTAGCTCTCGGTAAATTGCGCCCAAAAAATTGAGCGGTATGTAAATCTGGATCATGAAGGCGTTGACCATGACCAGGTCGCCCAGCGTCATGCGCCCATCGACCACGCCCTGCGTCGCCCGCCAGAGCATGGCTACCAGGCCACTGGCGATGATGAGTTGCTGCCCAGCGTTGAGCATGCTCAAGGTGCGCTGGCTTTGCAGGGCGGCGCGGCGGTAGCGTTCTAGGTTTTCGTCATAACGCCTGGCTTCGAACTCTTCGTTGTTAAAGTACTTGACGGTCTCAAAGTTCAGCAAGGAGTCGATGGCGCGGCTGTGGGCTTTGGAGTCCAGCTCATTCATGCGCTTGCGAAACTGCGTGCGCCACTCGGTCATGCTGATGGTGAACAGGATGTAAAGCACCAAAGCCATGATGGTGATACCTGCAAACCAGACGTCAAACTTGACCGCTAGCAGTGTTAGCACCAGACCTACTTCGATCAACGTGGGAACAATGCTGTAGAGCGAATACGACACCAGAGAATGCACCGCGCGGGTACCGCGCTCGATATCGCGTGTCATGCCGCCGGTTTGGCGCTCTAGGTGAAAGCGCAAGCTCAAAGAATGCAAATGGCGGAATACTGCCAGCGAGATACTGCGCGCCGCGCCTTCGGTGGCTTTGGCAAAGATCAGGTCGCGCAATTCGGCAAACAAAGTCGTGGACAAGCGCAGCGCGGCGTAAGCAATCAACAATGCTACCGGCACCACCAGCACGGCAGCGAGTTGGCCGGGCTGCGGTGTCATGGTGTCGACCAGGGTTTTAAGCAGCAGGGGCACGCCCACGTTGGCAACTTTGGCGCCCACCATCAGCGTGAGCGCCACCATGACCCGCCACTTGTATATCCACAAATAGGGGAAAAGGCGCTGCAAAGTACCCCAGTCACCGGCCTGAACCGCAGTTGCACCTAATGGGGTGGGCGGGGCGTGGGTGCTGGTGGCGGGACCAAAGGAGCGCATGGGTGACAATTCGAAGCGTTAAACCGAGATTGTGCCCATGTCCCACACTGCCACCCCCACCACCGCCTTGCCGACTGATCAAGAACTGGTGCTCAAAGTGATCCCCATGCCAGGCGATTGCAATGCGAACGGCGATATTTTTGGCGGCTGGGTGATGGCCCAGGTGGATTTGGCCGGTTCGGTGCTGCCCGCGCGCTACACCCAGGGCCGCATGGCCACCGTGGCGGTCAACGAGTTCATCTTCAAGCAACCGGTGCGCGTGGGCGATATCTTGTCTTTCTTTTCCAAAGTCGTGCGTATAGGCCGCACGTCGATTACCGTCAAAGTCGAGGTTTTCGCCGAACGCTTTCGCAACCAAGGCAGTTACATCAAGGTTACCGAAGCCCTTGTCACCTATGTGGCTATCGATGACGCGGGAAAACCAAGGGAAATCCCCAAGTCCTGAGGGTCTGTCAGAGGGGGTAGACCCTGTCGGGTGTCAATTTAGCCATTGAAATCGGTAACAACCCTATCAAGGAAACTTCAAACTAGCGCTATAACCTTGGGTGGTTCAATCTAGGAGGCATGGTGCAGTTTTTTCAATTGTTGATCAGCGGTGTAGCCCAGGGCTGCATTTACGGACTGATCGCACTCGGTTTTGTCCTTATTTACAAGGCTACCGAGACAGTCAGCTTCGCGCAGGGCGAGTTGATGATGCTGGGCGCTTTTGGCGGCCTGGTGGCGATGACCCTATTGGGTATGCCCTATTGGCTGGCCATTCTTTCGGCCGTGTTGGCGATGGCATTGGTCGGCGCGCTGATCGAGATGGCGGTGATACGACCCATTTTGGGGCAGCCGGCGTTTTCTATTGTCATGCTCACCATCGGCGTGGGCTATGTGGCGCGCGGCCTGATCACCATGATTCCGAATATCGGTACCGATACCCAGGCCTTGCCGGTTCCCTATAAAGACGAAATCTGGAAGCTGGGCGGCCTGATTTTGAACGTGGAGCATATGGTGGTAATTGCCGCCACCGGCGTGTTGTGCGTTTTGTTGTTTGCATTGTTTCGCTACAGCAAGCTGGGCATCGCCATGCAGGCTGCCTCGCAAAACCAGTTGGCCGCGTATTACATGGGCATTCCTGTCAAGCGCCTCAATAGCATCGCCTGGGCGCTGGCGGCGGCGGTGGCCAGTATTGCCGGTTTGTTGCTCGCACCTATCACCTTTGTGCACGCCAACATGGGCTTTATCGGCCTTAAAGCCTTCCCGGCTGCGGTGGTGGGCGGCTTTGGTAGCCTGCCCGGCGCGATTGTGGGTGGCCTGGTGATCGGCTTGGTCGAGGCCTTTTCGGGCTTTTACCTG
>Ga0114960_10004201_pt1 | contig 10851 bp, 9 predicted proteins | sample C_130625_MF_Meta_FD_92637 | JGI IMG/M metagenome (GOLD analysis project Ga0114960, IMG submission 92637) | Freshwater microbial communities from Lake Croche, Canada to study carbon cycling - C_130625_MF_MetaG | ecosystem: Environmental > Aquatic > Freshwater > Lake | place: Lake Croche, Canada...
AGTCAGAGCCAGAAAATACACTATTGGCTGACTTCACAGCATCCATATCACGGGCCAGAGCATCAACGGTAGGTTTCTTATCTAATCGTAAGACCAGTGATGAAGACTCTAACATATTTTTAAGAGTTGGCGATACATCATGAATAACGACGGAAGATGGTGCAGAGGCAGATCCAGAGCCAGAGGCAGGTACAGGTCCAGAGAAGTTACTATCTTCAAATGACTCACGGAATCCCACCAACATTGCTAGAGCAACCAGACCAACAAGTAAAAGTGACAGCAGTACCAGTTTCATCTATTTTAGACACAGGAAATGCGTCGTCAGTGGATTGATGATGGACTCGTAGAGATAGGTCTAGATGAAGCCGGACGTGGATCTCTTTGGGGCCGCTTGTATGTTGGAGCAGTCATTATGTCGCCCGAAGATGAAGCATACTCCGATAACGGTGTTGTTCTCAAACAAATAACAGATTCCAAGAAACTCACACCGCGAAAGAGAGCTATTCTGAGCGACTGGATCAAGGAGAACGCGATTGATAGTACAGTCGCGTGGGCCGAACCGGAGGAAATTGACGATGTCAATATTCTCCAGGCCGATATGAATGCCATGCACCGGGCTTTATCTAACATACAAGTGCCGTTCCAACGAATCCTCGTGGACGGAGATTATTGGAAACCATGGACAGGAGAAGACGGTAACGTTACTCCTGCAATTAATATAATTAGGGGGGATGCGTCCAGTTTGCCGGTTGCTGCTGCATCAATTCTGGCGAAGGAGGCTCACGACGCGTGGGTTCGTGAGCAGATTGAGTCGGATCCGACTCTTCATGAACGTTGGGGCTTGGGATCTAATATGGGATACGGCACAGAGGCACATATGTTGGGTCTCAAGACATGGGGAGCTCATTCTTTACATCGGCGATCCTTTGCGCCGGTGCGGTCGGTTGTTCCAAGCAGTGTGGCATCGGGGAAAACGAAGAAGCCTCTTTTCAGAACACACGCTTCTTAGAAGAAACGGAAACCACCCTGCTGCTGCTGCTGCTTCTGCTTCTGGGACTGCTTCTGGTGCTTGTGCTGCTTCTGGGACTGCTTCTGGCTGCGGCGGTGGCTGCGGCGGTGCTTACGGCTGACACGGCGGCTGCGGCTGCGGCTGCGGCGGGCGGCACGGCGGGAAGAACGGTGGGCCATCTTTATAATAAATACCGCGAAAAAAAATGGAGAAGGCAAGGGCAAGGCAAGGCAAAGTTGCCCGAACGCACCCACCCCCTTACCGGGCTTTAGGATGAAGCTTCTTCTGATTGATACCGAAACCAATGGACTCCCCGCGAACCGGTTTGCTCCCGCCTCCGATTGGCGATCGTATCCTGCTATTCTGCAATTGAGCTGGCTGATCTATGAACCGTGTGGCTCTGTACTCGGAGATCCCAAGGAACACCGGGATATTTCTGTGGAGTTGCCCGCTTCGGATATCTGGAATACAGGAGCCGCGGCCATTCACGGAATACCGGAGGAGACCGCGCGTAGCGGAGGTGTTCCCGCGGCAGATGCTCTTATGGAGCTATACCGGGTGCTCCGAACCGTAGACTGCGTATGTGCCCACAATCTGTCGTTTGATAGAAACATTATTCGCGCAGCAGCCTACGCCGCTGCGGATCGGGGAGGCCCCGCGGCTCTGAGGAGCATATGGCCTACGGGTATTGCAGAACTCTGCACCATGAATGCCACACGGGACCTCCTGCAATTGGCACCGGGTCCACTATCGGAATCCAAACGCTGGAAGGCTCCGCGTCTAGGAGAGCTCTACCAGTGGCTCTACAGTCGGGTCTATGATATATCGGGTGCGATTCTTCATACGGCCCGATCGGACACTCACTGTCTGTCGCAGTGTCTGGAGGCACTCATGCAGCGCGGATTGCTGAGTTGGAGTATACCAACACGATCATGGGTGGTGGCGCCGACTGCGTCCACTACTTCTGCTTCCGCGTTGACCGACTCCTGAACGGCCGAATAATATGATCCGATTTAAGCCGGAGTGCTTTCTGTAACTCTTCTCTTTTGGCGGCGAAACGTTTACGATGGGATTTCTTGAGTTCAGGAAGTGTGGGCTGGTGGCCCATACAATCTAATGGAAATACATCATAGATTTCTGCCTTTGACTTTCCCTTTGTCTTTTTGTAGATTCGTGCAGCAGATCGGCGGCGCTCTGATTCTATCTCTATTAGAGAATGTATGACGCACAATAGACGAACACCAACATAGTCTTGAAGTTCTACAAAATACAGAGCATAGTACATCTGAATTAACAGATCTAATGATGCCAAACGATAGCCTTTCGGTTCTGCCAATGTCGTATACGCATGGCAACCAAACGTTTCAAATACGACGGCAACTGGAGTTACTGGAGTTGCTGGACTATCAGAAGTATAGAACTCCACACGAGCCGGTAGAAGTTCTCCCATAGAAGGATATTCCTTGGCTTTTAGACCCAGTTTTTTGAGAGCACGATGAAGAGCAGTTGGCATATCGGTCATCAACAGTACTGGATCCATCATGTTAGGCTGACGATCTTTAAGAAGACTTGCTCCACTCAGAAAGATCGCGTCGGCATATATTCCGGCATCAACAATGCGCCAATAGAGTTCTGATTCAATAGCGCCTGGTTCTCTTGGTTCGCCTGGTTCTCTTGGTTCTCCTGGTTCGCCTGGTTCTCTTGGTTCTCCTTTCGGTGCCGCTGCAAGAGCCAACAGTGGATCCTGCACACAGCGCCCCGGTCGCAACGGCTTGACTTCATTCAGTAAAAGCAGACGCTTATAGACTTTCTCCCAACGGCTGACATCGCCCGCCGGCCGACTCAGTTCTAGATACATATTCATACGTAGATAGTTCGCCGACGCGTAACGAATACCGTCAATCACTTCCGAATCTGCGATAATCCGATTATATATCTCAGGAGGCATGAAGGTTATATCCGCCGCGGCGCGATAGTTCACGTAAACCTTGTATGTTCCTTCATGAATTCCGAATTTGGCTTCTACATCGGTGAATCCATCGGCATGAAAGGCGGTTATCAGATCGGCACAATCCTGAAACGGATCGGGAGTCATGAAATCATAATCGGGTAGATTCAGTTTTGGATCATAGAATTTCTTGTCTGCGGGCATATGGGCATTGATGGCAGCGCCTCCGTAGACAACCCTTTTTTTGCCTCTTAGAAACTGCTCCATAATATCCACAATTTTACGGGATTCAGTATCTTCAGCAGCGAAGCGCTCTTGATGAGTCGCCGCTTCGGTGGCCGCCGCCTTGATCAAAGCAACCAGATCCGCCGTCGTAACAGCCATCTCCTTGCTATAGATAAACAAAAGAGTCAGAGAAAATATGCGGATGCAGTGAGTGCAGTGGCAGCAGCGGAATAGTGATGGCCCGTCGCCGCCAGGCTGCAATATGTGATTCAGGAATCCGCATACCTGTCCGAACCTTCTGTGGATCACAGTCGCGAAGTCCCAGTGGCCAACGAATATGTGTTCCCATATAAGTCAGAATATCAAACACATAGATCGGTACATTTGACTGTATGTCTTCACATATATGTCTCCACATGGCACAAGTAACGGGTTGGATCTTAAACGCCACCAGACGTTCCATCGCATGGACACGATCAAACTCCAGCATCCATACATGTATAATACGACGCACCGGCGAAGCTATGAGGCTAGGAATCACATCATCCAGTTCCATTCACCTGTCGTTGGCTCCGATTTTTGGGGAAATGCATGCATCAAGCACCTTTCTTAAAGCTCCATGTTCCGAAATACGCGGGATCAAAGAACTGTGCTGTAACTGCATCCGTACTGAACATATTTATTCCTACAAATTGTGCTCCCGATTGCAGACATGATACCCAACTAGTATTGCTGTACGCACTGGCATTGTCGTTCGTGGAGCCACCGATCGTCGGCTGCACCATACAGAATCCCGCCTGTGCCGGTGTCAGAGCAGGACCGCCTGGTACACAGTTTTTGGAAGGAGTGGCGATTGAACCAATGCTGCCAACGTCAAACGCGATCTGGTTCGGCTGATATTGAATGGCGTTGGTGACCTGTCCCATGGTCGTTGTAAGAAACTGTGTTTTGAATGTCGTCCAGTTGTTGACACCTGGGAGAGAATTGATGGACGGATCAATATCAGGAACCACAATTACAAACACCCGATTCATGAAATCGCTGACCGGCGCATTGTATAGCTTATCCTGCTGCTGTGCTTGTGAATAGAGCGCTGCCATACCATATCCTTGGACTGCCTGTTGGACAATAGAGCCCAACAAATTCAGATAATCCAATGACATTGCGCCGTGCAGATTGAGGATCATAAAGAATGGATCGGTATTCTGTGTGCCAGGACTGGACGTAAACGCGGCATTCGTCGCAGCGGTCAGTGCTTCGCCGGCGGGAAGCTTGTTGCGCGTCATGAGTCGCCAGTTACTGAAATTACTTGTTCCACGATTCAGGCCGTTGGATCGCCACCATCGCGCCGTCGCCCATTCCCGATGATCCAGCATGGAACAAACCACCGGTTTCGTATGATCAGCAGGATCTGGCCAGATATCAAAAATAATTGCCCGTGCTCCACCTTCTACTTGAAGACGTGCCGCCGCTGCAGATACACTACCGGTCCAAGGCTGTAGCATGCCCTGTTTTTCTGTGAAGATGCTGCCGAAGTTGGCCGTTGCTACATTGAATGCCACCATGGGAGTTTTGTGAATATCAATACTCTTGTTTTGACAGTAATCCTGGAATGATTTGCGGGAGCCTTGTAGCGCTTCGTAATTCAGTTCGGCGGATCCTACGGGAGCCCGCGGTACATTGACCGTTGCTCCGATAAAGAATGCGCAACATACGACGACGGTGAATGCTAGGATTGCCAAAAATAATTGAGTAATTACAGTTGCAAAATAATATGAATCTAGATCTTTCAGATGGCCTCCCTGAATATTAAAGATTTCTTCCATCCCCTCTTTTCCTGCGCAGAGATTCTTACCATTCATTGGTGCGTCTGGTTCCTGGCTCCTGGCTCCTGGCTCCTGGCTCTCAAAGCAAAGAGCGGAATGCACTAACACCCATAGTCGGAATTCCCATATCGGTTGCCTTCGCCGCCTTACCAGTCGTCGGCGTTGGTCCATCGGGATGTACAACATGGGTTGTCTTCTTGGTTACGGTGTCGGCGATGCAGTGACCCTTTGTGGTAATGGCGGTCTCCAGTATCTTGTCACGAAATCCTGTCAGAACAATAACCATCGGATTCTCAGATATATTGTCGGTGGGCACAGTCAAAGGCAAAGGAACAAAGTCAGGAAAGTTTGCGGTTCGCCACGCTATATATGCCGGAATGGTCGCTACGATACTCTCAATCGTGTTCGCAGAGAGACCTGCCGGTTTGGCCGCCACCAGAGCGGCAGTATTCCACGTCGCCGGTGTTGGATTCAGAGCTAATAGCGGCTCCAACTTTCGTTCACCGATACCCCGTGGAAACACACAACTGGCTTTCATGAGCTGGATCTCTTTCCACGGTGGACCCTGTACACGGAGACCATCCCAGATCCGCTGCGCTCCCGCTGTCTTGATTCCTTCCACTTTACCCGCGAAGTCTGCAGGAGCCGCTGCATATATGCTGTGCAGAGTCGTGAACCCAGCAGCAACCAGACGCGCGACAACACCGGGACCGACATTCTCTGTTCCTAGTTCCTTCAGAGCGTGTGTCAGCTGCACACATAGACTGTCTGTAGCATGAGAGTCATCCGTTGGACGTATATGGACCGAATCCCATACGTAGGCCGTTGTAGGTAGAGCTGGTCCCGCAGGAGCCGGTACGATAACTGCAGTGATCTGCGGAATGACGTCACCCGATCGGCGAATCTCTACAACGGCACCTGGACCGACCACATTGTCGCGGATCCAGGCGGCATGGATTCCCGTGGCCGCACGGATGGTTGCGCCTGACAGCTGTACCGGTGGATCCAACAGAACCCGCGGAATCAACACACCGGCATGGCTGATGTTCCACTCCACTTCGGATACCGTTGTTTGAGCGCTCTGGGCGCTGCCTGCAGGACGCGTCTTCCAGGCCACACGGTGCACAGGGTTCTTATTCTCTTTTGCTGCTGAATAAGCAAGAACTGTATCGGGCGTAATCACAATGCCGTCTAGTTGCCAGTTGGAAAGCTTCTCCACGGTTCCGAATATTTCTGACAGACGCTCCTCTGTAAGTTCTGATCGTCCGAACCGTGCCGATTTGGCAACCGTGAATCCCGCCTTACGCATGTATCCGTAAGAGTCAGAGGTAGTCAGACTTTTGCTGCTGGCAGATACAGGAATAAGTTCGTAGGCAACGAACTGGATTTGACCAAAGAGAACTGGATCTACTTCGTGGGCCTTGCGATTAAGTGCTCCTGCAACAATGTTGCGGGCCAGTTTCCCAGCCGGAACAGCAGGTGAATTCGTGAACATGATGAGTTCGCCGCGAATCCAGAAATGATCTTCACCAGGAATACTGATGCATCCTTTGAACAGCGGCGCGAACGTGGAGATATCCCGTCCCTTGGCCCCATCGCCGCGGGTATAGAGACGTCTCTGACCGGGTAGCCAGAGAGCCGAACAGCCGTCCAACTTTGTGGAAATGTGAAAATGCGTTGCGTCGGCTTGCGTCGGTGCCGCCAGCCACTTAGCCAGAGAGTCGGCTGTCTTAATTTTGTTTAATGAAGGAAGCGGAATAGGCAGCACGACCTCGTCGCCGGCAATCGTAGGAGCACCGATCTTCGTCAGAAACGGATGTTGTGGCGCGCGCGCCCGCAGTGTATCCAGAGCAGTATCATACTCTGCATCGGTCATTGTTAGAGGAAGCCCATTATGATAGGCGTGGTTTGCGGTTTCCAGAGAGGCAACAAGAGTATGGAGATCCATCGTCTTGCTGAGTCCTATGTGTAGGGAGTCAGCGGTCAACTTTTACATCCTTCAAATGCAGAGGTAGCCTATAAATCGTTCTCGGATACTCCCAGTGCGGCCCACACCGCGGCATCCGCCTCCGCCAACCGGGATTCTATTTTCACTTGGTGTAGCCGTTTGTTGTCCTTGTCGGCTTTCTTGGATTTTACTGCGACGGACTCTTCCACAATACAACCCTGGGTTGGACTTGTCGCTATCTCTGCTGCAATCTCTTTATATGGCAGATCCACATGTGCTATATCAGTAACAGGCGCCGCCTCCCAACTCACGGCAACATTGTTCAACGCGGCACGGATCTGGAGATTCCAGGCCAACAGCATTCGCATCCGTTCCGATGCTGTCCAGCGTTTCCAATGGATCGCAAATGCGTTCGTGATTGTTTTGTTTTGGGTGAACCACCCCCGATGGAGAGGAACATCACGTTTATCCAGCAGAACTGCTCTACCGAGATCCAGCCAGAACCAGATCGGTGACGACCGTGCCTTCGGCGGCAGCCCAGCCGGACCACGTGCTGCGACCTTGAGCGGCTGGGGCAGAGACTGGGTGGAGGTTGGCAGCAAAGTCCACGCAACTGCCGACAGAGCCGCGCGGAGTTCACCCGCCTGGAGAGCCGCCAGCCACCGCCCTGCCATCAGACGGAGTTCCATAGCATCCTCTCCGCGCTCCCAGCTCTGGAGAACCGGTGACGAATCGGCGGCGGCCGGAACCGGTGAATCACGCATACAGCTTACGTCGTATAAAATCAGCTCTTTGGATGGCCAAATAACGGGAGTCTGGCGGGCCTGTTGGAGAAGACGTGCGGTACATTCGTGAGCCAGCTGGCGCACCGACGGATCATTGCGGAAGGCGACCCAACCATTGTGTCCATTGTGGCTATCCTCTGATTCTGCAGTGATATGATCCTGTGCGATCGCCACCATTTTATCCCATGCCTGTTGTAACAGAATCGGTAATACAGGCTTTGGGTCCGCTCCCTGTGCAGATGCCCACGAAATCCAATACGCTGCCCACAGAGATCCAATCGCCGCGTCCGTTGCAATCAGTTCTGCAGTCCATCGTTGCGCCGCACGTCCATCCCGTCTTTCTATCGCATCCCGCAGGGACTTACGTACATCGCTGATATCATATCCGCAACGACTACTCATCTGCATGTGTCGCGGATACTTCGTATCGGGTTTCTACCGACACATTAGGGATGTTGGATTTCTGGTGGCCGTTGTTATTATGCCTGTTGATTGTTGTTCTTTGCGGAATCTATGTATGGGAAATGGGTAATTCGTATCGGAAAGTCGCACAGATAGATCTGAAAGGTATTGAGCCGTTTGCCAATCCTGGAGGTGAAGAGACCCGTGTAGACAGTGATTGCTATGATCTCTTCTACAGTAAGGTATACGATAAACTTGTACAACCCGAATCACGGGCAGGAATGGAGATCCAGGTTCCATTAGAGTGGTTCTTGAAGAACGGTCACGAAATCAAGAACATTCGGGTGGCCGATCTGGGTTGTGGTACGGGTCTGCATACTGAACTATTCGCACGCGCCGGCGTACACAGCGCTATCGGATACGATAAATCGGAGGCCATGATTACAGAAGCACGACGTCGGTTCCCCGAACGAAAGTTTGAAGTCGGTGATGTTATGACGACCGATCTCATGGCGGCGGGTTCCGCTGATCTCATCACGGCATTTTACTTTTTGTTATACATGATACCCGATCGTCGCACGCTACTTCGTAATATCTTTCTGTGGCTTGCCCCAGGAGGAGTCTTTGTCTGCCATATCGTCAATAAACTCAAGTTTGATCCTGTGCTGGAATCTGCCAGTCCGTTCGTCGGTTTCAGTGTGCAAAAATATGCAGACGAACGCATCACAGGATCGGCTGTCACATTTGAAGAGTTTGAATACAAGGGTGATTTCCAACTACATGGAGGGCGCGGCACCTATGAGGAGGTCTTTGATTTCCGTGATGGACGACGGCGACGGCATGAGCAGCGGGTATGGATGCCGAATATTGATGTCATGACGGCTGAAATCCAGGGTGTCGGCTTCAAACTGTTGCATCATGTGGATCTGACTGCGATCGGCTATGAATACAATTATCTATTTTTCTTTGGAAGATAGTTGTCGCCTTTGACTCTCAGATCCGATCTTGGACCTTATCCTTCATAATCTTGGGATTCGCTGCAGAAAGTAATTTCTTGCCGGCGGTCTTGAAATCGTATTTGCACTGATGGAGCTCCGGTAGCCGGTGCGACATACAGAACCGATCACCACACTTTCCGCATGCCATGTCACTCAGATGCAGTTTGTGGCTACAACACGGACATCGCTTTCCCTGTGGGCGCGTCTGCTTAATACTGTCTAGTGTCATCTCTGGTGGCATAGACTCATTACCATTGTTCCCATGGAGTACTGAAGATAGAATAGGTGTCTGACCGTTGCATACCGTGCTGTCTCCCATCGTACCGTCACTCATTCCCCCTATTCGGTTGCGTCACTTTTTGCGTTGTAAAACCGCGACTTTTTACAATGGTAGCGTCTTCCATATGGGACGATGAATGGACCGTCGTTGCATCGCGGGAAGAAACACGACTGCCGCCGCGGCGTCCAGATCTCGGTGATCTAACATTGGAGGTTACAACTTCTACTGAATTGGAAGAATGGTTAGTGTTCGTGCGTTCTGGTTGGACTGTCGCAGAGGCAACAGAACGGATTCGTGATGCACAGCTTGTATTGTTGCGTGATCCGTCTGGTGAACTCTGCGGTACGTGTGTATTGAGATCACGGCAAAATAATTGGTGGCTTCTGGAGACATTGAGAGCAAAACGGGGTGTAGGAAATCTGGTGATTCGTTCCGCCGTACGTTGGTTATGGGAACAAACGGATGGACGGTTTAGGATTGCATTTACATGGGAATTAGGGGTCATCGGTGCAATGTGGTCATTGTATGGTCGTGGCTGGTGGCGGGCGGCACGGGAGATTCATTGGGGATGGGTATGGACAGATCTATCCGATTGTGGTTGGTGTCCGCGTTCTGAAACAACACCTTGGCGACCACGACTATCTATGCCAGTGGTCCTTTCTGGATCCGTGTGGCACGCGATTGTATCGGATTCTGGAAATCGTGACGGATTCGGTTTTGTGTTGGATTGGTCGGGCGACGTGCCGTGGCGCGACGTAGTCAAAAAAGGAGGGTGGCGGCGGTTATGGTGTCATTCCTCAATAGTCCCACGATGCAGCGTTGGCTCCTGGCGTTGGTCTGGTGAAGTGGTCGTCTTCGGAGTACTCAACTCCAACGTTGTACCACCGGTCGGGCTTCTGGTGTCGGCTGAAATATGACGGATCACAGGCGTCATGATCACAGAATTTCGTAATGTTAGTCTTTGCAACTTTGTGGCCGCGGCAGCTGTTGCTCTTATTCTTTGGAGCTGCAACAGTGGCTGCAGGAGCGACAGTCGCAACAGTCGCAACAGTCGCAACAGTCGCAACAGTCGCAACAGTCTGCTCTGGCCAGGTGTGCAGTGCATCCTCAATGCAGTCTAGAATGCGCCGATGCTTGTGTACATCCTCCACTAGAACAATCACCGATGGTGCAAGAGGGAAGAAGACCTGGATATCGTTGCAACGCTCAGCAGCTCCAGCTCCATCCAGAGCAGCCAGCGCAAAGACATTGTGAAGATGATCCACCAGACGGGTTGTCGTCATGACACAGGTGTTCTTCTTCGGCATGTTCGTTCGCGTAGAGACATACTCATAACTCACGACGAAGCCATTACCACCGTAATTCTTGGTGATCGTGAGCACCTCCTCCTCCGAACGATCCTTAGTCGCGATGTGAATTGCAATCTGTGC
>Ga0114960_10004203_pt1 | contig 10848 bp, 12 predicted proteins | sample C_130625_MF_Meta_FD_92637 | JGI IMG/M metagenome (GOLD analysis project Ga0114960, IMG submission 92637) | Freshwater microbial communities from Lake Croche, Canada to study carbon cycling - C_130625_MF_MetaG | ecosystem: Environmental > Aquatic > Freshwater > Lake | place: Lake Croche, Canada...
TAAATTTACATAATAGTAAATTCATTCATATAATAGTGATTTATATAAAGCTTCTTTTAAATAAAAATATTATTTTGTATTTTTATTAATTTTTTAAACTTAAATAAGTATAGATAAATGATAAAACCTAAATTATTAAATAAGGAATTAATAAATAATTTTATATCAAAAAATATTATTAATAAAAAAGATTCAAAAATAACTTCTTCTTTTTATTAGTCAAATAATAATTTTTTTACATTTTTATTTATTATTTTATTATTTTTTGGTATTTTATTTTTAATTTATAGATATCTAGAAAAAAAAAATAATAAAACTATATAGTATAATATGCGTATTAAAAATAAAATTCAAAAAGGGGGACAATATATTCCAACTCCAGTTTTAACTTCTTTCGGCTGGCATAATAAAGGGGCTGATCCTTTACCATTGGCAACCGATATTTCAGCAGGATATAATGAATATATCTTTGGAAGAACAACGCCAACTAATGATTTTGTTGTTTCAACTGGCTTAGCTGGTGGGCCACCAGGATTACAAATGACAATGCCAACTGGATTTGGAGGAACATGTGGTACAAAAATGATTGGTGGTGGTAAAGAATCTTTAAAAAAGAAAAAGATGATGATGGAAAAATTAAGACTTTATGAAGAAGACAAAAATATGCATAGTAAAGAAAAGAGGTTATTTGAACGAAAAAAAACAGAATATGAACGAAAAAAAATGAAATTATGCGAGAAAAAAATTCATAGAGAGATTGTGAAAATGAGGGAAAAGAGGGAAAAAAAGATGATAATGGAAATGAAGAAAAAACTTATGATGATAGAGAAAAAGAAAAAAATGATGATGATGGAGAAGAAGAAAATGATGATGATGGAGAAAAAGAAACTTATGATGGAAAAAAAGAAAAAAATGATGATGAAGGAGAAGAAGAAAATTATGATGATGGAAAAGAAATAATAAAATTATTAGAAATAAATTTAAAAATAAATATATTAAATATTATATTTAATATATTTATTTATAATATGAGTTCATTAGATATTATAAATGATAATTTAAATATTAAAAATTTATATGAATTAAAATTAAAAGAATCTAATGATGAAGAATATATAAAATATAAAAAATTTTTGAATTTTTATTTTCAATCTGAACATAAAAAAGAAAAATATAAAAAAAGTTTTATAGATGATCAAATAATATTAACAGATAAACAAAATCCAAAAAAAATTATTAAAATAACACCAACAAAATTTGTAGATCTAAATAAATTATATTTTGATCTTAAAAATTATAATGATTATATTTTGCATAAAATTACTTCAATTGTTAATTCCAATTCTAATATAACTGATCAAAATAGAACAGAATTTGAAATATTAAAAGAAAAATATTTGTTATACCAAGATAAAATAAAAACTATAGATTCTATTAATAATAATTTTTATGTTGAAATAGGAAATATTTTAAATGATAAAATTGAAAAATCAATTTTATTAGCTAAATATTTTTATAAAAGAAGCGAACAATATTTATTAATAAAAACAATGATTCCTGAAAAACTGAAGAATGATTTAATAAAAATTTATAAAAAAAATAATAAGAATAAACCAATTTTAAAAGAAATTAATAAAATAGGTAAAGAAAATGATATTCCTTCAAATGAAATAGAAAAATGGTTTGATTGGATAGAAATTTCATATAAATATTTATTGGCTCAAAATGAAATAAATAAAATTAATAAAGAAATAATTGAAAAGGAAAATCAATTTGAAATAAATAAAAAAAATACTATTATTAAAAAATTTAGCATAAATTAAAAATATCGAATATATTTATAACATGTTTAAATTTACAGATTATATTGATCCACTATTTTTCTTTATTGCTTTAGGTATAGGATTATTTTTATCTTATATTTATTCTCCACAAAAAAAAATAGTGATAAAATGGCCCACTCCTGAAAATGCTGGCACAGTGACTTATAAAGATTATGCTGATGTCTGTTATAAATATAAAGCATCTGAAATACCTTGTCCAGATAATAAAGATGAAATTAAAAATATTAATTTACAATATCCTGAAAATAAAATAAATATATTAAATATATAATGTTAAAAATATTTAAAAATAAATATACTAAAATTATATTAGGAATTTTATGGGGATTTGGATTAGCATGTATTTTTAGATCAGCTTGTAATGGAAGAAATTGTATAATTTATAAAGCACCTTCTCCAGCAGATGTTAAAAATAAAGTCTATAGTCATGAAGAAAAATGTTATAAATATGATACTGTTACAACGGATTGTACAGAAGATGCCATATTATAGCATATACATCACTCTTACTATAAATTTTAATATTCTATTAAGACCAGCTCCTATAACATAATGAGAATGAAATATTGTATCGCCAGACCCAATATATAAAAATTCTTTACCAGTATTTTTATCTTTAAAAACCTGTGCAATTTTTATTTTTTGATGCATTTTTGCAGGAACATAATTTATTTTAAAAAATTTTATATTATTATCTATATTTAAATTTAAGTAATTGTGAAATATTTTTTTATCAATATTATCTTTTATATTATTAGTAATTATTAATAAATCTTTTATATTTATTAATTTTCCACTATAATTTTTATATAATGCAACATCACAACTATTTAAAGAAAGTAATGATGATTCATAACCTTCTAATAATTCTTTATTTTTATCATAATATTCAAGGCTATACATTTCTAATAATGGATCATTTTCAATATATGATTTTATTATAATATTGTCACCATTAATAAATAATTCTCTATCATTAATCTTTACTGATTTAATTGTATTTAAATAATTAGCTGGAATTTCGTTTTTTGGCATCATTAATCTTCCACCACTTGAATCAAATACAATATTAAAATTATTTTCATAAGCAAAGCTACAAATAGCATCCCATTTTTCATATTTTTTAGTAAAATATATTGGTATATTACTTAAATATAATTTAACATATGCTAAATATTCAATATATTTTATGGGTTCCATTGCATATAAATCAGTTGTGCAATATAAATATTTATAAATAATTGATAAAGAAAAATCACCAAATGCAAAATATCTATTTCTTGTAAATGGTTTTCGATAACCCTCTTTTACAATCATATTATCTATTAATAAAATATCAGCATTATCAACTTTTGTTATTCCATTATTTTTATTTTGATTAAAAATATAATTTAAATATAATGCTATAAATAATCCATTTGGACCACATCCAATTATTAATATTTTTTTATTATTATTTGATTTTTTTAATTCTTTTAAATATAAATCAATATTAATGTTTGATGGCAAAGGCTTATTATTAATTTTTTTTATATAATTTAATATCTCTTTATCACTTGGCTTTTTTGATTGATATAAAATTTTATTAAAATCAATTATATTTTTAATTGTTAATGGGCTTTTATATTTTATATTTTTTAAAGGAACCTCTTTAATTACAGGATATATAATAGATTTAGATTCAATACATGGATTAATTACATTTGAGAAATTTTTAATTTTATAAAATTTAGCACTGTTAGCTCTAAATTTTTTTATAATCTCTAAAGCCTTTTCTAAATCTTTAAAAAATACATGTGATTTATTTTCTAATAGACCTTTCGACCATAAATTATTAATTTTTTTTTCTAAATCATATAAATTCATATTCATATTTATATATAATATAATATTATGCAATTGAATAATTTTTAAATTATTCGATAAATTGCGTAAAATAATAATTATAAAATTATATAAGAAAATATATAAAAATGGATGAAAAAAGTACTCCTATAGAAAGTTTAAATAATAAAGGTGACGACTCTGAAGTAGTTAATCAAATATTGTCTAAATATAACAGTTTAGGAGGCGAAAATGCACAAGAGACTCTTCCACCGCTAAATAGAAATATTCCGCAAATGGAGAAACAGTTTGAGAATAGAAATTTGAATGAAGAGTTATTTGACTTAAGCAGTAAAAATGTTGCTTATCAAGATCATTACAATAAGGAAATGGGCCGAGTCAGTGGCAATAAAGATGAAAATTATGATCAAAATATTCAAGAAAACTATGACGAAGATGGTTATGACGAATATGAGATTGAAGAGGTCCCTTTATGGAGACGGGTCTTAAATGAATTACGCATTCCAATTTACATTTTTATTTTTATCTTAATATTTTTCAACTGCTCTTTTGATAAATTTTTAATTGGTAAATTGCCTGTTCTTGGAAATCAATTTAATGAATGCAATACATATGGAGTTTTAAGTAAAGCATTTTTGGTTTCATTACTCAGTTACTTATTAATTCGATTTTTAAGAGTCTAATTTAATAAATCATTAAATAAAAAAAATTCTTATTTAAATATAGTATATTTAAATAAAGATGGTTAGAAAAAATAATTTAAATTCTTATAATTTAAAATTGGAAAATGAACAAAGCCGGATTATATTAGCAGTTATTATTATTTTAGTAATTGTACTATTATTTAGAAAAAGTTTATATTCGATTTTTGAAAGAATTATTATTTTTGCAATATTATTTTTATTATTCTTAGTTTTAACAAAAAATTTAATAATAACAACTGTAGGAAGTATTTTGATATTTTTATTGATAAATTTTAATATAAAATATACAAAAATGATAGAAAATTTCCAAAGTGCCACTGAAGAACCTGCAATTGACTTTGGCATTTTCCAAGAACCAAATGTAAAAAAATCATCTGATGGTATTCAAGAATTATTAACAAAAATAAATGGAGGAATTGAATTAAAAGAAGAAGATAAAAAAGAAACATCGCCCTTAAATATTGATTCTAAACAATATAGTGATGATAATAAGCCTAATGCATTAAAAGCAGCTCAAAAAGAGGCATATGAATTAATAGATACTGTTTCAGCTTTAAAGGATACAATTACAACATTGGCCCCGGTTTTAGCAGAAGGTAAAAAATTAATGAGTATTTTTGAAAATTTGAAAATATAATAAATAAAAATAAAAATTTATTTATTTTCCAATGATGATATAAAAAACGCCAAATCTAAACATTGATCCGCACTTAATCGTGGATCACAACCAGTTTCATAATTTTGTTGTATTAAATCTAAGTTTTCTTTATAATCATTATTTCTATATAAGCATTCTGTAACGTTTCTTCCAGTCAATTCTAAATGAATACCACCAGGATTAACTCCAACACTTTTTAAATAACTATGAAAAAATTCATATTCTTGCTTAATACATTCTAAATAACGTGTTTTCAATCCACAATCTAATTTTACAGTATTTCCATGCATTGGGTCACTAATCCAAACAACTTCCAATTTTCGCCGTTTAATCATTTCAACTAGTCGCGGTAGTCCATCACAAATTTTATTCCCCATACGAGTTATTAAAACTATCTTACCTAGTTCATTATCAGGATTTAATGTTCTAATTAAAACTTCAATTTCATGAATATCAAAATTTTCAGAAATTTTTATACCAACTGGGTTTTCCAATCCTCGCGCAAATTCAACATGAGCCCCATCTAATTGGCGAGTCCTTTCACCAATCCAAATCATATGAGCACTACAATCAAAGTATTTTTGTGTTATACTATCTTTCCTGGTAAGAGCCTCTTCATAAGGTAAAAGTAAAGATTCATGAGCAGTGTAAAAACGGGCTTTCTTAGATTCCGATAAATTTTCCAAACCAATTGATTTCAAAAAAGCCAATGATTTCATCACTTCACGAGATAATTTTTGATATTGAACCTCGTCTTTCTTTGCAAAATCTAAGTTCCAATCTTGGATTCGTTGTATATCTGCGTATCCACCTTCAGAAAGCGCGCGAATCAAATTCATTGTTTGTACTGAATAGCTATAAGCTTTTAACATTAAATCGGGATTTGGAAGCCGACTTTGAGTATCAAATAATTCGCAATTAATAATATCGCCTCTATAGGAGGGTAATGTTAAATTGTGCCTGGTTTCAAATAAATCACTTCGCGGTTTGGCATATTGCCCTGCCATACGGCCTATTTTAACAACGGGTTTAGACATATTATACATCAAAATGAGTGTCATTTGTAATAAAATGCGATAGTTATTCATTATATTTTGGACACTAAATTCGCGAAATGTTTCAGCGCAATCTCCCCCCATGAGCACATATGATTCACCGCGAGCCGCTTTTTTAAGATCCTCTTTTAAGGAAAGGGACTCTCCTGCAAATATAAGAGGAGCATATTTTTTTAATTCATTAGTTGCTTGCTCCAATTTATATTCTTTATGATAGACAACATCTTGATAAACTTTTTTCTCTTTCCAGCTATTTGGAGTCCATTTTAGACTAAAGTTTTTTTGTAAAATAGCGCTAAAAAAAAATAATGTAAAGAATAACTTCATTATAAATTGATTTAAGTGTTATTTTTTTATATATAATTTTAATTAAGAATTTTTAGAAAAAAATTGAAAGATAATTTTAAAAATTTTAGTATTTATTTAGAATAATAAAACTTCCAAAATGTCTTCAAATAAACAAAAGATCGCGCAATGCCTTCGAATGTTTGGTTTAGAGCCGAGCAAAACCCCCTCATGGCCTGAAATGCGGCTAAGAATAATTAAAAAATTAAGATTGTATGACGGGAAGAATGGAGAACTTGGATGTCTTCAGGTTGGGGTTGAAAAAAAGAATGGTCTTACAGCATACTCTCTTGCCGAACACATTGATGAAACACAAAATGTCATGACAGCTATTCATGGTGAAGATGAATCTTCTTCATTTTTCATTGTTCAAATGCGTCCATTACCTTTTGAATTATTTAATGGTTTAATTACCCTTAACCTTCTTAACGAGGTTCTTGACGAAAGGGGGGTACTATGGCTTCAAGGGATCGAGGCATATCCCTTGAATGCAACTTGCGATGGATTAGATTATTCCATTTACGAAAGACAAAAAGTATTGGAAAAAAAACCTTCAAATGCAGCTTTTAGCAGTAATACATTTTTCGAAGAGACTATTAGGTCTCCTACAACAATGGTCTCTTTTGAACCAGTTAAAAAGCTAAGTCAAAGCGAGCGCAAAAAAGCTGCAAAAACTGCTGCAAAAGGTGTAGAAGGAATTTAAATATAAAAAGACTCTCTTTTTTATGTGTTTTTATAAATAAAAAATTGACAATCACGAAGTGATTATTAATTTTGTCAGACAAGCCAAACTATGTTTGGCTTATTCGGAAAAAATTGACAGTTTTCTGCATTGCAGAAAACTATTAATTTATTTAACAATCCTTATGCAAAGCATAAGGATTACTTGAAAAAAATTGACAATCACGAATTGATTATTAATTTTATCAGACAAGCCAAACTATGTTTGGCTTATTCGGAAAAATTGACAGAAGCAAAGCTGCTATTAATTGTTTCAAACTAGCCTAAATAAAGTTTAGGCTAACTTAGAAAAAATTGACTGATAAAAATTAATAAAACTATTTATCATATTATAACCAAAAGAAAAGAAAACCGCAAAATGTCCTATTTAATAGCATTATATATCCTTCGGGGACAACCGCTACACAATCAACATGTGGCTACAATAGTTAAAGCATTATGTGATCCATCAAACAGATCTGTAGTAGTAGTTTTTGGAAGTACAAATACCCAAGATTCAACAATTGATCCAAATCTATTTTTGGCATCAAACCCTTTTTCATTTGAAGAGCGAAAAGCTATGCTGATTCAATGCATTCTTGAAAAGAATCTGCCCCAAGAAATAGTTTCCAAAATGCATATTTGTGGTCTTGATGATTACAAAAATATGACTGAAGAATCTTATGCTTTGACCAAGGAAGGTAAATCAGGTCTATTAGAATCCATTGGCTGGTATCATGCTCTTAGAGATATCATAGAACCATTTATTTCAGATTCAGATCCTTCTGTAGCATTTTATGGTTGCAACAAAGATGCTCCAACAGGTGACTATCTAGAGAAAATTAAATCAATTACTTTAGAAGGAATACAATATGAGCCCCGTTTTTGCCAACCTGCAATGAGACTTGATGAGGGACACTGTGATGAAATTCTTAGTGCAACACAAATTCGCGAAGTTTTGTTAAAACCATTATTAGACAAACATGACGCAAGATTTCTTTTTGCCAATGTTCCAAAAGCGGTTTTAGAATATCTTAATTTATATGAAATTATTTTACAGATAAATGAATAATTTCATATAACTAAATAATAATTTTCTATTTATAATTTATTTTTTTTATACTCTATTATTATATGAAATATAATAATTATATTTATGGAATTTTATTATTAGCAATCCCTTTAATATTATTAATTTTATGCCATCGTCATTATGCATACAAATATTGCAATAATGATATGCAATGTCTTAAGGACAAATTAATATTTAATTTAAATGAATTTGGCAAAAAAATTGATAATAAACCAGAAATTCAAGAAAACTTTTTCGGGGGTTTAGGAAATTGGTTTGCAGGAAGTAACCCGCCACCATTACCTGTTTCACCAGGTAGCTTGCCAAATGAGAATTTAAATAATTTACAAAAAAAATTAAGTGATAATACTCAAAAATCAACATCTTTTCCTCCCACTGGAGATGATTTCAAAGATTCGAATAATGATGATATGTTAATGGCTCTTGGTGCAAAACCATATTTAAAAAATACTGTTCAACCCAATACTGAAAATAAAGAACCCGTTGCAGTTTTTAATAAAAAAATGCCAGTATTGCCAGCAACGCCTTCACCACCACCAACTATAAATATTCCAAAACCAGATATAAAATCATTATTAGGAAATTGCCAGTTTTATAATGATAAGTGTCCAGATAATTATCATCCATTAGGTAATTTTTCTATTGGTGGAATGAGTAGTGGTTTAACACTTTCATGTGGAAATGTACAAAATACTAAACCGGGATCTGCAATTGCATTAATTAAAAATAATAATGTTTATGAAATTCATATAACTGATAAAGGTCATGGATATAATCCAACTAATCCTCCGAAAGTTAATATTGAAGGTGGTAAAGGAAACGGTGCCACTGCAGAAGCCACTGTTGATGATAATGGTTTTTTAAAAAATATAAGAGTTGTTAATCCCGGATATAATTATTCTGAAACGCCGCGGGTTATGATAGATCCTCCTTATATGAATAGTTCTTGTCACTTATGCTGCAAAAATGAATAATTTAATAAATAAGTAAATAAATTATTAATAAATAAATATTCAAAATCCGTACTCTTTTAATTGATTTTGTTCCAATATATTCATAAAATTCTCTTTTGTTTTTAGATTATTTTTATTATAAATATCTGAAAAAAAGAGTTCAACATTTTTTTTAACACTCTCATTTTCACAAAAATCTTTATATTTTTTTTCAGTATTATCAGATTCATTTTCTAATAAAATTTTATTTAATTCAAAATTATCATTATTCATAATTTCGTTACTAAAATCTCGCAAATGATTATAAATTTTATTTATTGATTGTTTTATTATATCAGAAACTTTCATAACTTCTATTTTTTCATTATTATATACAAATCCAGTTTCATTATTTTTATCAATAACAACGTTTAAATTCATATTATTTTTTAATATATATTCTAATGTTTTTGTATATTTAACTGTTGATAAAAATAATTTTAATTTAATTTCATCATTAAGATGAGACACATCCCATTTATCATCAAATGATAATATATTTTTATTACCTTCAGGTGATACTAAATTAATATTTATAATATTATTTGTTGTTAAGTTATTAGTTAAATTATTATTAGTTAAATTATTATTAGTTAAATTATTATTAGTTAAATTATTATTAGTTAAATTATTATTAGTTAAGTTACTAGTTAAATTATTATTAGTTACAAAATTCATATTTTTAGTATTGTTATTATTTATTATAATACTATTAGATTTTACATCACACTCTTCTACTATTTCAATTTCGGGACAATATGACAAAACATGTAGTTTTAAATCTTTTAATTTTTCAAATATTTTATTACAAAATACGCATGATTTATTCTTACTATTATGAATATTTTTTAATTCTTCCAATATTTCATTTTTTGTTTTCTTAGTTCTATTTTTATTTTCACTATTTTCACACTCATATTGAATATTTACAATTTCATTGTAAGGTATAAAAGAGAACTTAAAAATATCATTATCTGTATATTTTAATGAGTTTATACTTCTTTCACATTTTTTCTTTTTATTAAAATGGTTCTTCATAGATCCTCTATATTTTGTCTTATAATTACATCTAAAACACATATATTCAGTCATTTTCTTATAAATTATTATATATAATAATGTAATATAATTTTAAGTTGCTATTTTTTTAATTTTATCAATAAATACAATATTTTATATTTACAACATTTTTAAATAAATATTAATAATAGTTATTGATAAAAATTTTGAATAATTTCTCCCTAAAAAAATTATTCAAAATTTTCGGGACTGGAATATTTGAGCATAATTTTTTATTTTGAATAATTTTTTTCGCCAAAAATTATTCAAAAATTTTGTTGTTGAATATCAATAAAAATTCTTGAATAATTTTTGAATAATTTTAAAAATCTAAAATTTGACAAAAATTATTCAAAATTTTTTTATTGATAACCACTATTTTGATTTACTATTTTATCTCTATAAATTATTATTAAATATATTTAATTATTTAATTTATAAATTTATTGATAAAAAATAGAAATTATTCATAATTTTTATTGATACTCTAATTTTAAGAAAAAAATAGATAAATACAATAATTAACAATAAAA
>Ga0114960_10004207_pt1 | contig 10839 bp, 25 predicted proteins | sample C_130625_MF_Meta_FD_92637 | JGI IMG/M metagenome (GOLD analysis project Ga0114960, IMG submission 92637) | Freshwater microbial communities from Lake Croche, Canada to study carbon cycling - C_130625_MF_MetaG | ecosystem: Environmental > Aquatic > Freshwater > Lake | place: Lake Croche, Canada...
CCCGATACGGGGCGCTAACGGCATGTGGGAGCAGTACGCGGCGGGGCCGTCGAAGCCCATCACGCCCGCCGAGATGACCGGCGCACCAGTACGTCTAGGCGCATACGGCGATCCCGCCGCCGCCCCGACATCACTGTGGGCCGACGTGACCGCCCAGGCCGAAGGGTGGACGGGCTATACGCACCAATGGGAGACGGGCGATCCCGAGATGGCCCGCTACACGATGGCGTCATGCCAGGACGTAGAAGGCCAGGAGAAAGCGAACGATGCGGGCTACCGGGCGTACACGGTTACGCCGCTGGGCATCCCGAAGATCGCCAACGCCGTGCCCTGCCCGTATCCGCGCGTGCAGTGCGACGTATGCCAGAAGTGCTCTGGCACGGCGGCAGGCAGGCGCGGAAACGTCTCTATCGAAGTACACGGGCCGGGGAAGTCCCGGTTCATCACCACAGGAAAAGGAGAGTAGACATGGGCATCACGGAATGGTTGCGGCGAGAAGAGGCCGATGTACCGGGACTGGCGACGGTGCCAGAATGGGAACCGGCGGCGTGGCTGGCATCTCAGCGGGCGCGGCGGGCTGGGGCGGCGGTCATCGTCGCCGCCGCCCTGGCGGTCACCCCAGCCGTTAGCGGCGGGCACCACGGGCCGGGCCACGGACACTCGCACGGGCACAGGGCGTAGGGCGCGGCGGCGGCGGCGGGCCAGAAATTTGGCCCGCCGTATCGCTTGCCAGACCCTTACCGCATCCGGTAAGGTCCGAGGTGTTGCGGGCACACGGCCCGCCCCAGAAGGAGGTAGACATCATGCGATACGAAACCATCACCATGCACGACGTGAGACTGGGCGACACCATTCTGAGCGACGGCATCCTGATGCTCATCGACCGTGCGCCCCAGGCGACGTGCCACCCGATCAACCAATACGGGCCGACGTTCGCCACGCGGGGCCGCATCCTCAACTGGGACGCCCTCGTCGCGGGAGAGGCGGCGGCAGATTGCGAATTCATCGTGGCAATGGTGCAGGGCGACAAGGCGCACGCCGTAGCGAACGGGCGCACACCCGACGAGGAGCCGCGCTGGACGATCCAAGGCAACGCACTGGCGGAAGTTTCGCGCGTGATCCCAGCCCGTCACTGGTGGACCCCGGGCGTCGGGCGCGACGATCTGCGGGCGCTCCAAGCGCTACTAGACGAGGTGTAGGGCGCGGCGGCGGCGGGCCAGAAATATTGGCCCGCCGTATCGCTTGCCAGATCCTTACCGCATCCGGTAACATCGACCCCAGCGGCGGGCACCAGGCCCGCCCACCCGAGAGGAGCTACACATGGTCACCAACATCCACCAGGACTCCGTCGAGATCACCGACGCTGCGGGCGACAGGATGCACGTCGGCCCGGGATGGGCAGATCTGGAAGGGTCACGCGCATGCGGTTGGATGGCGGTTATCGCCGTTCACCCGAACCGGAGGTTTGACGCGGACGCGCCCTCGCAGTACATCGCCCTCACTCGCGAGGACGCCGTGGCGCTCGCCGCCGTGCTGGCGAACTTGATCGCCCAGGCGGACGCGGCGGGCGCGGCGTAGGGCGGCGGCGGCGGCGGGGCGCGAGGGGGGCGCGTCCCGCCCAGGCGCTGCCGGCGCCGGCTGCCGGCGCCGGCTGCCGGCGGCGGCTGCCGGCGGCGGGGCGTGCCGGCGGCGGGGGGCCGGGGGGCCGGGAGCGAGCTAAAACCCCAATCAGCGCTATCAGCGCTAGCGCTAGCGCTATAAAAACCCCATCAGCGCTAACCCACACACCCATCAGCGCACCAAAACACAAGCAACACAACAACATCAACCAAACAGGCCCACACAACACAACCCTGCACAACAGGCCACAAAAGCAACACACACCTTGCACAGCGCTTACCGCACAAGGTACGATACAACAAACACCCATCCAAACAGACAGGGACAAACACACCATGTCCGACAACGCATACGAGCAAAGCGAAATCGACTGCTACGAATACCAGCGGCAGATCGAATTCGACCGGCAAGGAACCACCAACACCATCGTGCGCTACCAGTCCTGGGCGGGCCACCTCATGGAGTACTACGAGGACGAAAACAACCCCGGCAAACCCGGCAGAGCGCACGCCTGGGCGTCCTGGCACAGCAGCGCTTGCGCCTGCGGAGGAGAACCCCTACCCGACTACTAAACGCCGACAGGAAAACTCGCCACGCGGCACAGATTTTCGCGATCAACAACGCAGACACACCGGGCCTCGTTGACCCCGTGGAGTCGCTGCGGAGTCTCAGCAACACGCATGGAGTTGATGCGGAGTCTCGCGGAGATTTTTCCGAAAAAAGTTTCCCTGGGAGCATTGCGGCCCCCGCCAGAAAAACCCGAAAATAATTTCATGTCTGAAAAGCCTTGACCACTGATTACCGAACAAGATACGCTTAACAGGTAAGACCCACACACCACCGGAGGAAAAATGTCCAAAGAGACGATGCAAGACCTACAGGTCAACACCCTGATCGGCATGACCTCGCAGCGCGGCAACGCATGGCACCGCCGCGACGATCTGCGCCGCCTGCCTGACGGCACCATGCTTGAGGACAATCACTACGAGGGATTCATTCCCGTCGCAGACGTGCAGCGCAGGTTGTTCGATTGGCTGCCCGAAAGCCTGCCCGTCGCATACCTCAAGCAGTGTGGCGTGGACGAGGCCGACTTCATCACCGCAGACGGCACCGCCGTCAAGGTCATTGAGTCGCAGGCCCAGCGGCGCGGACTGCTGCGCGACGACAACCAGTACGATCTGGGCATCTTCAAGACCGCCGTCCACCAGCCCTACCGCATCAGCCTCATCCGCGAGGCCGAGCGCCTCACCGGCAGCACACTGGGCGTGTCCTCTGCCGGATTGCTGGAGTTGGGCGGGCGGGCATGGGTCGAATTCAGCCTGCCGGAAACACAACACGACAAGCTGTCCGGTTTCAGCTACCGCCCGAACCTGCTCAAAGCCGACTCCATGAACGGCACGATGGCACACACCACGGCACGCACAATCAATGCCACAGTGTGTGACAACACGCTCACCATGAACCTGTTTGACGCCAAACGGGCCGGGGCTGTGTTTCGCCGCCGCCACACCGCCGGATACGGCAACCTGCAAGACGAGCGGGACGCACTGGGCATTCTGGAAGCCACCAACGAGCAGTTCGTCGCGGAACTGCACGCCCTGATCCAGCGGGAGATCACACCGCAGCAAGTCATTCAGGTGTTAGACATCATCATGCCCGTGCCTGCGGACGAGGGGCGCGGCAAGACCCGCATGGAGAACCGCCGCGATCTGTGGCTCGACTGCTACAACCAGGACGCCATGTGCGCCACCTGGAAAGGCACCGCCTTTGGTGTCTTGCAGACCGACAACACTGTGCGGCACTGGTACTCGCAGGTATCGTCCGGTGTGTCGCGCAGCGAGCGCAACACCACGCGGGCCATCCAGGGCGAGTCGGCGCTGGCCGATCAGCGGGTAGTCCAGGCGGTCGAGGCGGTCCTGGTTTAACCTAAGCCGGAACGGGGGGGTGCTGACACACGTCGGCATCCCCCCTTCTCGTCACACCTCACAACACGGGAGAACACAATGGACCCAATCGACAGGCCCGACTACAATCCGAACAAGCCCAGGCCCGCTAACCCCGCGACAATGCAGACGCTACGCATGCTCACCGACACCTGGCGCGGCCTCGACGCAGACACCGCCGCCGCCCACGCGGCCCTCTGCGAGGCAGTCAAAGCAGCGAAAGACGCGGGCCACACCTATCAGCAGTTAGTGACCGCAACAGACACATCAGTAGCGACAATTCAGAGATGGATAGAAAAAGCCGAAAAGGCTTGACACGGCGGTTACCGCACATGGTAAGCTAGTGGTATGGAAGTAACCTGCCCAGTATGTGAGCAACCCGCGCAACTCATCAGCATCGACCTAGGAATTGGCCCCTACGAATACTGGGGGGCCAGGGGTGTCCACGTCCACCTATGCGACGTAACCGCATGCTGCGAAGCACACCTAGAAGAGGAGAACATTGCATGACGATCCGCAAAGGTGAGGTACTCACCGAAGAGATACTTGACACCATCAACAACCTGGCCGAGTGGATCGACGCCCGCGACATATGGCGCGAAAAAAACTGGAACAACAAAACCGACGAACCCGTCAACGGCTACGCCGACTGGGATGACCACGTCACCACATTCAACGGAGAGATCGCCTACGCCGCAACGCTCCTGCTCGACGCACTCAGGGAAAACGGAATAGGAGGAAAAGCATGAGGGGCAACAACCGCGTCTCACGCGGACGAATCGCCCTCAACGCTTACCGCGCAAGGAACACATGGGGCGACGATGACGAGAATCTGACCAATCTACTCGCAGACCTCATGCACCTAGTAGACGCAATGCTGCTAGACCGAGAAATCGGCAACACATTCGACAGCCTGCTCGACAGCGCACGCATGCACTACAACGCCGAGAAAAACGAAACGGAGACACCATGACCAAGCGAATCCCGCTCAGCCCCAAACTCGCCGCCGACATCTTCCTCAAAACCTGGGCAACAGACGAGAACCAGCCGCATCTAGCCGACGATATCGCCACCGGCCTCACATGCACCGAAGCCGAAGCCCTCGCAGACCTAATCGTCTCGCTGGGCGTCATGCTCGACATCGACACCGACGCAGCCGCCGAATACTGGATAACCCAACACGCACAAGGCGACGATTGCGGCGACATGCACTGCCTGTGCGGATGCGAACACGAAGAGGAAAGCTAATGCCCGCCTACCTCTACGAAAAGAGCATCTGCGTAAGCGGAGTACGCGGCATATGGTACGCCTACGCCTGGCCGCGCACCGGAGAAAGTATCGGCCCATTCAAAACACGCAAAGACGCCGTAGCCGCATACAAAGAGAAAAAGGGCAAATGATTACCCTGGACGATATTCGGGAACTCACAAACACCGAAGCCAAATGGGACGACAACATCCACGCCCACATCGACGTTGCCATCAGCCGCGCCGCCCGCATCATCTCCGACTACACAGACCGCACCGGGTGGGACTATTGCACCGACCTAGAAGCCTTGTTAAGTGACGTTCTCGCTGACCTGAGGCACCTGGCAGCCCGTGCGGGCCTGAACTACTACAGGGCCGACGCCGTAGCCTCACGCAACTACAACGCCGAATTAGCACAGACAGAGGACGCGCACAAATGACGAACAGCGGATGGAAGATATACAAATACCAGGAAAAGGAATACGAAATTCACGAATCTGAAATTCAGGAGTGGATGCAAGGTTATGCGATATCAAAAGAATCCGCGATAGACATAATCCTTGAACAACTCAAAGAATACGAGGAAAGTAAATGATCAGCATCATCGTGACCGAAAAAGTATACCGCAGCATCAATCTCACCAAAGACGCAGCAATCGAACTGCTAGACGAAACAGGTAACTACGAACTGGAAGCCCTTAAATCATCCACCGAAAAAGAGATAACAGAACTAATCAGAGAGGAGCTAGCCGACTGCGGAATAGTCGAAGATGAAATTATCGACCAATCCGGCGAGATCGATTCAAGCATCGAATTCGACGTGACATACGAGGAGAAAAAATGATCGACCTAATCGCCGCCATCATCCTCCACACCGCGCACGCAATGCCGCTACTCGCCAACCGGCCAACAGCGGACTGCGAATGGGATGACGCCGACGCCCAGCAATGCACCGACTACGATTACGTTCTAAGCGACGAGCCAACGCACATTCAAACAGTCAAGGGCCACGGCGGCAGCCACCATTCACACCACCGCAACCACAAGACCAACTAAGGAGAACCACATGACACGCATCGCGAGCGAGGTCGAACAATGATATTCCGCGACAGAAGCATAGGCGTGTGGTGCGATCATTACGAACTGGAAATTCCCTGTACGGAAAATTTCGTCCTGTCCTACTCCACCCAAAGAGAACTATTCACAGAAGCCCGCCATGCCGGGTGGTCAATCACACGCACCAGCAACAAATGGACAACGCTCTGCCCCGCACACAAGGAGAACGAAAAATGAAAGGCATGGAATGATGAACCGCGCGAGTCACTGGGACGAAAACCCCAACTATCCAGTTGCGGACTGGAAGTGGGAAGTTGCAAACGATGAAACCCGGCAAAGCTACGCCGAATGGGCAGCACTCAAGGAAGAAGAGGCAACTGACAATGAGTGAACTGAGAAACCGTGAAACGCCACGCGAGCGCATCCAACGCGCAGACCGCCAACCAAACGCCGACGCCGCCAACGCAACCCTAGCCGCACCATTCCACGGCAGGAACGCCACCGAACTACGGCGTCTCTACGTCCACGAATACAGCAACCGCAACGTATCAGTAGCAACCGGCGAGCAACTCGCCGCAGCCGTCCGCGAAGTATTCAACTCGCGCCATCCCAAGGAGAACACATGAACCGCGACGTGTGGGAAACCATGAAGTACACCGGACTCAGCCGCGAGGCCGCGACACAACTACTCCGCGAGGAGGAGGGCAGCAACCAGGGGCCGGGGCGGACGTGGTAGCGGGGCCGGGGCGGGCGGCTGCCGGCGGGGGAAAAGCGCTATTCAGCGCTAATCAGCGCTAATCAGCGCCGCAGCGCCCAAAAATTTCCCTCAGCGCTAAAACAGCCACACCGGCACCAAAAAACCAGCCAAACCCTTGACTTCACACCCGACCGTACCCATACTGTACATATGACACCAGTGACCACAGCCACATGGAAAAGGCCATTCGATGACGAGCCGGGACACGGCATCATCATTCAAAAATGCAAAGGGTTCGTGGTGGTACTCTGCCCAAACGGGCTTCGCATCGCCCTACGCGACCGCGACATACAGGAGCATCATGCGTCCGATTGACCGCGAAGGCTTCAACAGAAACCGGCGCAGAGAAGCCGACGCCAGCACCATCGCCACCCTCACAGAACGAGCAGCGGCCTGGCGGGACTCCCTGCGCGAAACCAGCAAACTAAGAGCCAAACTGAACATCGCCATCATCGACGCCCACCAGGGCGGTCACAGCTTCCGTCAAATCCGCGAAGCGACCGGACTAAGCATCGCCGGCATACAAACAATCCTCATGAAAGCCGGCCTCATTACCTAACGGGGGGCGCAAGGGGGGAGCATTACACCCTAGGGGGTGGAGCGGGCGCGGAGCGGGGCCAGCGGGAAAAAACCCAAAAATGAAACCCCAGCAGCATTGCGGCCCACCGGAAAAAACCCAGAAACAAAATTTGAGTCTGCCAAGATACCCATACAGTATCCATACAGGAGAAACAATGCGGCACATGAACACCGTCATCATCATGCACAACAAAACACAGGAAGAACACATTGAAGAATACGTTGAAGGCGACGAACTGGTAGAAGTCGCCAGGTTCAACGCCGGCACACCAGCCTGCGGCAACATGACGCGACTACTCGCGATCATCTACGAACAACTCAACATCGACAATCCCACCGCAGACTGGGCGCAAGAGTACCGACGACACAACCGGGCACTAAACACCGGAGACGTAGTCATCATCGGAGAACAAGCCTGGGCCTGCGAAATGTGGGACTGGCGCCCCTTAAGCCGAATAGCCCACGCATAACGCGGTCATAGCCGCCGCCATCGGCCCCCAAAAACCCTTATGCTCGTAATGCCGTGCCTTGGCGGCAGGACCCGTCCATGCGCTTGTCTGCTGTCAAACGGCGTACTATCCCGCTCTTACCTAGCGCATCGGCCAAGGTTATCGACACATCTAAACAATTCCCCGGGCCACGGCAACAACCACAAGAACAGCCAATTCAACCGCAACAATCAGCAACGAATACAGAAGAAGTTTCATACCCCTAAACCCGATACACAGGACGCAGCAACCTTATACGGGAACCACACTGCGCCGGCCAACTAGGGGCACACATGCGCCACTTACCAACAATTAAATTCGGCTCATCGTCTACCACCCGGGGAGATGCACACCCAACAAGACTAATCAACAAAAAAAAATGCGCCAGCTTTAACCGCTAAATCCGTAACAACCGGAATGCCGAACAACATATTAGAACACACCCCAAAACCAGGAAGGAACAAACGAATTTCCTCCCAATCCGAAAAATTCAAACACACAACAAGAGGGCTATCCCAAGACTCAAGCCAACGATCCACGCCCGCATTAATGACATCCCTAATTAAAATCTCAACACTCAAAAATGGCCTCATTCAACGTCTGCCAACATCAAACAGTCCAAACGAGTAACCAACGCCAAAACTGCGTAAGCCGTCGCCGCAGACAACTTCTCAGACGTGGACATGACGACCGGCAAACCATCCAGAATGTTCTCCGCGCACACCCTAGGGTCCATTACGGGCCGTTCTTAACCCGAAGGTGGGGTCGGCGGCTTCAAACCGCCCAAAGCGGTCACAGATGCACTCAAAGCCGACAGGGCGGCGTTAATGCCACTCTCATCCGCCGCCGGCAACGCCACATTTTGACCCGCCACAAGCTGCTGCACATACTCAGTCAACGCAGTAACCGCCGCGCCAATAGCGGCAACTTCACCATTGATCGTCGCCGCGAACCCAACCAAATCATCTTCATCAATCTGAACTAAAGCCATATTGACCCTTTCAAGCCTTCCCTCAATGCCACGCAATTGTTTGAACAAAAACCGCGCCCACCCCGGCGCACCACGCATCAAGAAATCAGATTTCTCACAAACTTTTGGGCCTCCCAATCAGAAGCGGAAGCCGAATGCACGCCCCCATGACCACGATGATGCCTCGCACACAACCACATCAAATTTTCAGCCGACTCAACCCACGCACCCACAACTTTCGGATCACCCACCCCCGGGTACTTACGATCCAGTAATTTCAAATCAACCGAATTAAGCAGGGCAAACTCTATATGCGCGTGATGCAACTCAAGTTCGCCGGCGCACTCCCCGAAATCGCCGCGATCCAAACCCATAAAACACTGAGCCGTGCTTTTCGTTCTACGACGATAAGCCTCAAAATCGCGATAATTCGGGTCCTTCCGGCGCGGCTCATGCGCCGGGTAATGCACAACATAACGATGAGTTACCTGCTGATCATGCGGCATATCGGGCACACCATCACCCCCTCGCACACAACATCAACCGATAAATCAAAACCCTCGCACCACTCCAACACACCGCCGCAAAGCTCGCACACTAATCAAAATCTATCGGATCGACATACGGGTTAGCCCGACGCCACGGAGGATCGGCCTCAAGCCCATCAGCCCAATACCAAAAATCATCGACCCTAGGCCACATCAACATACCCAGCACCGAATCCACGGCACGCCTCACACAATCAAACACGATCACCCCACGGGTCATCATAAACAACTGACCGTGCGATCAGACGCACACCGTCATACTCGACCTCGCCCACATTCTCAACCATCAAGACAGAATCGTCACTAACAACGAATTCAATTCTCATCATCCACCTCGACAGAATCGTGAATTAGCTCAACCCAACAAAGACAAACATCTCCGCAATCACAATCAACGCACAAGGATTCTCCTAGCATTGCCAGGGGAGATATTTGCCGCTAAATGCTTATTCTCCGCAACCAGTTTACGAATTAAATCCCAAATCATGCCGGCCTCAAACTCGCACTCGCATCGCAACCCCGCGCACGGGACCAGCGACTACAACCAGAACAGAAAAACCGTCGATACCGCAAATGCGTCGTATACGCCCACCCGCGCCGCTGCACCGCAAAACCACACGACGGACAAACGGGATCAGCCACAGAATCATCCACAAACAAACCGGCATTAATTGCCGGCGCAAGCCACGAAGCTAAAGTGTCATGCAAATCGACAGTCAAATCGACATCAGTTTTGCAATAGCGTTCCATCAGCCTACGAGCTTTAGCGCCAGACTCCTCAGTAGTCGGACGCAGCACCTCGTTCCACAACTCCTGGCCGCTGTGCTTCACCTTCGCGCCCAACCCAAGCCGCTGACACAAATAATCCAACTTCCTAGACGGAAAATTGAACTGCCTGCGAACCTCGCGGAAAAGATCAAGCTGCTTAAACGGCGCCGGCGGGGAAAGACCCTCAGTCAAAAACGCCGCCCGGGCGTGCTTATCGTCAAAACCAACAGAATTGAAACCACACACCACATCGGCCTCATCAAACAAAGCGTGCAGACGTTTAATCATCTGAGAATAACCGTCATCCCACTCACTCGCGAAACGAGTTTTCTTCTCACCCAACCAACGGTAGGCGAAACAAATAATCCTCGCCGGCTCAATGATCTGATTAATACCGACCGTGGGCTGAAACAGCGACCACGTTGAAACAACATTCGGTGCTAACTCAATATCATAAACGAGTGTCTTGGGAGACACGGGAAACCCCCATCTTCCTCCAAAAACGCTTGGCTAGCAAATCGATACGCTCATCAACAACATTCGCTAAATGACCAAAAACAACCGCGCCAACACACAAAATAAACGCCCTGCCACCCACCGGGTGCCGCTCGACCAGACGATCAGCTTCCTCGCTGATCAACATTCCATCCCCAGCATGATTGATTTCATAGAAAATCAAATCAATGACCAGATGAATGATTTTGCGCTGGGCGGCGTTCACAGGACCCCTCTCCCATGTTCCGAAGAAGGCATAATTGGTGCCGTGTCTTTACGCCCCTCGACACAAGCGCTCCCCGGGTGCGCGACGGTGCGGGTGCGGGGGAGTGTGGGGCCGCTCAACCTTAAACTCCGGTAGGATAGAAG
>Ga0114960_10004213_pt1 | contig 10831 bp, 6 predicted proteins | sample C_130625_MF_Meta_FD_92637 | JGI IMG/M metagenome (GOLD analysis project Ga0114960, IMG submission 92637) | Freshwater microbial communities from Lake Croche, Canada to study carbon cycling - C_130625_MF_MetaG | ecosystem: Environmental > Aquatic > Freshwater > Lake | place: Lake Croche, Canada...
AAGGCCTGTCCTTCATGCTGAGCCTGGACATTTATATCAACGAAACCAGCCGCCACGCCGACGTCATCCTGCCCGGCCCCTCGCCGCTGGAGGATGTGCACTTTGACATCCCCTTCCCGCAGTTCTCTTACCGCAACCATGCCCGCTACAGCGGCCCGGTATTCGCCAAAGCGGCTGATCAGCCCGAGGAATGGCAAACCTTGCTGCACCTGTGCGACATCGTGCAGGGCAAAGCGCAGGCGCCGCTGGCCGGCCCGCAACACAGCCCCGATGCGATCATTGACCAGGCCTTGCGCGCCGGGCCGTATGGTCTGAACCTGGCGCAGGTGCGCGCAGCCGAGGGCGGCATTGACCTGGGCCCCTTGCAGCCGCGTATTCCTGAAGTGTTGCGTACGCCAAGCGGGCGGATTGCGCTGGCACCACCCTCGCTGCTGGCCGATTTAGCGCATGTGGAGGAAGCTCTGGGTGCGCAAGGCGAAGGCATGTTGCTCATCGGGCGGCGCGATACCCGCTCTGGCAACAGTTGGATGCACAACCTGCCGGTACTGGCCAAAGGCCCTGAGCGTTGCACCCTGCTGGTACACCCGCAGGACGCGCAGCGCCTGGGCCTGCACGAAGGTGGCACGGCGCGTTTGCAAAGCGGCGACAACGTGCTCATCGCCCCTGTGCGCATCAGCGAGGAGATGCAAGTGGGCGTGGTCAGCCTGCCTCACGGCTGGGGGCATGATTTGCCTGGCAGCCAGCTGCGCGAGGCGGCTCTGCGCCCAGGCGTCAATATGAATGCTTTGCTGGACGATCGGCTGCGCGATCCGCTGTCGGGTAACGCGGTTTTGAGTGGCGTACCGGTCCAGGTCAGCGCCGCGCCATGAGCACTGACCCCATAGCGCCTGGCCGTTGCGCATGCCCCTTTACTGGATGAAGCTAAAAAAATGCAAGAAGTGAAACTCAGCAGCATAGAAATTTATCAAAGTTTGAACACGCTGAACAACTGGACGCTGGACGCTGACGCCCTGCGTATTGGCAAAGAATGGCGGTTCGATAGTTTTCGAACGGCAATGAATTTTTTATTAAAAGTCGCTGATATCGCAGAACTTCAGGACCATCACCCGGATATTTTCTGCTCATTCACAAAAGTTCGGATTCAACTCATCACCCATGACGCCAATGGATTGACCCACAAAGATTTCGCACTTGCCGTTGAAATTGATCGCCTTATCAAAAGCAATTTTTAAGTTCATGCGCGCTTATATGTCTATGCCATTTTCCAGCTTAGGCCGATACGGCCTGGCATTGATCATTGTCCTGTGTTTGGGCTATTTACAGACAGCATCTGCCATGAGCATCCGTGAATTACGTGCACTCAAGCGCGTCAACCCTAAACAAGGTGCGGATTTTGCCCTTTATTACCTCGTAGGCACGATGGAAGCTACGGTCAACGCAGACCAAGCCGCCACGCGCGCCGGCGCTGCGCCACGCATATGCCTGAATGGTCGCCGGTTGGAGCCCTCCATGGCCGTATCCATCTACAGCGCCGAGTTACGCCGCAATGCAGAGTTGTATGAAGCGGATATGCCAGTTGCCTTGGTCATGATGAATGCCTTGGCTACGGTTTATTCATGTTAGTCAGACCATCTCTCATCAGCGCTTGTTTCAACCAGCCCTCGATTTGGATAGGTCTGTTAGAAGCACCATCAAAATAAAGGCTAAAGATGGTTGTGCAAGTGCTGGGTGCGCTAATCAACCACGCAACTTTGCAGTCACGGTCAACTACCTGACCTTGGGGTTGGGTGCATCGTAGTCGTGCTTAGGCGCAGAGACGTCCAATATATCGAACGGCACCCCTTCGCCTGCAAACCCAATAACAAGGCGCTTTCCTCTTTGCGTCAGAAAGGCCGTATCGCCATCGTCTATGACAGTCACCGGGTAAAACTGCCAATACTGCATTGCATCACCCATGGCTGCGTAGGTAATGTTGTTGGATGTCAGCGCAAATTTCGATATGTTTTCCCGCACGCCACCATCGGCTAATGGGCCCAATGGGGATTGGCGTAGGGTGCTCGTGTGGAGCTGATTCTTGTTTTTACATAGCGTGACTTTCTACCAAATACCGATCCGATCACTTTTAGGTTTAAACATCTTGTCACTTGGTTTCACATCGAATGCCTCGTGGAAGGCATCGCTGTTCATGACGGCACCGATGGCTCGAAACTCCGACGGGGAGTGAGGATCAGAAACAAGGCCTTGGAGTATGTATTCCTCTCGTGCTTTTCCACGCCAAACCTGCGCAAACCCTATAAAAAATCGCTGGTCGCCCGTGAATCCGTCGATTACAGGAGCCTGTTGACCAGAAAGTGACAAACGGTAGCCTTTATGGGCAACCTGCAAGCCAGAAAGATCAGCGATGTTCTCGCCCAAGGTTAACTTGCCGTTTATGTAACGGCCTTCGATGGGGGAGTAAGCGTCAAATTGTTCTACCAACTTGCTTGTCAGTCCTGTAAATGCCTTCTTGTCCAGATCTAGCCACCAAGAACGCAAGTTGCCATCCCCGTCAAATTGACTTCCCCGGTCATCAAAGCCATGGCTAATTTCATGGCCAATGACGGCGCCAATTGCCCCGTAATTCACGGCATCGTCCGCTAGTGCGTCGAAAAACGGGGCTTGCAATATCCCGGCTGGAAACACAATCTCATTGGTACTTGCGTTGTAGTATGCATTGACCGTTTGCGGAGTCATACGCCACTCTGTGCGATCAATGTTTTTTCCCAGGCGATCCATCTCGTTTTTATAGGCGAACTCAGCACCCCGGTAGACGTTGCCATATAAATCATCCGACTTAATATCTAACTGACTGTAATCTCGCCATTTTTCAGGATATCCGATCTTCACACTATATTTGGATAGTTTGTCTTTGGCTTGTGCCTTCGTTGTCGGACTCATCCACAAGAGTGCATCTATGCTCTGCGCATATGCTTTAAAGAGGTTGCTCACCAAAATATCCATGCGCTCCTTTGCAATGCTGGGAAAGTGTCGCGCAACATATTGCTTACCGATATCCTCGCCGATATTGCCTTCCAGCAATGCGACACCTCTTTTCCAACGTGGTCTTAACTCTTTAGCACCCGCTAATGCTTTTTCATGAAATAGGAAGTGTGCATCCACGAAAGCCTGCGGCAGGACGGGTGCAAATCGGTCTAGCAGACGAACGGTCAAATAGTCATGCCATACAGCTATTTCGGTGTTGCGAATTAGCTGAGCAGCAGATTTTGCATACGTCGGCTGGCTCAAATTCACTGTATCGATTTTTCTGCCCGTGGCGTCCAGAAAAGCCGCCCAATCAAAGCCTGGAGCAGCGGCATCGAGTCCATTCAGATCGAGTTTGTTGTAACTCTTAATCGGGTCGCGTCGATCAACCCTGGACAATTGAATTTTCGCCATTTCGGATTCGAGCGCAATAATGCCAGCCACTCTTTGCTTTGCGACGGCGGCGCTGTCGCCATGCAGCTTCAATAAAGTTGCAAGATATTCCTCATAGGCAACTCGCGCATTTCCCATCCGCTCGTCGCTCTGCAAATAGTAGTCTCGATCTGGCAACCCCAAACCAGATTGACTGATATTTAAAATATAGTTACTTGAATTTCGTGCGTCGATGCTCACTCCGACGCTAAAGGGAAGACTAACTCCTAGGCGCTGTAGACGGCCAAATTCTTTGGCAATTGAACTTTGATCAGTCAAGGCCATGACTTCTTTAAGAAGCGGCCGCAAAGGCGATAAACCTGCTTTCTCCACCGCTTCTATATCCATGAAGCTACGGTAAAAATCGGTAATTCTTCGTGCAGTGGGGTCAGTCGTTGCGGTATCACCAGCACTCTCAACGATCTCTTTAACTCTTTTTTCCGACAAGTCTCGTAATTCAGGAAAGGTTCCCCATCGGGTACGGTCAGCGGGAATTTCAACATTCTTTTGCCAACCGCCGTTTACCGCCAAATACAGGTTATCTTGAATGCGTACGGAAGGGTCGAAATTTGATTTGAAAATGCCCGATTTCGGCTCTGAAAACGCAGCAGATGAACACATTGTGAGGAAGACCGCAGTAACTATAATTCGCATATATTATTTCCAATTAAATTAATATTTATAAATACTAAAAACCATCACAATTTCTAGCGTAAACTATTCATCACTTTCGAACTATCGAGCAAGAAGACGGTAGTGCCATGCAGCAGTCTGACCAAGTCTATGGGCTATTCAAACCACCTGCCCCTGTCTGTACATCAAAGTTGAATGTTTTTTACCAAAAGACCTCAATTCGTGGCATTATCGATTTTCATCAATCCGATTATGTTAATGATTTCAATTTTAAATCAAAAGATATGACTACAAAGTACCGCCAAGGACCGCTAACTATTTTTTTCAGTCTAGCTTTAATTTTATTTGCAAGTTTTTTTTGTACCAGCAGCAGCAGCGCCCCATTAGGACCGGTGGAGGAACCTCTCTGGATGCGTTACCCAGCAATCTCGCCCGATGGCAGTCATATCGCGTTTTCCTACATGGGCAATATATATGTTGTTCCTGCTGCTGGTGGTGGAGCCAGGCTACTTGTTTCAAATGGCGCCCACAGCACGCGACCTGTATGGGCTCAGGACGGCAAAACGATCGCATACGCAAGTGACCCCAAAGGAAATTTTGATATATACGCCGTATCAAGTGCTGGCGGACCCTCTAAACGTTTAACTACTCATTCAGAGTCAGAATTTCCCGTTTCATTCACACCAGACAGTAAGTCTGTGATTTTTGCTGCCCAACGAGACCGTTCAGCTACCAACATTGGGTTTCCTGCGCGATCTCTTACCGAGTTGTATAAAGTGAGCTTAGAAGGAAACTCTAGGCCCGTTCAAATCCTACCCACACCCGCGCTTAACGCGCAATTAGACAAACAAGGGCAGCGACTCTTGTATGAGGATTGGAAAGGTGTGGAGAGTGAATGGAGAAAACACCATATTTCCCCAGTTGCAAAAGACATCTGGCTATACGATTTCAAGACTAGTCGGCACGTCAAATTAACTGATTTTGGAGGCGAGGATAGAAATCCGGTCTGGTCCACAGACGAACGCAGTGTTTACTATTTGAGCGAGCGAAATGGGACATTTAACATATGGCGAATGGCTCTAAATCTAAGCACTTTCAATACCGGGGCAATTGATAATAACGCTGTTCAAATAACAAATTTCTCCAATAATCCAGTGCGCTTTCTGAGCATCGCTAAAACTGGCACCTTGTGTTTCGGGCATGACGGTCAGATATACACTTTGACCGCTGGGGCGACCCAGCCCCATAAAGTCAGTGTACGGATTGAAGCGGACATTCCAGAACAGCGAATTGAAAATTTAAAACTCTCCCAAGGCATCACCGAAATCGCAGTGAGCCCCAATGGTCAGGAAATTGCGTTCTTGATTCGAGGTGAGATATTTGTTGCTTCTACAGAATTCGGTGATACCAAGAGAATCACAGATACGCCAACGCAGGAACGAAGCGTAAGCTTCAGTCCTGACGGGCGTCGACTGCTTTTTGCTGGGGAGGTCGATGGTCGCTGGAATTTGTATGAAGCGACACTACCGGGTAGCAAAAGAGATTTTCCATATTTTTATGCTGCTTCAAAAGTTATGGTTAAAACACTTCTCCATAATGAAAACGAAAACTTTCAGCCGCGTTACTCACCAGACGGAAAAGAAGTCGCATACCTGGAAAACCGCACCACTCTTAGAGTGCTAAATATCGCCAGCGGACAAACGCGTACGGTACTGTCTGGTAAATTTAATTACAGCTATTCTGACGGGGATCAATGGTTTGACTGGTCGCCTGATGGAAGTTCATTAGCCGTTCAATTTTTAGACGCCAACCGTTGGGGGGAAGAGGTAGGCATCATTGATGCGCAAGGTAAAAATCCATTAATAAACTTGAGTAGGAACGGCTATGACGACGCGCACCCCATGTTCTATCGCGGTGGAGAAGGTGTAATGTGGCTTAGCGATCGCACTGGCCTACATGCAAGCAACAACCAAGGTCAATTGGATGTTTTCAGTTTAGCGCTGACGCGACGTGAGTGGGTTCGAAGTCGCCTGGATAAAAGTGAATTTTCTTTGTTAAAAAAACGTGAAGATGACGAAAAGGCGGAAAAGGAAAAAACTGATAAATTGAAGGTCGACAAGACACAACAAGCAACTCCAATCGCGCCTGAGAATCCGGCAGAAGATAAGCCTGAAAATGCGATCAAACTCGCGACTGCGGTCTCTATTGAAACAGATGGACTAGATGACCGACTACAACGTCTAACCCCTAACTCTGGAGACATACGCGCTTCTGCTATGACGCCTGACGGCGAGACCTTGTACTATGTTTTACGTACTGAGGATACTTTTGAGCTTTGGGCAAATCGCTTGCGTATTAAAGAAGCAAAACGCATGGCGATTTTCCCAGCAACTGCCCAAACCAGAACAGATTTGCAATTTGATGGCAAAGGAGAAACCGGCTTTCTTTTGACTGCAGGTGCAGTCTATAAATTTAAAGTGCCTAAAGAAGATGGCGATGTGAAGGCAGAGCGTCTCAAATTTAATGCAGAGATGCGTTTGGATAAAGTAGCTGAACGTAATTATCTATTCGATCATATTTGGCGACAAACACTGGAAAAACTCTATGTTGAGGATATGAGTGGCGTTGATTGGAAAGGTTATCGAAAAACCTATGAAAAGTTTCTTCCTCACATAGCCGACAACTATGACTTTGCCGAGATGGTGAGTGAAATGCTTGGCGAACTTAACGTATCCCATACGGGCGCCGGTTATCGTCCCGCTAATACGGATGGTGATTCCACCGCTTCATTAGGTGCATTTTTTGATCAATCTTTTAACGGCTCTGGCTTGAAGATCACCGAAATAGTTGAAGGCGGGCCACTAAGCAACGCGCTCAAAGATGGTTCGCCAGCGATCAAAGTTGGGCAAATCATTGAGAAAATCGATGGGACTCCGATCCTAACTTCAACTGAATATGACAGCCTTTTAAACCGTAAGGCAGGTCAGCGAATTTTGCTAACGGTGATAAAACCTGAAAACGGTGAATCTACTGAAATCAGTGTGAAGGGTATATCTCGGATTGAGCTTGGCGAGTTGTTGTACCGCCGTTGGGTTAAAGCAGAGCGCGCCATAGTCGACAAAGTCTCTGCTGGCCGCTTAGGATATGTTCACGTTCGAGGCATGAATGACAAGAGTTTTAGGACGATTTTCGGTGAATCTTTGGGTTTCCAGAGCGGTAAGGAAGGCCTCATAGTAGACACACGTTTCAACGGCGGAGGTAACTTACACGACCAATTGGCTACATTTTTGAGTGGAAAGAAATATTTAGAGTTTTTCCCACGAGGTCAGTCACTTGGTTATGAACCTCGGAACCGTTGGACTAAACCGTCGGTTGTCTTGATGAGCGAGAGCAATTACTCAGATGCTCATCTTTTTCCTTGGACCTATAGACACCTTGGGATTGGCAAGTTAATCGGAATGCCAGTCGCTGGGACGGGTACAGCAGTTTGGTGGGAAACTCTCCAAGATCCAACACTGTATTTTGGAATCCCTATGGTAGGCTTTCGTGATTCCAAAGGCATATATATGGAGAGAGCACTATTGCAACCGGATATTCGCGTAGCTAATGACCCTTCGGAGCTTTCAAGCGGACGTGACATGCAGTTGGAAGCTGCAGTAAAAGAGCTACTTATTCATTGAGCCCTGAAATTTAGGTATCAGTATCTCGAGTTGTGGGAGATAGGCGCATTGCTTCTGCTAGTCATAATGAAACCCCCGGCTAAGGTTTGCCCCCGTTAGGCCTTTGGATGAACTGCACTCCCAAGCCTCCCTGCAAAAAACGCTAAGGTGCGCTCCCAAGCCTGGGCTGCAGCGGTTGCGTTATACCGTGGCGTGGTGTCATTATTGAAACCGTGTTGCGTGCCCGGATAGTGATGCACCGCTATGCTGACACCTGCAGCCTTCAAAGCTTCCTCATAAGAGGGCCATGCTTTGTTAATCCGGTCGTCTATGTCCGCGAAATGCAAGAGCAGCGGCGCCTTGACTTTGGCTGCCTCTGCTGCGGCAGGCGAATCTCCGTAAAAGGGCACGGCGGCGGCCAGGATCGACAAGCGCGCTGCTAGACGGTGCGCCATCCCACCGCCCCAACAAAAACCTACGACACCCATTTTCCCCGTGCAATCAGATCGTCCAACCAGTAGTTCGGCAGCGACCACAAAATCCTCGAGGGTCTTGGTCTGGTCCAACTGCGCAAACATTTGGCGCGCCTTATCTTCGTCGCCAGGATAACCCCCGAAGGGTGTTAGCGCATCCGGGGCAAAAGCCATATAACCAGCAAGCGCCAAACGCCGTGCGATATCCTCGATGTGCGGATTCAATCCTCGGTTTTCATGTGCTACCAGAACCGCCGGTAACGGGCCAGGCGTACCCGCAGGCCGCACTAGATAGCCCCGCATGCTAGCCGAACCTTTGGGCGATGAATATTCCACCCACTGGTTACTGATGCGCGAATCTTCTTTAGCAATAACCTGACCTATTGCAAAGTCTGGGCTCAGGGCCGCTAGCAACCCGACTGCGGTGGCCCCGCCGAAAGCAAACTTTTGGGCTGCCTGTAAAAAGTCGCGTCTATCAAGTTTGCCATGCACATAAGCATCAAATAAAATTAATAGTTCTTGATCGAAGTCATTTGCACTCTGGCGCATCATTTAATGGGTTCCTCGTGAGTTTAGAAATCTGAACTCATCTTGCAGTTTCACGGTTTTACTCGATGAAAAATATACATATTAAACACTCAATTTATGACTCAACTTATTATTTTGGGAAAAACATTTCTCAAACATGATGTGCATTTTAAGTATTTTAATGTGAGGAATCCAATAATTAATTATTTTTCCAATATAAATCAATTGCTTATACTTTTTCAAAGCATCAAAGTAGTATGTTAGTAGTATAGTCAATAGATACGAAATATCAGTTTCATTGGAATTTTATAACTGAAAAAAATAAAACAGCAAAGACGCTTTACGCTATTGCATTTGGAAATTGATTCGATGCATAAGCCTGTGGGAGAGTAGGCCTGATTCTGATGTATCCTATTTGCAAAATTATAGTAGTCTGCGCCATCGCGCTGACAGTCATGGTTGACAGCAAGCAGTAGTGCTATGAGATCTATTCCACCAGCTTAGCCTCAGGTTCAACTCAACGTCGCAATTTTACTCAAGCACTAGCAACTGTTACGCCCTAAGATTTAGATCACCGGCCCAACTCGTAAAAATCAGTTGACCTGAAGTTCTGAGGGTCGATGATTCGATCCGTTAACGTCCAATGATTAACTAAAGCAACCATAAATATTAACTAAAACACAATGAAGCAATATTTGATATATTTTTTCGCCGTATTTACTGTTTTGAACTCTTTTGCAGCAAATAATACTACGATTACTTTTGATAAAAATACTTATTTTAGTAAATCAATCAAATTTGAAACATTTTTTGTAGATAAGAACAACACCTTAACTGCTGGAGAAGTAGTTAAGCTAGGGGATGCGTTCCAGAATGTAGTCGATCTAAAAAATATAAAAGGTCGCCACTGGAGCATGCTGGAAGTAAAAAATTCAGAAAGTAAGGATATATTCATATCAATAAATAAAGGATCGTGGGACCAAGACTCAGAGCTATATATTTTAAATCCTGATCATAGTTTAATTAAACTAGATACTCATAATTTTAATGGGTTTAATTATGCATTTAAACCAATCCCAGGCGATGAGTCAAAGCCATATCCAAGCCGCAACGTATCAGTCGGTATATCGAAACAATCAGCCATAAATTTAGTTATTAAACACCCATTGGATTTCAGCCCCGATGCCTACGACTCTATATACATAAGCAAATACGCCGAAAAATCCGAAAGAGATAGAGGAACCCTTTATATTGAAGGACTTATGACTGGAGGAATTTTTTCAATTTTCATATTTTCTATATTTGTTGCATTAATATACCGTGACACTTCAAATATTCTATTTTGCGCATGGTTATTATTTTCCTTTTTCTCCACATTGAATGACTTTACTATTTCCGATTCCGGCTCCAGGTTGGGCGAGTTCATAATAGATTTTAATAATTTAACCTCACCTTCTAATAAAAAGTTGATTGACTGGGGCTTGTATTATTACTATCCATTGGTCTTAGCAATATGCATATTTCAAGTATATATAGGTTCTTTATTAAAAATAAAGGGCAATTATCCGAAATTATTTCGACCACATATTTTACTGGCATCAATAATTTATATTCAAATATTTATTATAATTACGCACTTGATGTTCCTCATCTTCGGATACTCTGGATTTGATAAAATTAATGATTTTTTTACTGACCAAATACATATTGAGGTCGTGTCGGGTTATGCTCAATATATATACCAGATCTCCATAACATTTTTGTGCATTGATCAACTTCGGAGAGGGAACACCTGGATAATTTTTTTCCTTGCTGCGATGGTGGTAGGAGTTGCAAATGGCCCTCTCAGAGGGCTTATTTATCCATATATGGATCCATTATGGATTTTGATGGGCCAGATTCTCGGAATTAGCTCTGAGCTCTTTTCAAACATCGCCTATCCGTTCTTTACACTTATACAATCCATCATATTGACTTGCGGTGTAGCAAGTAGATTAAAGTTTTCACAAGGCCAGTTAGCAAAAGCTACTGAAGAAAATCAGCGAATCCTGATTGAGCAAAACCAGACGCTGGAAGTCAAGGTTA
>Ga0114960_10004221_pt1 | contig 10819 bp, 8 predicted proteins | sample C_130625_MF_Meta_FD_92637 | JGI IMG/M metagenome (GOLD analysis project Ga0114960, IMG submission 92637) | Freshwater microbial communities from Lake Croche, Canada to study carbon cycling - C_130625_MF_MetaG | ecosystem: Environmental > Aquatic > Freshwater > Lake | place: Lake Croche, Canada...
CGCAACCACTCGTCGAAAGCAATTTGGTACCAAACCGTGTCGCATGAAACCGCAATCAAATTCTTCAGCGGTGCCGTACCTTGCGACTTACTTTCGAAGTTATTAAAGATTCGAGTTCCAACTTTTACACTTCCTGGACAGCTGTATTTAGCATTCAAGTCATACCCGGCATTCGCAGCGGCAATTGTTGAAACAATCTTAAAAGTTGAAGCTGGTGCAAAACGCCCTTGAATTGGTCGAGATAGTGCTGGAACTCCATTTGCTTCGCTGAAGAGCGCACTTGCTTGCGCGGCAGTTACCCCTTTTTCCCACATATTTGGATCATAAGTTGGGTAAGAAGCCATTGCGATTATGCGTCCCGTTTTCACATCCATTACAACTGCGGCACCAGAGTCTGCGCGATGTCCGCTTGCTCTTGATCGAAGAACCGCATCAGCTAATGCGCTCTCGGCCGAAGCTTGAACTCGAATATCTAAACTCGTAACTAAGTGATCACCTGGAACTGAATTTGTATTCTGTCCTTCGCTAGTAATTGCCTCTTTTCGATCAACAATTACCGTTCTAATTCCCGGAATGCCACGCAGAAAAGAATCATATTGAATCTCTAGTCCAGTCTTACCAATTGATTCACTTCGGTAGTGATTCTTTCCATTAACACCAGATAGGTCGACATCGGTAAGAGGTCCTACGTACCCCAGAACGTGTGCTGCATTTACGCCAATAATTCCAGGATAATTTCTAATCGCAATCGGTGTGGCATCTACGCCAGGAAATTCATCGGGCCGTTCAACAACTTGCAGAGCAATATTTGCATTTGCTTCTTTAGTTAACGGAATTGGCTGATATCTAGTTCCGGTCCAACAACCAGCGCGATCGCCAACTTTTAATTCTCCGCAGAGTCGAGTCTTACGGTAAACATCGGCGTAATTTAGTTTTAATAAGACTGCTAATTTTTTGAGTACAGCAACACCTTTGTCTGGCTGCTTATCAATCACCAAGCGATCAATTGTTACTGCTAAACCAGTGCGGTTTAAGGCTAAAGGAACGCCTGATGAATCAACAATCAAGCCTCTGGTAGCCGGGAAAATCGTGTCACGGCTTTGAATGCTTAGAGCTGCGTCGCGGTATTTTGGACCAGCTGCCACTTGCAAGTAAAAAAGGCGACCAAATAGAGCCATTAAAAGTGAAAGAATAAGAATCTGAATTACTAACATGCTTAGGCGCGTGCGCTGATTCATATATGTAACCGACTATCAAAAGCCAAATCGTGTAGCCATACCACAGCAGGCAATAACAGCGGCGTAATGACCAATGCCCAGATCGAACTTCCGATCAGAGTTACCATAGTTTGCACAAATCCAGTTGCCGAAACTCCTAGCAAGAACCCCGAGCTAACATAAAAGATAAGTGCAAAGAATTGCGCCATCACAACCATAAAAATTAAACTCAACGGATTTCCGCGCATATTTTCGTCACCGTATGAAAAGAAAGAAATCCCATAACTCAATAAAACTAAAATCAAAGTCCAATGGCCAAGTGGACCATCAGTGCTGGGTGAAAGATCAAGCAAAATTCCGGCACCAAAACCTACCGCTGCCGCAACCACAGGAGTGCTAAGTGCAGACCAAAGCAAAGTTAGAATTAAGAATATTGAGAATCCGCCTGCAGGCAAATTCAATTGATTAACAAACGCCTCTTGAAGGATGAAAACAATGAGAAAGATTGCACTCGTAATCGAGAATCGCCTAATTAACATTCGAGTTAGTTAGTTGTTGGTGATGGGCTAGGAGTTGGCGTAACAAAAATGGTAACTGTTGGCACTGGTGTTGGAACTGGTTTTGCAGGGACTAATGAATCACGAGGATCAGCACTAGGAGCTTGAACTACTACTGAGACCACTCCGAGAGCACCAAAATTTGTAAAGTACCTAACTGAAGCACTTTGAGTAACGGCACCTGCTGCATTTGAAACCGAGGTAACTCGTCCAACTGGCACACCGGGAACGAATGGTTGATTATTGATGCTGCCACGCGCCAACAAAATATCGCCAACTTTGATCGTGGTCTGGTTATCCAAAAGTTGTAAATTCGCATTAATCGAGCCTAAACCGGCCAAAATACCAATCTGCTGCGAACCAGCAATACGCACGCCAACTTTAAAAGATGGGTCTGTAGCCAACATAACTAAAGCTGAATTTGCAAAAACTTCTTTGACTACGCCTACTAAACCATAGCCGGAAATTACCGTCATGTTTTTCTTAATTCCATTACTGGTTCCGGCATCAATAGTAATGGTGCGCGTAAATGCCAAACTTGAACCTTGTGAAATAACTTTTGCATTCACAACTTTAAATGTTGCCTTACCTGCTAAATCTAGAATTGATTTCAGTTGGGCGATTTGTCCATCTTGATTCTTGCGCGAAATTAGTTCCTCGCGAAGTTTTTGGTTTTGTTTACGTAAATCGTCAATTTGACTATGAGTTCGACCAAGATGCGTCACATCGTTAACGAAATTTTTGACTGGCAAAATAATTACACTGCCTGCTCTTTGAAATGGTGCAAGCGCTGTGTGAGTTCCACTTCGCAGACCACTAATTACACTCACGCCACGTAAATCAAGAGTGATTAGAAAAAGTGCAGAAACAATAAGAATTACTACGAGCAGACGACCGCGGTTCTCGCCGCCGTTACGCATTTAAAGATTCCTATCGACGTGGCTCGGAGATCAAGACCTTTTCTAGGGCCTCAAACTCTTCGATGCACTTTCCGGAACCTTCAGCAACTGCATCGAGCGGACGCTCGGCAATATGAATTGGCATGCCGGTCTCTTTACGCAAACGCTCATCAAGACCCTTTAGCAATGCACCGCCGCCAGTTAGAACTATGCCACGATCCATCAAGTCACTTGAAAGTTCTGGTGGGCATTTATCTAGCGTGCTCTTGACCGCATTAACGATTGCATTAACTGGCTCTTCGAGTGCTTTACGAATTTCAGCAGCTGAAACAACAATTGTCTTTGGTAGACCAGTTGCTAAATCGCGACCACGAATTTCGGCATCTGGCTCACCTGGAAGTGGATAGGCAGAACCAATCGCCATCTTGATTTCTTCAGCTGTGCGCTCACCTAACAAGAGTGAAAATTCCTTCTTAACCCAAGTAATAATGGCTTGATCTAGCTCATCCCCACCTACGCGGATAGATAGGGCTACCACGATGCCGCCGAGTGAAATAACAGCAACCTCAGTTGTTCCGCCACCGATATCGACAACCATGTTGCCAGTTGGTTCGTGAATTGGCAGACCTGCACCAATAGCCGCAGCCATTGGTTCTTCAATAATGTAAACCTTGCGCGCACCTGCTGCATAACCAGCATCTTTAACTGCACGTTGTTCAACACCAGTGATACCTGATGGAACACAAACCACAATACGTGGCTTAGCCAAGAAGCGACGACGGTGAACTTTTTGAATGAAGTAACGCAACATACGTTCGGTTGTATCGAAGTCAGCGATTACACCATCTTTTAGTGGACGAATCGCAACGATGTTGCTTGGGGTACGACCGATCATCTTCTTGGCTTCAAGACCAACTGCCAAAATTCCACCAGTGTCTTGGTTGACTGCAACCACACTTGGTTCATTAAGCACAATGCCACGTCCGCGCACATAAACCAAGGTATTTGCGGTACCTAGATCAACTGCCATATCACGACCGATAAACGACATTCGATTAGCCATTTTACTTCCCCCCGTTACCAAAGAAAATATTTATTTCGCGCGCAGCTGATTCAGGTGAATCAGATCCGTGCACAATATTTTGGACAACTTTTGTTCCGGCATCACGTGCTAAGTCACCGCGAATTGTTCCGGGTGCCGCAACTGTTGGATCTGTTACGCCAGCTAGCGAGCGGAAACCTTCGATGACGCGATTACCTTCGGCAACCATTGCCACGATTGGACCAGACAACATAAATTCAACGAGTGGTTCAAAAAATGGTTTACCTTGATGTTCGGCATAGTGTTGTTCAAGAAGTGCGCGATCTGCTTGCAACATTTTTAGTGCAGTAATTTGATATCCCTTAGCTTCGATGCGCGAAATTACTTCGCCGACAAGGGCGCGACGTACGCCATCGGGCTTGACCAGAATCAGAGTTTTTTCGATGCTCACGGGGTGAGTCTATTAGGCATCTGGGCTTCGTGAAGCCAGCAAAGCAGCCCGGGCCGCTTCGCCCTTGCGGCCAACCAAAATCGCTGCAATCCATAACCCCGCAAAAATCAGGCCAATTATGAGGAATGAATTGACTACTAAGCCGAATCCGAGCATGGCCGCCTGCAGTAACCAGCCCAGCACCCAGCCAACTCTGCGCTTCAGTAACCCTGGGGCTAGAAGTAAGGCAATCGCGATTGCGGCGCCATAAATGATCGGTGCCCCATTTACATCTTTCATGGCGATTAGAAGTGCAAACCCAATTGAGAAAGATTCCATAACTAAAACTGCTGAGGCTAATACGCGCATTACTTTTTGTACTTTCCGTTAATTAGCGCTCGTGATTCTCCAACAGTGACTACTGAACCTGTTATCAGGACACCAACTGAGTCATCACTTAGAGGTCGCTTTGCATCTTTGATTGCTTGATCGATTGCGGCGCCTAAAGTTTCAATCGCAGTCACGCGATCCTTACCAAATACTTCATTTGCTAATTTTTCTAAATCAGAAAGTTTCATGGCACGTGGTGATGAATTAGCGGTAACAATTATTTCATTCATAATTGGTTCTAGCGCGAGCAAGATGCCACGAACATCTTTATCAGCGAAAGCTGCAACTACACCGATTACTTCATCGAAAGTAAATTCATTAGAAATAGTTTCGGCCAATGCTTTTGCGCCATGTGGGTTATGCGCGGCATCCAGCAAAATAGTGGGATCACGGTGAACAACTTCGCAACGACCAGGTGAGGTAACGGCTGCAAAACCGGCACGAACAGCATCGTGATCTAGCGCGGTGTCGCCAAAGAGGGCCTCGACTGCAACGAGTGCTGTTGCAGCATTCGCAGCCTGGTGCTTTCCGTGAAGAGGTAAGAAAATGTCATCGAATGACTCATTTAGGCCGCTAATTGAGATTAATTGGCCACCAACCGCCACGGCGCGGCTAGCCAGCGAGTACTCAACGCCTTCGCGAGCTACATCGATACCAACTTCAGCAGCCCGGCGCAGTAGTTCAATTGCCGCTTCAGGTTCTTGTTGTGCGAGCACTCCATAACCGCCTGGTTTAAGAATGCCACCTTTGGTTTTGGCGATCTCGGTCAGCGTATTTCCCAAGTATTCAGTGTGATCTAGCCCGATTGGCGTAATTACTGAAACGCCGGCCTGAACCACATTGGTGGCATCCCATTCGCCGCCCATTCCAACTTCGATTACACCAACATCAATCGGGTGTTCGGCAAATGCAGCGAACGCAAGGGCAGTCATTGCTTCAAAGAACGAAATCGGATTTTCAAACTTACTATCCATTAAATCAAGGTATGGCGAAATATCGTTGTAAGAGAAAATTAATTCAGCGGCACTAATTGGCTGACCATTAATACTAATTCGTTCTAAATAGCTTTCTAGATGTGGGCTGGTAAAGCGGCCAGTGCGTAGACCCATTTCGAATAACATTGAATCGATCATTCGAGAAGTACTTGTCTTACCGTTTGTGCCACCAACATGAATCGTTGGATAAGTTAGTTGTGGCGAACCGAGAATGTCTGTTAACGCCGCAACTCTTTCTAGCGTTGGTGCAATGCGAGTTTCCGGCCAGCGCGCGAGTAATGCGGCTTCGATCGCATCAATGCGGACTTTTTCTTCCGGCGTCATACTCATGCAGATGGCAGTGCCGCAAGAGCTGCGGTAATTCGTTCGATCTCGGCTTGTGTCTTAACTAGACGCTCTTTAATTTCAGTTACAACTTCCAATGGTGCTTTGGCCATGAAACCTTCATTGCCTAACTTAACTTGAGCAGTCTGCTGATCTTTCTGAACAGTTGCTAAATCTTTCGTTAGGCGAGCACGTTCGGCCACAACATCAACTGTTCCAGATAGATCTAGCTCGCACTTGACTGAACCAATTTCAAAGGCAGCAGTTGGCGTGAACTCTTTAGCTTCAAGTTTTAAAACAAAGCCCATCGCACTGGCGTAATTCGCTAATTCACCACTAGTCGTTAGTCGACCCGGAATCTTGGCAGTTGCCTTAACGCCTTGATCATTACGGAAACGACGCACATCAGTAATTACGGCCTGCATCTGGGTTACTAAGTTTTCAGCCGCTTGATCAAGATAGTTCAAATTAGCTTCTGGCCACTGTGCAATTACAAGGGACTCTCCCCCAGTTAGTGAGACCCAAAGTTCTTCAGTAATAAATGGCATTAGCGGATGAAGTAAGCGCATTAGCTGATCAAGCACATGACCAAGTACACGTTGACTATTGGCAGCGTTACCGGTTGCAAAAGATTCCTTAGATAGTTCGAGGTACCAGTCGCATAGGTCATCCCAAGCAAAGTGGTAGATCAACTCGCTAGCTTTAGCGAATTCAAATTTTTCAAAGAGTGAATCAGCATCACGAATAGTTTCGGTTAGACGGCTAAGAATCCATTTATCGATTGCATTTAGCGACGCAACATCAGGCATTGGACCCTCAACAGTTGCGCCATTCATCATCGCAAAACGAGTTGCATTCCAAAGTTTGGTGGCAAAGTTACGGGACCCACCAATCCATTCTTCAGCAAGTGCTTGATCAGTACCTGGGTTTGCACCACGAGCTAACGTAAAGCGAAGTGCGTCAGCGCCGTATTTATCCATAAACTCAAGCGGGTCAATCACATTGCCACGACTCTTAGACATCTTCTTACCGAATTGATCGCGCACTAAGCCGTGCAACATAATGGTTTTAAATGGTGGTACGCCATCCATAGCAAAAGTGCTCATCATCATCATGCGAACAACCCAGAAAAACAAAATGTCATAGCCTGTAACCAACACTGAAGTTGGATAGAACTTTGCTAAATCACTGGTTTTCTCGGGCCAACCAAATGTTGAAAATGCCCACTGCCCCGATGAGAACCAAGTATCAAGAACATCAGAATCTTGAACATAGCCAGCTGGCGCGCTTTCGCCCGGACCAACAACAATCATTTCGCCATTTGGGCCATACCAAACTGGAATGCGATGTCCCCACCAAAGTTGGCGCGAGATGCACCAGTCGTGCATGTTGTCGACCCAATCAAAGTAGCGTGGTGCAAGTTCTTCAGGTTCAATCTTTACTGCACCACTGCGAACCGCATCTGCTGAAGCTTTTGCTAGCGGTGCAACCTTTACAAACCACTGCTTTGATAAACGCGGTTCAACGGTTGTATCGCAACGCGAACAGTGACCAACTGCGTGAATATATGGGCGCTTCTCGGCAACAATGCGACCTAATTCTTTTAGCTTGGCAACAACTGCAACACGTGCATCGAAGCGATCCATGCCATCGAACTCGGTACCGCTACCTTCCATAATTCCGTGCTCATTCATGATTACTACGAACGGCACATTGTGGCGCATGGCCATTTCAAAGTCGTTTGGATCATGCGCGGCAGTTACTTTTACGGCACCTGTTCCAAAATCAGGATCAACTAGTTCATCAGCAATAATTGGAATCATGCGATTTACCAGTGGCAATAAAACTTCAGTACCGATCATGTGCTTATAACGAGGGTCATCAGGGTGAACCGCAACTGCGCCATCGCCCATCATGGTTTCGGCACGGGTTGTAGCAACAACAATGCTCTGCTCGCCATCGCCATATCGAACTTGAACAAATTCTCCAGCATCATCTTGGTGTTCAACTTCAATATCGGAAAGCGCTGTTAAGCAACGAGTACACCAATTAATGATTCGTTCTGCGCGATAAATCAAACCTTCGTCATACATCTTCTTGAACAAGGTAAGCACGGAATTAGACATGCCTTCGTCCATAGTGAAACGTTCGCGCGACCAGTCAACTGAATCACCTAAGCGACGCATTTGATCAAGAATTGCGCCACCAGATTCAGCTTTCCATTGCCAAACTTTTTTAACAAATTCTTCGCGGCCTAGGTCATGGCGTGACATACCTTGGGCAGCTAATTGTTTTTCAACTACATTCTGAGTTGCGATGCCCGCATGATCCATGCCCGGCAGCCACAAAACTTCGTAGCCCTTCATTCGCTTGATGCGCGCTAAACAATCTTGCAGAGTTTGATCAAGTGCATGGCCAATATGTAGAACGCCAGTCACATTTGGAGGAGGCAGAACCATCGTGAATGGTTCTTTACTCGAATTAGCATCAGCGGTGAAATAACCCGCAGAGATCCATTTCTCGTATAACGGCGCCTCAATTTCGGCAGGCGAAAAGGTTGAAGCTAATTCTTTTCCGCGCTGGCTCATGGGGAGCAGTCTAGATTATGCGCTCTTCTCTTCTGAACGCTTTTCGCCTCTAGCGGCGCGCTTTGGAATATCGCCCGTGCGCTGAACAAATGTTGGGGTAACGCCATCAGTGATTGATTCCGGAGTAACAATTACTTTGGCGATATCGCTGCGGCTAGGAACTTCATACATAACAGCTAGCAGAACGCTTTCCATGATTGCGCGAAGCCCACGAGCGCCAGTGCCACGAAGAAGAGCTAAATCAGCAATCGCATCAAGGGACTCAGGGGTGAATTCGAGTTCAACTGAATCTAGCTCAAATAGTCTGGCATATTGCTTCACTAACGCATTCTTTGGTTCGGTGAGAATCTGCATAAGTGCTTCCTTATCTAGATTCTCAACGCTTGTGAGTACTGGTAAGCGACCAATAAATTCAGGAATCATGCCGAACTTAAGTAAATCTTCGGGCATGACATCGGCGAAGATATCTTTACGATTTTTATCTTCAGCTGTTTGTAGAGTCGCATTGAAACCAACGCCTGCTTTACCCGAACGCGCTTCAATAATTTTATCAAGACCGGCAAATGCACCACCAACAATGAAGAGAACATTTGTAGTATCAATTTGAATAAACTCTTGATGTGGGTGCTTACGGCCACCTTGAGGTGGAACTGAAGCCACAGTGCCTTCGAGAATCTTTAGAAGTGCTTGCTGAACACCTTCACCAGATACATCGCGAGTAATTGATGGGTTTTCAGATTTACGTGCCACCTTATCGATTTCATCGATATAGATAATTCCGGTTTCAGCTTTCTTAACATCATAATCAGCTGCCTGTAAAAGCTTGAGCAGAATGTTCTCAACGTCTTCGCCCACGTAACCTGCTTCAGTTAACGCGGTTGCATCGGCAATTGCAAATGGCACGTTAAGCATGCGAGCTAAAGTCTGCGCCATTAAAGTTTTGCCGCAACCAGTTGGGCCAAGTAACAAGATATTGCTCTTTGCTAATTCAATGCCATCTTCGCGCTTTGAATCCCCTGACTGCACGCGCTTGTAATGGTTGTAAACCGCAACTGATAAAGATTTCTTGGCCCGATCTTGGCCAATTACATATTGATCAAGAAAATCAAAGATCTCTTGTGGCTTTGGAAGTTCAGTTAAACCAAGTGCTGCGGTTTCGGAAAGTTCTTCAACGATAATCTCGTTACAAAGATCAATACATTCATCGCAGATATAAACGCCTGGGCCGGCGATTAATTTTTTAACTTGCTTCTGGGTCTTTCCGCAGAAAGAACACTTGAGCAGGTCGCTGGTTTCGCCAATGCGAGTCATGATTCTCCTTTAGCAGGGGCGGGGAATTCCCCTTGCGTATGGGTGAAGCCTAATTTCTAACGCAGATTCTTGCCGGACTTTTCGCGCTTAATCTTGTTCGCTCTGAGAGATAATTAATCAGGGCGATACTTAATTAGGCGGCATCTTCATATCGCGCACCCCTGGGATTCGCATTACCGAAAGTCCCATCAAGATATGGAAAATCGAAGCACCAATTAATAAATTTCGTTCGCCAAAATAATTAGCAGCTGGCCCAACTAGCGCCATGCCAAGCGGCATCAAAGCGGTTGAGCCCATGTGATCGATTGAAAAAACTCGACCTTGTAGATGTTGCGGCACCTCTCGCTGAACAGCAGATGACCACCATGCTTCCCATGGGCCAACGGAAAACCCAGCAATGAAGTAAGCCGCGATGATCAACCAACCAGAAACTGGAAATGCTAGAGCCAGTGGCGCAACGATCACAATCATCCAGACCAAAATTGAAACTTGTCCTTGATGTTTGATCTTTATCTTTATGCAAAGTAGAGCTGAGATGATGCTTCCTACCGAAAAGGCTGCGGCAGACAGCGCAAATGGTGTATTCGAAGCGAACTCGCGTTTTGTAATTATAGGAAGTAAAACAGTTTCAGCAGCTAAAACAACCATCAATTGGAAAGAGACCATAAAAATCATGGCCCCGATCCAGGGTATTTCTATGACTGTTCTTAACCCTTCACGCATTTCGGTTAAAAATGACTCACGTTCTTTAGGCTCGCTCTTGATTTCCTCTTTAATCTGATTCAAGAAGTAAGTACCAAATGCAAAAGTTATCGCTGTAAAAAGAAAAGTTAACCGGCCGCCAATCAACGCAACAGATACTCCCCCGATACCTGGGCCAATAATCGTTGCGGTGCGAACCACAATATTACGAGCAACATTTGCAGCTGGAAGTTTTTCATCAGGGACCAAACTAGGCATGATGGCACCAGCACTTGCTGCGCCAAATGCATCGCCAACACCCATTAAGAAAACGGCTAGACCTAAGAAAATATGAGGTGTTGATGGGCCTGATAAAAAGACCATC
>Ga0114960_10004229_pt1 | contig 10804 bp, 11 predicted proteins | sample C_130625_MF_Meta_FD_92637 | JGI IMG/M metagenome (GOLD analysis project Ga0114960, IMG submission 92637) | Freshwater microbial communities from Lake Croche, Canada to study carbon cycling - C_130625_MF_MetaG | ecosystem: Environmental > Aquatic > Freshwater > Lake | place: Lake Croche, Canada...
CATGAACGATGCCCCACCCCCCTCAGACTATGAGGTTCGCCTCAACCTGGCCGAGGAGTTGTGGGACATGGGGCAGCAAAACACCGCCCGCGCCTTGGCCGATGAGGTGGTGCGCGAGGCCACCGGCGAGATCCAACTCAAGGCCCAACGCTGGTTGAGCCAGCGAAAAGCCTGAGCCGCATGCGCGTGGCCCTGGGCCTGAGCTACTTGGGCCAGGCTTACGAAGGTTGGCAAAGCCAACGCTCTGGGCTGACGGTGCAAGACAAGTTGGAGGCCGCACTCAGCGATTTTTGCCAACAACCGGTGCACACCTTGTGCGCAGGCCGCACCGATTCGGGGGTGCATGGGCTGATGCAAGTGGTTCACCTGGACACCGATCTGGCGCGCGACATGTCCTCTTGGGTGCGAGGAACCAATGCTTTTTTGCCATCAGACATCGCGGTGCAATGGGCCCAAGAAGTACCACCCAACTTTCATGCCCGTGGCAGTGCTTTGGGGCGGCGCTACGTTTATGTGGTGATGTCTTCCCCCGTGCGCCCCAGCCTAGAGAGCGGGCGGGTGGGCTGGGTGTTTCGCCCCCTTCAAGCCGAGGCCATGCAAAGGGCTGCCCAGTTGCTGCTGGGCGAACACGACTTCAGCTCTTTTCGGGCCTCTGCCTGTCAGTCACCCACACCGGTCAAAACCCTGCGCAAGATCGACATCTCGGCCTGTGGTGGTGACGACAACCATGCCTATTGGCGCTTTGAATTTGAAGCCAATGCGTTTTTGCACCACATGATTCGCAACATCATGGGTTGTTTGTTGCAAGTGGGCCAAGGCCTTCAACCCGTGTCATGGATGCAAGAGGTGTTGCAAGCCCGCAACCGGGATGTCGCAGCGCCCACCTTTGCGCCCGATGGCCTGTACTTTTTGGGCCCGCTGTACGCGCCTGAATGGGGTCTTCCCACGCGAACGCCTGCGTATGATTGGCTGCCATCATGAACCCATCTGTGTCCACCACCCGCATCAAGATGTGCGGCTTTACCCGCGAATCCGATGTGGATGCCGCGGTGGCAGCGGGGGCCAACGCCATTGGCCTGGTGCTCTACCCACCCAGCAAGCGGTATGTGGATGCGCAGCGCGCCGCTCAACTGGCCCAACGCTTGCCCGCCTTTGTCACCCCTGTGCTGCTGTTTGTGAACGCCCAAGCCAGAGAGATTGAATCCGCCGCCGCCCAAGTGCCTGGCGCGTGGTTGCAGTTCCACGGCGATGAAAGCCCCGCCGAGTGTGCCCACTGGGGCCAACGCCTGGGCCGGCGCTGGCTGCGCGCCGCGCGCATCCCCCTGGGGGAAGCGTCGCCCCCGTTTGACCTCGTAAAATACGCCCAAGATTACTCACAGGCCAACGCTGTGCTGCTCGACGCCCATGTCGAGGGCTATGGCGGTGGCGGCAAGGCATTCCATTGGTCACGGCTTCCAACAAACGTCAATGCTCACCTCGTTTTGTCTGGTGGACTCACACCTGCAAACGTGGCCGATGGCATGGCCCATGTGCGCCATCGGGGCCTGTCGCTCGCGGTTGACGTGAGCTCGGGCATCGAGGCGGCACCTGGCATCAAAGACTGCGACTTGATGCAAGCTTTTGTGGCGGCCGTGCGGGCCGCCGACCACCACGCCATCCCCGGCGACTGATTCTTCCCCTTTTTCTTCACCCGCCTTGCGGGCTTTTGCGGCAGCCAATCCATGTCCACCTACCAACAACCCGACGCCAGCGGCCACTTTGGCATTTACGGCGGCAGTTTTGTCAGCGAAACCCTGACCCACGCCATCGAAGAACTCAAAGACGCTTACGCCCAGTACCAACACGACCCCGCCTTCATCGCCGAGTTCAAATCCGAGTTGGCGCATTTTGTAGGCCGCCCCTCGCCCATCTACCACGCAGCCCGCATGAGCCGCGAAATGGGTGGCGCACAGATTTACTTGAAGCGCGAAGACCTGAACCACACGGGTGCGCACAAAATCAACAACACCATCGGCCAAGCCATGCTGGCCAAGCGCATGGGCAAGCCGCGCGTCATTGCCGAAACCGGCGCGGGACAGCACGGCGTGGCCACCGCCACCATTTGTGCCCGCTATGGCTTGGAATGCGTGGTCTACATGGGCAGCGAGGACGTGAAACGCCAAAGCCCCAATGTCTACCGCATGAAGCTCTTGGGTGCCACCGTGGTGCCGGTAGAGTCCGGCAGCAAGACCTTGAAAGACGCTTTGAACGAGGCTTTGCGCGACTGGGTGGCAAACGTGGACAACACCTTCTACATCATTGGCACGGTGGCGGGACCACACCCCTACCCGATGATGGTGCGCGACTTCCAAAGCGTGATCGGCGAAGAATGCATCACCCAAATGCCCAACATGCACCATGGCCTGCAACCCGACGCGGTGCTGGCCTGCGTGGGCGGTGGCTCCAACGCCATGGGTATTTTTTACCCCTACATCCCGTTTGAGAAAACCCGTTTGATCGGCATCGAAGCGGCTGGTGAAGGCATGGAAACGGGGCGTCACTCGGCCTCGCTGCAACGCGGCGTGCCCGGCGTGTTGCACGGCAACCGCACCTATGTGCTGCAAGATGCCAATGGGCAAATCACCGAAACCCATTCGGTCAGCGCTGGTTTGGACTACCCCGGTGTCGGCCCCGAGCATGCGTTTTTGAAAGACATCGGCCGCGCCGAGTATGTGGGCGTGACCGACCAAGAAGCCTTGGATGCGTTTCATTACCTGTGCCGCATCGAGGGCATCATCCCGGCTCTCGAATCGAGCCACGCGGTGGCCCATGCGATGAAGCTGGCCAAAACCATGACACCGCAGCAATCCATCTTGGTGAACCTGTCGGGACGCGGTGACAAAGACATTGGCACCGTGGCCGATTTGTCCAACGCAGATTTCTTTTGCCGCCCCAGCTGCCAAGGCCAAACCGTCAAAGGCGAACACGCCATTTCTCTGGCGGCATTGAACGGGAGCAAAGCATGAGCCGCATCAACCCCGTGATGGCCGCCCTCAAAGGCGCTGGCCACCAAGCCTTGATTCCTTATTTGATGGCCGGTTTCCCTGAGCCCTCACACACCTTGGGTCTGATGCACGCATTGGTGCAAGGCGGGGCCGACATCATCGAGCTGGGTGTGCCCTTTAGCGACCCCATGGCCGACGGACCCGTGATTCAAAAAGCCGGCGAAGCCGCGCTGCGCCACGGCGTGGGCATGGGCGAGGTGCTGGCCATGGTGCGTGAATTCCGCGCCACCGACAAAGCCACCCCGGTTGTGTTGATGGGCTACGCCAATCCGGTGGAGAACTACAACCTGAAACACGGCGTCAACAGCTTTGTGAAAGACGCCTCAGCGGCGGGCGTGGACGGTGTGCTCATCGTCGACTACCCGCCCGAGGAATGCGTGGACTTTGCAGCCAGCTTGCGGGCCCACGACATGGATTTGATTTTCTTGCTCGCCCCCACCAGCACCGATAAACGCATGCAGCAAGTGGCGGCGGTGGCCAGCGGCTATGTGTACTACGTGTCGCTCAAAGGCGTCACCGGTTCGGGCGCTTTGAACACCGATGAGGTCGAGGCCATGTTGCCGCGCATCCGCCAGCATGTGCACATCCCTGTGGGTGTGGGCTTTGGCATCCGTGACGCGGCCACCGCCAAAACCATTGGCCAAGTGGCTGACGCGGTGGTGATTGGCAGCAAGTTGATCCAATTGGTGGAAGCGGCCCCCAAGGGCCAAGCGGCTGAACAGGCGCGAAGTTTCATGGCCGAGATACGCCAGGCGCTGGACGCGCCTTGAGCGCCCCCCTTGAGCACCCACATGCCCCTGCATAATCCGCACATGGCCACTGCGCCAAGGAGAGAACAATGAGTTGGCTAGAAAAACTGCTGCCCCCCAAAATTCAGCAAACCGACCCCGCCGATCGGCGCAGCGTGCCCGAAGGCTTGTGGGTCAAATGCCCCAGTTGTGAAACCGTTTTGTACAAAAACGATTTGGAGCAAAACCAAAACGTGTGCCCCAGTTGTGGCCACCACCACCGCATCACGGCCCGGGCCCGGTTGGATGCTTTTTTAGATGCCGAAGGCCGCTACGAGATTGGCCAAGAGGTCTTGCCGGTAGACCCACTGAAATTCAAGGACAGCCGCAAATACCCAGAGCGCTTGAAAGAAGCCTTGGAAAACACGGGCGAGACCGATGCCTTGGTGGTCATGGGTGGCTCGGTGCACAACATCAATTTGGTGGTGGCGTGTTTCGAATTTGACTTCATGGGCGGCTCCATGGGCTCCGTGGTCGGTGAGCGCTTTGTGCGCGGTGTGCACACCGCGATCGAACAAAAAGTGCCCTTTGTTTGCTTTACCGCCACGGGCGGCGCACGCATGCAAGAAGGCTTGCTGTCGCTCATGCAAATGGCCAAGACCAATGCCGCTTTGACCCGACTGGCCAAAAAAGGCCTGCCCTACATCAGCGTGCTGACCGACCCCACCATGGGCGGTGTGTCGGCGGGCTTTGCTTTCTTGGGCGATGTGGTCATGGCCGAGCCCAAGGCCTTGATCGGTTTTGCCGGTCCCCGCGTGATCGAGAGCACGGTGCGCGTGACCCTGCCAGAAGGTTTTCAGCGCGCGGAATTTTTGCTGCAAAAAGGCGCCATCGACCTGATCAGTGACCGGCGCGATTTGCGCAAAACTGTGGCCAACACCTTGGCCATGTTGCTGCGCCAACCCGCCGATGCGGTGGCCTGATATTTGGCCCGATCTTTTTCATCCCAACGCCGCCCTTGCGGCCACATCACGCTGACCCACCATGAGCATTCAACTCTTTGCCTTTGACACCCCCAATGGCCGAAAAATTTCTGTGGCTTTGGAAGAAATGGGTTTGCCCTACCAAGTCCAAGTGGTCAACATCACCAAAGACGACCAGTTCAAACCTGATTTTTTAAGCATCAGTCCGAACAACAAAATCCCCGCCATCATCGATGCCCACGGCCCCGACGGGAAACCCATCAGCGTGTTTGAGTCTGGTGCCATCTTGATGTACTTGGCCGAAAAAACAGGTCAGTTTTTGCCTGCCCAGGGCGCTGCGCGGGTGGCCACCCTGGAGTGGCTGATGTTCCAAATGGGCGGCTTTGGCCCCATGCCCGGACAAGTGCACCACTTTGCGGGTTTGACCAACGCAGACGACCAGCGCTATGGCTTGAAGCGCTACATGACCGAAACCCTGAGGCTCTACGCCGTGATGGACAAGCGTTTGGCCGATCACGCGCATTTCGCGGGCGACTTGTCCATTGCCGACTTTGCCATCTTGGGGTGGGTCTGGCGCCATCCGCGCCACCAAGTGGATTTGGCCCAATTCCCCCACGTCCAGCGCTGGTTTGACCAGTTGATGGCACGCCCAGCGGTGCAGCGCGGCTTTGCCGTCGCGCTCAAGTGATGCAGAAAGCGGCTCAGCGGTAAAAGGCTTCGACCCGCCCCTTGAGTTTGAGCAGCAAAGGTTTGCCTTTTCGGTCCAAGGTTTTGCCGGCCGGCACCTTGACCCAGCCTTCACTGATGCAGTACTCCTCGACATCGCTGCGTTCTTTGTCGTTGAAGCGAATGCCAATGGGGTGACCGAGCACATCCGCGGCGTAATGCGGGCTGCGCTCATCGATGCTGAGGTGGTCGGGCAAAGGGGGGCGCTCGGGTGCAGTGCTCATGTGCGTGGTTTCCATGGAATGGCGCCATTGTCCTGGATTTAACGCTCAACTTGTACAGCGCAGTGCCAAACCTTTCAGCGACCTAAAATCCCGTGTTTGGCGCCCACGCGCTTGTCTCTCAACCCCAGGCCCGCATCATGTGCGGACCCATCACCTCTGACCCATGTCTGACACCACCCCCGCCGCGGATACCCCACAAGACGAGAATCAACTCATCGCGGAACGCCGCGACAAACTCAAGGTGCTGCGCGAGCGCCAAGCTGCTGGTGGTGCCGTGGCCTTTCCCAACGATTTCAAGCCGGCCCACCATGCGGCCACCTTGCACGACAGCCATGGCGACAAAACCCCCGAAATCCTGATTCAAGAGAGCCAACTGGCCCGGGTGGCGGGGCGGATGATGCTCAAGCGGGTGATGGGCAAAGCCAGTTTTGCCACGTTGCAAGACAGCACGGGGCGCATCCAGCTCTACATCGCACGCGACGAAATTGGTGAAGACACCTACAACGACTTCAAGCACTGGGACTTGGGTGACATCGTTGGTGCCCAAGGCCGGTTGTTCAAAACCCGCACTGGCGAACTGTCGATCCATGTGACCCAGGTTCGCTTGCTGACCAAAAGCCTGCGCCCCATGCCCGACAAGTTCCACGGCGTGCACGACCAAGAAATCAAATACCGCCAGCGCTATGTCGATTTGATGACCGACGAGAACGCCCGCAAACGCTTTGTGGCGCGCAGCAAAGCGGTCAGCAGCATCCGCGAGTTCATGGTCGGCCACGGTTTTTTGGAAGTCGAAACACCCATGCTGCACCCCATCCCCGGTGGGGCCAATGCCAAGCCTTTTCGCACCCACCACAATGCGCTGGACCAAGAGATGTTCTTGCGCATTGCCCCCGAGTTGTACTTGAAGCGCTTGGTGGTGGGTGGTTTTGAGCGGGTGTTTGAAATCAACCGCAACTTTCGCAATGAAGGCATCTCGGTGCGGCACAACCCTGAATTCACCATGATGGAGGTTTACGCTGCCTATTGGAACTACCAAGACCTGATGCAGTTCACCGAAAGCCTGGTGCGCGATGCCGCCGAAAAAGCCGTGGGCACTTTGCTGCTGACTTATGGCGGAAAACCGGTGGACCTGTCCCAACCCTTTGCACGCCTGACGATCCGCGAAGCCATCCTCAAGCACACCGAAGCGGGTGAGCACGTGGACAACGCAGAGTGGTTGCGCCAGGCGCTGAAAAAAGCGGGCTTGAGCGAAGAAAAACACCACTTGGCCAAGCGCAGCTTGTCCGGCTTGCAGGTTTTGTACTTTGAAGAAACCGTGGAAGACAAGCTGTGGGAGCCCACTTTCATTTGCGAACACCCGGTGGAAATTTCACCCCTGGCCCGGGCCAGCGACACCCACCCCGAGGTGACCGAGCGCTTTGAGCTCTACATCACAGGGCGCGAATTTGGCAATGGCTTCAGTGAATTGAACGACGCCGAAGACCAAGCCGCAAGGTTTCATGCCCAGGTGGCGGCCAAAGACCGTGGCGACGATGAAGCCATGTTTTTTGACCACGACTTTGTGCGCGCCCTGGAGTACGGCATGCCGCCCACCGGCGGGTGTGGGATTGGCATTGACCGGCTGATGATGCTGCTCACCGACAGCCCCAGCATCCGCGATGTGATCTTGTTTCCGGCGCTGCGCCGCGAACTCTGACCCTAAAAGCCGCCCGCCCAGCGCTTTATGTGCTGGTGGGCTTGCGCGGGCTGGGCGCATCCAAAATATGGCGCGCCACGATTTCTTTCATGATTTCGGTGGTGCCACCGTAAATGCGTTGAACCCGCGCATCGGCCCAGGCCCGGGCAATCGGGTACTCGGCCATATAACCATAACCGCCAAACAACTGCACGCAACGGTCGAGCACCGAAAACTGCATCTCGGTGGTCCAAAACTTGGCCACCGAGGCGGTGGCGGTGTCGAGCTCGCCGCGCAAATGGCGCTGCAAACAATCTTTTAAAAAACTGCGGGCCACTTGCACATCGCCATAGGCTTGCGCCAAGGCATGGCGAACCACCTGTTTATCGGCCAATGGGGCACCAAAAGCCTTGCGCTCTTGCACATATTCGCAGGTCCATCGCAGGCCAGATTCCATCGCACCCACCGCCGCGATGGCCACGAGCAAGCGCTCTTGGGGCAACTCGTTCATCAAATAAGCAAAGCCTTTGCCCTCTTGTCCCAACAAGCAATCGGCGGGCACCCACACATCGTCAAAGAACAGCTCTGAGGTGTCTTGGGCGTGCATGCCCATTTTGTCCAAATTGCGCCCGCGGGAAAAACCTGGCCGCGTGGTGTCGAGCAAAAACAAACTCACACCCCGGGCGCCCAGCTCGGGCTGGGTTTTGGCCGCGACCACCACCAAGTCGGCCAGCTGCCCGTTGGAGATGAATATTTTTTGCCCCTTGATCAGGTAGCCCCCCTCGTGGGGGGTGGCACGGGTGCTGATATTGGCCAAATCACTGCCCGTGCCCGGCTCGGTCATGCCTATGGCCGATATCACCTCACCACGGGCCATGCGTGGCAACCAGGCTTGCTGCTGCTCGGGCGTGCCGTAATGGTGAAGATACGGGGCCACAATTTCCGAGTGCAATTGAAACAAAGGGCCCGTAAAGCCACTGCGTGCCAACTCCTGGACCATGACTGCACTGTGGGCAAAATCAGCTTGCGATCCGCCCAACTCGGTGGGCAAGCCCATGCACAACAAGCCCAGTTCACCGGCTTTGCGCCACAACTCGCGCGAGACCTGGCCCTCGCGCTCCCAACGGGCGTGGTGTGGGGCAATTTCTTTGTCGATGAATCGGCGCACCAAGTCACGCAGTGCGGCCAACTCTTCGCTGTCGCCATCCTCCCAATCCCAAGACAAGCTCATACAGGTACTCCATCGGTGTTGAAACAAACCTTCATGCAGCGCCCTCCTCCAAAGCCCAGCGCACATGGGCGGTCATGGCTTTGGCAATGGCGCTGAGCGACTTGCGCCCATCGGCCTTGTACCAAATGGGCACATGGTTGAGGGCCCCGATCAATTGCAAGCGCAACAAGCTTTTATCGGTGCCACGGCGCAGGGGCAAGCGGGCCACCAGCGCCTTGAATTTGTCTTCATAGCTGTGGCGCAAGTCGACCAAGGCTTGCCGGCCTTCCAGCGGAAAGTCATGCGGTTGCACCTGAATGAACACACTGGCAAACGGAGAGGCCCCGGGCAAGGTGCCCAGCATCATCTCCAAGTGGTTCAGCACAGCCCGCTCCAATTGCACCACTGGGCTGGCCGAGCTGGCCAAAATTTCGTCAATCGCCGAACTGACCAAGCGAACACCCTCGGTGTACACCGCCAGCAGCAAATCGCTTTTGGCCGCATAGTGGTAATAAATGGAGCCCGCCATCATGCCCGATGCTTGGGCAATATCGCGCATGCTGGCCTGTGCATAACCCTTGTCGCGAAACACCTGGGCAGCAGCGAGCAGCAAATCTTGGTGGCGGTTGTGGGACCTGGGTTTGGCGCTGCGCCGCACTGGCGTGCCAGCGCCGACAGTTGACTTTTCTGGCTGCACCCAAACCGTTGAGGCACTCATGTTGCCCCCGGACCAAAGGTGTCCACCAAGGCTTGTGTGGCATTGGCAAACGGGCGGGCTTGAGACATGTCATGGATTTTTGCCCATTGCGCTGCCACAAATTCGGGCGACGCCTCCCCATCGGGTGCCCGCACCCCCAGGGCCTCCACCACTTGCACGCCCGCGAAATAACCCGCCCCGGCCGCCACGATCTGGCCGCTGTGCTGACAGGCCTCACTGGCCATGTAGAGCACGGCAGCGCTGACTTTCTCTGGGCTGGCTTGGTCCATGAACTGCGCCAAGCCCAAACCTTCGGTCATGCGGGTCAGCGCCACCGGCGCGATGGTATTGACCAAAATGCCGTAGCGGGCCCCCTCATCTTTGAGGGCATTCATCAAGCCCACCAAGCCCATCTTGGCGGCGGCGTAATTGCTTTGACCGAAATTGCCATACAAACCAGCCGCCGATGTCGTCATGACAATGCGGCCGTATTGCCTTTCTTGAAACACCGGCCACACGGCGCGGCTGCACAACGCCGATCCGATCAGGTGCACACGGATCACGGCCTCAAAATCGGCGGGGTCCATCTTGACCAATGATTTGTCACGCAAAATGCCCGCGTTGTTGATCAACACATCGACCCGCCCATAGGCGTTGATGGTGGCATCCACCAAGGCTTGCGCACCTTGGGGCGTGGCAATGTTGTCGAAATTGGCCAGGGCTGTGCCGCCGGCGGCGGTGATTTCGTTCACCACTTGCTGTGCGGCGGCCTGGTCGCCACCTTGGCCCTGAACGCTGCCACCCAAGTCGTTGACCACCACCAGGGCTCCGCGCTGGGCCAGGGCCAAAGCATGGGACCGGCCCAGCCCCCCACCGGCACCCGTGACAATGGCCACGCGCTCGTCAAATCGAATTTTTTGGGGCATTTTTTTGTCCTTGAAATGGGCCCATATCAGCCCCGGTACATGGCTTCCACTTCGCCACTGTATTTGGATGCAATGCTTTCGCGGCGAATCTTCATGGTCGCGGTGACTTCGCCATCATCATGGTCGAGTTCTTTGGTCAGCAAGTGAAATTTGCGCACATGCTGTACCTGCGGCATGCGCCGATTAACCGCTTCCACCTCTTGGGTCACCAATTCGCGCACCGCCGCATGTTCAGCCAAACTTTTGAAGTTGGTATAGGTGATGGCCTTTTCCTCGGCCCATTTGCCAACCGTCTCGCCATCGACTTGGATCAAAGCGCTGACAAAGTGGCGCTTGTCGGCGACGATGATGGCCTCTTTGATGAAGCCCGAAAACTTGAGCATGTTTTCAATTTCACTGGGCGATATGTTTTTGCCACCGGCCGTGATCATGATGTCTTTTTTGCGGTCCACAATTTTGATTTCCTGACCCTGCGGCAAGTCGGGCGTGGGCACCCATTGGGCAATGTCGCCCGTGTGCAGCCATCCTTGTGCATCGATCGCTTGTGCTGTGGCTTCGGGGTTGCGAAAGTAGCCCTTGAACACCGTGGGG
>Ga0114960_10004231_pt1 | contig 10798 bp, 15 predicted proteins | sample C_130625_MF_Meta_FD_92637 | JGI IMG/M metagenome (GOLD analysis project Ga0114960, IMG submission 92637) | Freshwater microbial communities from Lake Croche, Canada to study carbon cycling - C_130625_MF_MetaG | ecosystem: Environmental > Aquatic > Freshwater > Lake | place: Lake Croche, Canada...
CCTTGTTCCCATGCCTTGCATGCAAGGTAAGCGGTAAACCATGTCTTTCCTTTTCCTGGCCAACCAATTGCAACAATTAAATGTCCTGGTGCCATTCCTGTTGGATATGCTTTATCAATTGCTTCAAATCCAGTTAGAATACCAGGGGCTCCGCCCATTATAGATGAACGATCTTTGACTGCTTGATAATGTCGTGCAGCATTTTCAACATCAACAATATCTAAATCTCTTACGTTATTAGTATACCTACTTAGATTAGCAAGGTCGCTTTGCATTTGTGCAAGAACTCTAGATGCTGCATCTTCTTTAAGCGCAGATCCTCCACGAATAATAATTGTCTTAAGTTTGTTTGAGATAAACTCATTCTTTAATATGTCTAAATAGTAACCAGTCTCTGCCTTAGCCTCTACTGGCTCAAAGTCTTTATGGCGCTCCATAAGAACTCCTGCTTCAGGAACTGCTTTAAACTTATAATAGTATGACTTTAGGCTTTCCCAAATATCTCTATGTGATGTAAAAAGCTCATCTACATTGTCTGCCAGTAGTGTGCTGATATCTTTGTTCTTGCACACAGCAGATATTAGTGTTGCTTCTGTATTCACTCTTCGCCCTCCACCATCTTCTTAGTCTCATTCAATAGAATGCTACGGTTAAACTTGTCTTTCTTAATTTCTTTATTCAATGCATCAATTCTGTCAAAGTTGTTATAGAAGAAATTTAATGGGTGCCCCTGCTTATTGGTAGAAAAATAGTATATCAGAAGCTCCTGAGCACGTTGAAACCCAACACTTTCTATAACATCATTCATAGCCCACTTCTCTCTAAACTTGTTTACAGTAAGCGATTTATTATACTTCTCCTTGTACATAGATAGGTATAATCCAATTAGTACATATGGCTCTTTGTCATTTGCCACGTTTTAATTCTTCTTCCACCTCACGAGTTTTTTCAATAAGTTTATCTTCAACAAACTTATAGACTCTCTCTGTTGCTGTATCTACATTCTCTCCGTCTCGAAGATCATCTTCAATGCCTACGCCAATCTTAATGCTTTCGTAATTACCTAGATTTCGTGTGAACGATAGGTCCACCTTAACTCTCGTTGTCACTTATGCTCCTTATTTGTATGGTTAGATAATGTCATATGGGCAAAATCTGATCTGACTTCTAATTCTTTATTACAAACTGGGCAAATTACAATTCTGCTACTTGCCATTATTCTGCTTTCCAAACTGGAGTAAACTCAAACTTATTAATACATTTAACACAAATGGCAAAGATATCTGGTTGCATAACAACTGGATACACCTTAGCCTTCGCACCTAAATCCCTACCGCATTCTTCACAAGAATTCATTACTCCGCCTTCCATACTGGTATAAATCCGCTATCTGTCTTAGTATACAATATAATGTTGTGTTTGAGAAGCCCTAAAAGCTCTGTTTTTGAAGGAACATTTCCAGAGTGCCCTGAGTCTAATATAAACTCATGTAGTTCTAATATATCTTTTTCACAAAACATATACTTAGACCAGTTCTTATTATCTGGATCACCAATTGGATATATTTTTTGAGGGGCTTTAATTTTACCGTCTAAAATATAATCATGTAAAGTAACCGTATGTTTATTTAATAATGCAGAAACATCTTTCATCCCGTAAGCTTTACCCATATACTTTTCAACTTGTGAGTATGAATACATAACTCTTTTTTTATCTGGATAACACCAAGCAATTAATTCATCTTTTGATCTGGATGATTTAATTACTTTATGTATTTTATCGTTTAAGAAGAAATACCGTAGTTTTTTGAGTTTGCTGTTTCTTTTTTGTCTAGCCATTTTCCAAAAGAACTCGTCTCTTTATTACACATCCAGCGTTTGCCGCACATGATACAAAATAATTCCATATGTAGTTTTTGAGAAAATACTCTATCTACAAAAACTCTACCTCCGCATTTGCTGCACCACATTATAGAGTAAATACCTTGCCATCAACTACACAAGAATAATCTGGCGCAATATGAATCATTTGAATATGAGGATAGTCATTTACAATATGAGCAACAGCAAATCCCTTTTGCCAATCGTGGTGCTGACTATATTTCATTCCATCACTCTTTTCATCACACATGTGACCAATTTCATATCCACGAAGGGTTTCTCCTTCGCCACCGTTTCTAAGTTCATATGTTACCATATGTGAAGCAATTCGGTGTGAGTGACCACGAATTAAAGAAACCTGTAGATCTTCCATATCTTTTCTTACTGCGCCTGTAGCAGAAATAGAAAGTCCATGGTGAACGTGAATGTCTCCAAAGCGACGCTTTGGCAATTCATTGTAATAAATATATTCATATCCCAATGAGTCTAGACTCCAAAGAGATTCTGGTGTAACTTCAGTAATATAATCTGGTAGCTTTGCATCAACATAATTAAATACTCTAATATCATGATTTCCTAGCGCTGAAAATAGTTGAGCATCTGGAAGCATCTCTCTAGTCTTAGCATAAAAATCTCTTGCTTCTTTTGCTTCATGTCGCATCATTGGGACAATAAGATCTTTGCTATCATTCTTATGATAGTTTAAAAACTCTGCGGATCTTCCTTCTGTATACTTGCTATAGCAAGCTTGATCATCTGTATCACCTAAGTAATCAACAACATCTGGCTTAAACCATTTCATAACTTTAAACCATAGGGCAATCATCTTATCATCTTGGTACGGGAACTGCTGATCGGATGAAAGCATCCATTTTAAATCGTTGCTCATTTTCTGCCTTAATATGTAAAAAAGTCACGGGTACGTGACTTTGATGTTACAGTAATTGTAACATATTCATTGAGTTTGTCAATACTATGAGTGCTGGACTACTAAGAAATAAAAATAAGTGTTTCCAGCTGCATATCCTGTAGGCTGATAAACTTTACAGCTTGCAGTAGTAGTGCCAACTGAGCCTTTTACAACATAAGCTTCAAGATGCGATATTGCTGCATCCCTTACTGGTGTTAATGTAATAGACTTAGGGGCTGATGTTAATTTAGCAGCAGCATAATTAATTGTAAATGTAGATGTAGTTCCTGGTTTTAAAGCAACAACTCCAGACATTCCTCCAAATATTTGTGGCACAACGGCAGTTTGAATGCTTGTATTGTCAATTGAAATATTTGTAGTAGAGGATCCAAACTGGGGGACCTTTGCCTTTATTTCTGCAAGAGATGTTTCTAGCGCACCAAGTTTGGCAGCGTCAATCGGTTCTCCATCATTAAATGCCATTTATTTCTCCTAATTAAATCTCAGAAACTTCTGCAAATGTTTCCATTTGTTCTGCGTATTCTTTTACAGCATTAAGCTTGTCTTCTTTTTCAATCATGTTTTGTGTTAACTCTGCACGTAAAATGGCAATTTGTGTCTCATAGTTTGAAACAATCTCACCAATACGTTGCTGTAATGCAGTTATAACTAATTCAGCTTTATCTGCCAATTTATTCTCCTACCGATAGTGTTTCTTTTTCTGCAATCAGAACATTTCTTTTTGCAGTTGCTGCAGCTTTTCTAGTTGTAATGCTAGAGATTAAATCTGTGTCTGGATTTGATACTGCATTAGCTTCTGCTAGATCAAGCTCAAGACCATACAGGGAATAATCGATTGACTTAAGGTGTAAATCAATAATTCCAATCTTTTCTTCGTTTGTTAAAGTAGTTGTCATTTTGTTCCTCCTTTCATATTATACCATTTAACATCATTGTGTCAAGGCATTTTTTAATCTGTTTAAGGCATCTAGCCTTAAAACATATTGGCTTAAAATATACTCTCTTGATGGCTTTTCAGGCTCATCCCATATTGAATTAGATTCAATTTCATTCTCTAGAAAGTCTACTTGAATTTGTATGGCTTCTATTCTTTTATTTATTGCATCTAGTTTGTCATAAATGTCTATCATTCTATGTCCATGCACTTTCTCCGCTTATAGATCCGCCGCTATTTGTTGCAGTTACATAAACTTTACCCCAAACTTGGCTTCCTCCAGAATAATACATGCTACTTCCAGAACCGCTGGTTCTATATGTCATATTGCTACCTGAGCTATTGCTTGCTGTATAGAATGACCAAGAATAAGAAGTTGCTCCAGATGCAGACCAAGATCCGCTCCATGAAGGTCCTGATGAATAACTTAAATTAATTGATAATCCAGTTGGAGGAGATGCCACTGCACTTGTTCTTGTTCCAGTGATTCCAGAAGACCATGAAGATGCACCTGATGCATTTCTAGCACGTACGTAGTATGTTCTTGATGAACCCTGTCCTATTCCATAGTCATAGTAATAATTAGTATTTCCTGGATAAAAATCTGGAGTATAAGAATCTCCTGGAGGACCACCCCACCAAATTTCATAAGATGTTGCTCCGCTAACTTGATTCCAAATTAAAAGCACATAATCAGAACTATTAGTTGAAGCATAAGACCATGTTGGCGTAGAAGGAACTGGTACAGCAGCAGATCTAGTTCCATTTGCTACCGTCGACCAATTTCCTTTTACGCCTGCTGCTGTATATGCTCTTACATAATAATCTCTAGATGATCCTGAAGATATACTTGTATCTAAATAGCTGGTTGCATAAATATTTGGAAAATCTGGAGCATAATCAAATCCTGGTGCTCCACCCCACCAAATTCCATAATAAGATGCACCAGATACTGCATTCCATGTAATATTTACTCCATCTGTTCTTGTTGTTGTAGCAGAAACTCCAGTAGGTGCGTCAAGAGCCTGTGTATTTGTTGTAACAGATGCTACTGAGCTCCATGGGCTAAATGTTCCAGCACTACTTTTTCCTCTAACATACCAATAATAAGTATTTGAAGCTGAAAATATTACAGGGGTTGTATATGTATTTGTTGTTATTCCTTTATAGTCTGCATAAGTTTGATAATCAGTTGGCGCTGTAGCACTACCATTAAAAAATAATTCATAGGTATTTGCATCAGATGTTGCATTCCAATTTAAAGTAATTGATTGAGTGGCCCCTGATCCATTTGCATAACCAGAAAGGTTTGTGGGTGTTGTTGGAGCGTTTGCTGCTGTAACATATGCATAATTAGTGGTGTACGACGGTGTAGTTTCAACATATGCAGAATATGATCCTGCGTAACTATATGTGTGTGATTGACTATATGATTGATTTGCTGTGCCTGAACTCAAAGAGATCCATCCAGAATCGGTGCCGTCACCATAATTAATTCTATATGAATGAGGATATGAGCTTAGAGATGCGGGATAAGAATTAAATGTACCTGTAAATGTAACAGATCCACCAGTAGCAATGGATGTTGAACTTGCGGCAATTGATGGATTTGTTGTAGGATCAATATCCCAATAATCATTTGCTTGAGATGTTGATATTGAATCTCCATATACCCAATAATATCTAGTACCCGAAGAATTAACAACGCTTATTTCATATTGGAATGACCATCTTGATATTCCTCCACCATATGTTGATCCATTAAAAGTTGAATTAATTGTAAAAATATTATATAGGGTAGCCGTTGAACCATTTATAGAAATACTACTTATGTCTCCCGTTCCATTATAATTTTTTGTATAGGTTTGCCAAGCGCTTCCAGCAGCTAAAGATGTGTTTGGGTCATTTGGATTATAGTATAATTTATTTTGATTATTTAATACACGATATCTAACTCTAAATGTTGTACTTGGTGTTACTCCACCAACAGTCCAATTTAAGTAAGTTGTTGTACTAGTAACTAAATTTCCTCTAGCATTTTTACCAGACCGACCATTACTATCTGTAAAATTTACTCCAGATATTGTAATTGGGGAACTTATTATATTTGATGAATATGAATTAGATGTATCATATCCATAATGTTTGTTGTATGAATTATATGGAACTACTTGAAATACTATGTAGTATCCTGCATCTTCTGCTTGAATTGTATATGAATCAGAACCTTGAAGGCTTGTTGAATTATTTGTACTGACATGGTTTCCTAAATACTCTTCTCTTACCAAAGTTCCGCCAGGGCTGGTGGTAGTGCTTCTCCACCATCTTATATATGAAACATTTCTATAAGATATATCAGGGCTGTTGTACCATTTATTTTCTAAACTATAAGTTCCAGATAGTGTGCTTCCTACAGTTGCCGTTCCAGTTAGATTAACACTATTAAATACTGGCTCATGTTTAATAAGTTTAACTGGGCCTGCTAATGAAGTTACGGTATCTCCATAATTTACAATATTCATTTTGTAATATAAATATAACCCATAACCTAAATGATCATAGTTTGTATTTTCATCTAAATAATCTTTATAGCCATTTGTACCTAAATTAAATACATCGTTAGTATCTACCTGAAATTTTGCAGCTCCGTCTGGAGCATATGATGCATAAAAAGTTCTTCCAATCGAGTATTCATTTCTTGGCGTCCATATTCCATCTTTACCATACAATATTGTATCGGCATATTGTGGTGAGGATACGCTTGTTCCATTATTTGGTCCGTACGGATATGGATATGAATATTCATGAATTGCTGGAGCTGTTGTAAAAACAACACCTGTAGATGTTTTTGTAAAAACTCTTCTCCACCCCGTAGAAGTTTTTCTATAAAATCCTGCATGTCTACGCCATTCTTTAGATGCATCTGTAAAATTTGTTACGCTAGTGGCAGCATAGCTTGCTGGTGTAGTTTTTCTATAAATATTTTTAATTTTTTTCCATTGAGCATAATATCCAACACCTGGAATATATTGATATCCTTTATAAATATACCAAGCCATTTAATCTACCGTCATCCATATGTCTCCCGCAACAAAATCAATCGTTTGATATGAGTTTGTTGCACGGTTATATACCGCTCTAGATGTATTACCGCTGCCTGGAATAACATTTGATCCATAATAAAATGTTCTACCTCTTGTTAATTCTCCATTTGTATTTATAGAAACAGAACTTGAATTACCATAATCATTATCATCGTTAATAATTCTAGGATACATTCCATTTGCATCTGGTACAAATTTAAAATTTGCTCCAACAAGAATATCTGAACCCGAGTAAGTCATAATGCCTCCGCCTAAAGAAAATCCGCCGCTGCTATTAATATAATTAGAACCATTTATAATAAGTGCACTTGCAGTAATACTTCCTGTTAATGTTAAAATGCCGCCTGGCGTTAATTGAAAATTACCAGCAGAATCTTTAATTCCCTCTACTGGATCAATTGTTATTGTTCCAGCACCACCAAATTGATCTGCTACTGTTTTTACTAAAGAAATTCTAGGAGTTATTGGATTTAATGTAATATAATTTGAACCTGTACTTCTTAATTGTGTTCCATTTATATCCCAACCGCCAATTGTTCCAGATTGTGCGGTTAGTATTCCATTATTAACACTAAATAATCCATTGCTAGCAGTTAAGTTGCCCGCAAATGTTCCACTTGCTCCAGATATATCTCCAGTAAAAGATCCTCCACCAGTTATTGAAAGACCACCAGTTAAAGGAGCACTTAATATGGCAGTTCCCGCTGAGTTATAAATATAAAATCCTGCAGATGGACCACCAGAAATATTAGAACTAGATAGCTCTACTCTTGCGCCAGTAGATCCTCCAGCACGAATATAAGATGTAGAAGTGATTAAGCCAGCTTCTAGATTATTTACTGATATTGTTCCTGCAGCTAATTTGCTTACATCAATTGTTCCTGCTAAGATCTTTCCAGCAGTTATAGCATTTGTTGCAATTTTATCTGCTGTAATTGCAGAAGAAACTATTTTATCAGCAGTAATTGCATTTGCAACAAGCTTAGGTGTTGTAATTGCATCATCTGCTATTTTTGTTGTTGTTATAGCACTAGTTGCAATTTTAGCAGCAGTTACTGCATCATCAACAAGTTTTGCATTGCTAATAATTTGATCTGCCAGATCACTTGCAATTGCAGATCTTGCACCCAAACTGTCACTTGCAACATTTGCTTGAATTGTTCCTACTGTTCCATTTTTATTAACTGCTGCTGCATGTATATAAACTGGTTGGTTGTATCTTAAATATGTTCCATCTACTGGTATTGTAATTGCATTTTTTACATTATTACCCGTCATTACACCAGCTTCTTTATAGCTTCCAACTGTTGCTGTTGCTAAATTGCCTACATATATTTTAATTGCTTCAAATCCAGTAAATGTTCCATTAGCATATGTTCCAGCCCAGTTTACTTGAATTCCAGATAATACTCTGTCTATAGAAAACCCATTTGGATTAGTTGGTGCCTGTATTGTTTCTCCAGCTGTTGAAACATTAATTGTAAATGTATTTGTAGGATCTCCATTGATTCCACTTGGTGTTACGGTTATTAAAGAAACTTGATATGATCCACCTGCAACAGCTATACTTTTTGTACCCGCTGATAAAAAATAATCTGCTACTTTTCCTGTACCAAATTCTCCGCCTATTACATATATATCTACACGTTTTGCATTAGCTGGAAAAGAAGAAAGTGTTACTGGAATGCTTCCTGTTGAAGTTGTTGGTACTGTAACAGAAGGAGCGCTTGGCACATTTTCTGTAGGAGTTGCAATTTGATATCCTGGAGACCAATCACTAAGTGTGCCATCTTCTAGCACCCACTGAAATTTAAATGAATAGGTTTTATCAATTTTTAAACCAGTTACCTTGCGTAGAAAATAATTATTATCGCTGCTTGTTATTGGAACTATTGCAAGATCGTTTAATCCATCTGCCATTTAAAACTCCAGGGCTAACTTATATTCTATGTCTACTTGTCTTCCAGAAACTTTTGTTAGTATGTCTGATCCAGAAAGAATTGATCTACTTATTAATCCATAGTATGGATCAAACGTATCTTCATCATTAATTCTTATGCCATCAAAATAAACTGTTGTACTTCCGCCCGAAGTTGCAGTAACTTCAACACCAACTTTAATTATAGATGTTAAATCTGGTGGAGTTGCTGTTGTATTTGCAAATAAATTATTTAAAGTTAAATACTGTATCTGATCTCCTGTGCCCGCAGCTGGTGTAAAATCAACCCAACAATATGAGGTACTAGAACTATAAAATTTTATTCTAATTTTTGATAAGTTAGAGTCAGCTTTTTTATATGCAATAGCAATACTATCATTTACGCTATATCCTGAAATATCATAATATGTTTGAGAATTTGCATATTCTTTTGATGTGCTGGCAGTTGTTGTAATTGCAATCATATTGTCTCCAATTTTAGATTGAAATATACCTGAGTTATAAGTTATTTGTGGATTATAAGAACCATCTGTCCAGTTTAAATTGTTATCAAATGATGTTATAAATTTGCTATCAAAGTTATTTGCAGATTTTCTTGAACCTGGGTATAGTCCAATTTCTGAAATAACTCCTGAAATATCTTGTGGAATTGTTGCTGAAAATATTGCTGAATATGAGGATGCATATCCGCCAGACGTGTAGGCTCCACTTGCAGAAGATGCAATTGTAAATTGAGAGCTTGATGCAGAAGCTACTAATGCTGATGAAATGTTATATTGTGTTGGAGTAACTCCAGTTATTTTTATTGTTTGCCCTACACTAAAATTATTATCTGCAGTATAAGTTACAACTGAACCTGTAGCAGATATATTAGTAATATTTGCAGATCTAATATCAATGCTACTTAAATTTGCTGGCAGTCTATAAAATTCAAAATCTAATCTAGTGTCATTTCCATATTGATTTGGAGCTGTATTCCCTATTCCTAGGGCAATATCTTTTGTTGTAAAGTCAACTAAACCTGCTAGATGACTTGTTAAAAATCTTTTTCCAAACTTTGTTATCATAATAACTCCACTCTTGCATTTATAGCTTTCAACTTTTGACCGCTTGAATTTTTAATTTTAAATACTATTTGAACTGATGGATTTCCTGATGCATCATAAATTACATCTTTTGAAACAACTTGTATGTCTGACAAAGATGGGGCTCTTGGAATTTGTGTAGTTTTAGTTCCTTCTGCTGCCGCCGCTGCTGCTGCCTCTTCTTCTATAACAATTGTAGTTCCATCTGTTTCATTATATCCTATATCTCCCGAAGCAAGATACATGGCTCCAACAGTATTGCCTGGAATTAATCTTTTATAATTTCCGCTAAGATCAGTATTTTCTGGAGAATTTGAATACAGGGCAATAGGTGCGTCAGCTGTGACGCTGGTAGTAGATACTCTATTAGTTGCCATATTTTTATTATACCATTTACAGACTATAATGTCCTAGCTGTAATTGATGTCTCCAATCCTTGATTAAATGAATTATTTACATTCATGACAACAAATTTTTGTGTACCATCCAGATTATTTGAAGGATAATTAATTGTAATTATATCTCCAACAGAAATCAAAGGGTTCCCAAAGACTTGCATGGAAACTACAGACTGTTGTTTTGACCATAGGGTCTTTATCCAATTTGATATAGCTTTTGCATCATCTTCTTTTTGAATCCATGTGGATTGAAATATTACTGGCTCTGGCGTAGAGTATTCATTCAAAGCCTTATCTGTATATTCATGCTGTCCTGAAGTAACCACATAGTTTCCAATTACGCTAAATGAGTGTAATGACGAATCATCTAACGGCACCCAGGTTCCAGCGTTATTAATCAAATAAACTTCCGCTCCAAACGATGTAAGTCTTGAACCTAGCACATTAATAAATTTATTTATACCCAAACTTGGATATAAAGGGTATCCTGGTCTAGACTCATATTTAATATTAACTTTTCTAAGTTC
>Ga0114960_10004234_pt1 | contig 10793 bp, 21 predicted proteins | sample C_130625_MF_Meta_FD_92637 | JGI IMG/M metagenome (GOLD analysis project Ga0114960, IMG submission 92637) | Freshwater microbial communities from Lake Croche, Canada to study carbon cycling - C_130625_MF_MetaG | ecosystem: Environmental > Aquatic > Freshwater > Lake | place: Lake Croche, Canada...
AGATCTCGCTTCCGGCGGGTACGGAAATGTGTATCCCAGGAGATAACACCGAGATGACTGTTGAACTCATCCACCCGATCGCGATGGACGAAGGCCTGCGCTTCGCCATTCGTGAAGGTGGCCGAACCGTCGGCGTCGGCCGCGTCACCAAGATCCTTAAGTGATCGGTCGAAACTGAACATGGCAGACAAGCAGAAGATCCGCATTCGCCTGAAGGCGTATGACCACGAGATCGTCGACCAGTCGACGAAGAAGATCGTGGAAACCGTCGTCCGCACGAGTGCAACGGTTCGTGGACCGGTGCCGCTTCCTACCGAGAAGCACCGCTACACCGTCATTCGCGGTCCCTTCAAGGACAAAGACTCACGCGAGCACTTTGAGATGCGCATCCACAAGCGTCTCCTTGACATCGTTGATCCCACCCCGAAGACGGTTGATTCGCTCCAGCGTCTCGACCTCCCGGCTGGTGTCGACATCGAAATCAAGATCCAGCAGGTCTGAGTCACTCAGAACTGAACTTCGGAAAGGGCCCTCGCTTCGGCGGGGGCCCTTTGCGTTGTGCCGCTATGTTTCGCAGGTCGCCGATCGCAGTTCGCGATCACCGAATCTCAGGGGGATGACATGGGTCGTTTCGATGGCAAGGTCGTGTTGGTTACAGGTTCGTCGTCAGGCCTTGGTGCTGCGACGGTCGAACGATTCTTGGCCGAGGGCGCAATCGTTGCTGGTTCTGATGTGCAGCCTCCGGTGGAAGGTGCTGCGCAACCAACAACGTTTACGCATGTCGATGTCACCGATGAAGCAGCGCTCATCGCGTGGATCGACGAAGCATCGAAGCTGACTGGTCGCATTGATGCGGTGTGTACGTTCGCCGGCATCCCCGCAGGTGGCCCTGTGCATCTTGTCGACGTTGCGACATTCACGCGCACACTCGATATCAATCTCACGGGAACGTTCACGACCTGCAAGCACACAATCATCAAGATGCTTGCTCAGGAACCCATTGACGGTGAGCGGGGGAGTGTCATCACTGTCGCCAGTGTTGAAGGTCTCGAAGGAACTGCAGGCGGAAGTTCGTACAACGCATCAAAGGGCGGCGTTGCGATTCTCACAAAGAACATGGCCATCGATTACGGCCGTCAAGGCATTCGTGTGAATTCAATTTGCCCCGGCTTTATCGACACGCCCATGTTGCGCGGTCTTGGTGATCCCGAGATGAACGAAATGCTCATGGAGATCAAGGAAGAGCACAAACTGCGCCGCCTTGGTCGACCTTCAGAAATCGCAGCAGTTGCTGCATTCCTTGCTTCTCCTGACGCGTCGTTTGTCACGGGACAAACGATTGCAGTTGATGGTGGCTACACCGCCGGACGCGATCACGGTGTCACGAAGCGCATGGGCCTGTAACGCTCGATCAGATCCGAAGTGCAGTAACCGTGGTGGGTGATGCGACGAGTTCAATGTCATCGGGATCACTCGTGAGAACAATGACGCGAACGTTTCGCGCCGCAAGTTTCTGACACAGCACTCCGACATGCGCGTCCGCGGGCGTCACTGAGTACTTGGAGACGATTCGCGCCGCGGCGTCAGCTGATGGTGAATCGAGCGCGCTGATCGTGATGGGGTAGCGGTTGATCTGGACTGAACCGGGGGAGGTTCGGTCCCAGCCCGCCTCCACCTGAACGGTCGCAGGAACATGAAGCGTCAGCCGTGTGTGGTTTGCTGATCGCCAACGTGCGGCTTCAAGCCGACTGGCCACAGCGCGGAACTTGGGATGACGGGGTTGAAGGATGGCTTGGACGGCTTCGTTGTCCAAGATCACCACCGTCATGAACGGACCAGCCTTTGGGCCTCGGCCCAGAGGAGTACATCGTCAGGAGTCGCTCGTGGGCGGGTCGCCACGATTTCCTCGGCGGCTCTCGTAATGAGGTCGGGCCGGTGGGCAAGTGGGTTGCCGTCGATTTCGGCCACTCCGAGGGCGATCTCGGCCAGGGACGGTCGGTCGGAAGGCACGTCCTCGTAATGGGCCTCGAGAACAGCGGCTAAGAGAGAGGCTTCGATGTCTGAGCGCAGGAGTTGAGCGGTATAGGCCGTTGTAGATGGGGCCACGCCGAGGTGTTCAGTGGCGAGGGCGGCAGCCTCGCGGAGCTTGGCCGGCAGTCGCATAGAGGTATTGACCGTGGAATCGTCGTCACTCGCGAGCAAGGCACTGATCTGTTCGAGGATCTGGTCGGAGGCCATAGGTCAGTTGTACCACATGGGCGTGGTACGAGGTCAAGGGCCTCGTGGCTCATTGCCCTCGAAGCGTCGTCAAAATCGGGATTTGGTCTGAGGCGCCCGAACCCCTAGAGTTTCACCTCCGTGCAACAGGGGTCCTCTTCGGAAGATCACCAGCCGCACCTCTACGTCGATCGAACCGACGTCTGCGACGGTCTACTTCGGTAGATACCCCGCAGCACAACCGACAGGCGCTCGGCCGGGTTTTCCCGTGCCGAGCGTTGGCATGAAGGGCCCGTCCCCGCATGTCCGACTCGACGCAAACCACAACAGAAAGATCGTTGCCGTTATGGCGAACAAAGCAGTAGTCGGCGAAAAAGTCGGCATGACACAGGTATGGGATGACGCCAACCGCGTTGTACCCGTGACCGTGCTGCACGTCGCTCCGATGCGCGTGGTGCAGATCAAAACAATCGAACGCGATGGGTACAACGCATTGCAGGTCACCTTCGGTGAGAAGAAGGCCAGCAAGTTGAACAGCCCCGATCGCGGTCACTTCGAAAAGGCTGGCGTTGCTGCTGGCAAGCGCGTCCTCGAGCTTCGTCTCGACAACGTCGACGACTTCGAAGTTGGCCAAGAAATCAAAGTCGACACGCTCGCCGCTGGCGAGTTTGTTGACGTCACTGCCGTGAGCAAGGGCAAAGGTTTCGCCGGAACGATGAAGCGCCACAACTTCAGTGGTCAGCGCGCATCGCACGGTGCTCACCGAGTCCATCGTGCTCCTGGCTCGATCGGCGCCTGCGCCACACCAGCTCGCGTATTCAAGGGCACGCGTATGGCTGGTCGTATGGGTGCAGAGAAAGTCACGACGCTCAACCTGCGTGTTGTGTCTGCCGATCCTGAAAAGAACTTGCTGCTCGTGCGCGGCGCGGTGCCTGGCCCCAAGGGCGGCATCGTGGTCATCCGCGACGCAGTGAAGATTCACTCGAAGGGTGATGCGTGATGGCAACAGTGACCGTCAAGACATCGGCCGGCGCTGACGCTGGTTCGCTCGAACTCGATGCCACCACCTTCGGCATCGAACCCAACGTTCCGGTGATGCACCAGGTCGTGACCGCGCAGCTTGCGGCTCGTCGTTCAGGTACGCAGAGCACCAAGACCCGCGCCGAGGTATCGGGCGGCGGTGCAAAGCCCTGGAAGCAGAAGGGCACCGGCCGTGCTCGTGCTGGTTCGACCCGTTCCCCCAACTTCATCGGTGGTGGCGTTGCGCTCGGCCCGAAGCCACGCAGCTACGCCCAAAAAACTCCGAAGAAAATGATCAAGCTTGCGCTTCGTTCGGCATTGTCCGATCGTGCGTCTGAAGGCAAGGTCATCGTCGTCGATGAATGGAAGTTCGACGCTCCTTCAACGAAGGGTGCGATTGCGGCACTTTCCGCACTCGGTGTCGAAGGCAAGGTGCTGTTGGTTCTCGATCGTGGCGATGTTGCTGCGTGGAAGAGCTTCCGCAACCTGGGCCATGTCCACATCATCGAGACCGCTGAACTCAACACCTACGACGTTCTTGTTTCCGACTTCGTCGTGTTCACGAAGTCGACCCTGCCGAACGTGGAGGAATCAAAGTGAAAGATCCCCGCGACGTCATCATTCGTCCCGTTGTGAGCGAGAAGAGCTACGCACTCCTCGACACCAACGTCTACACGTTCGTTGTTCACCCCGACGCTTCAAAGCCCGAGATCCACGACGCAATTGAGTCGATCTTCGGCGTGAAGGTTCTCAAGGTGAACACGCTCAACCGCAATGGCAAGCGCAAGCGCAACCGTCGTACCGGAACCTTCGGTACTCAGGCGGGCCAGAAGCGTGCCTTCGTCACTCTCGCCGCCGGCGACCGCATCGAACTGTTCGAGGGGTAAGGAATCATGGCTCTTCGTAAGCGCAAGCCGACCAGCCCCGGTCGTCGTTTCCAGACGGTCTCCGATTTCGCGGAGATCACGAAGGACACGCCGGAACGTTCGCTGGTCGTTCCTAAGAACCGCACTGGCGGTCGTAACTCCTACGGTCGCAAGACTGCACGTCACAAGGGTGGCGGTCACAAGCAGCGGTACCGTCTTGTCGACTTCCGTCGCGTCAAGGACGGCGTCCCTGCGTCGGTCGCCGCGATTGAATACGACCCCAACCGCACCTGCCGCATCGCGCTGCTGCATTACCACGACGGAGCGAAGAGCTACATCCTCGCCCCCAAGGGTGTGCAGGTTGGCGACATTCTCCAGAGCGGCCAAGGCTCCGACATCCGTCCCGGTAATGCACTTCCGTTGCGTTACATCCCGGTCGGTACCGTCGTGCACAACGTCGAACTCAAGCCCGGTGGTGGCGGCAAGATGGCGCGTAGCGCTGGCATGAGCATTCAGCTCGTTGCCAAGGAGGGCGATTACGCCACTCTTCGTCTCCCCAGCACTGAAATGCGTCGTGTCCCGATCGACTGCCGCGCCACTGTTGGCGAGGTTGGTAACTCCGAGCACGAACTCATCAAGATCGGTAAAGCCGGCCGTAACCGCTGGAAGGGCGTTAAGCCTCAGACCCGCGGTGTGGCCATGAACCCGGTCGACCATCCACATGGTGGTGGTGAAGGCAAGACCTCCGGTGGTCGTCATCCCGTGTCGCCTTGGGGCAAGCCCGAAGGTCGTACCCGCGACAAGACCAAGCCGTCTCAGAAACTCATTGTCCGTCGTCGTCGCACACGCGGCTCACGGCGTTAGGAGAGGACGAAATGCCTCGCAGCCTCAAAAAGGGTCCGTTTGTCGACGACCATCTTCTCAAGAAGGTCGACGCACTCAACGAAACGAACGAGAAGAAGGTCATCAAGACCTGGTCTCGTCGTTCGACGATTATCCCCGAAATGGTTGGCCACACCATGGCCGTCCACGACGGTCGCAAGCACGTCCCGGTGTATGTCACCGAGGCAATGGTCGGCCACAAGCTTGGTGAGTTCGCCCCGACGCGAACCTTCAAGTTCCATGCCGGCCAAGAGAAGAAGGGACGCCGCTGATGGCCTTCGGTGCGAAGACCAACGAGCGTCCGGGCGTGCGCGCCGAGGTCAAGTACGTCCGTTCATCGGCGTACAAGGCCCGTGAGATTCTCGATCTCATTCGCGGACTTCCGGTAGCCCGAGCACTTGAGGTGCTCGAAATGGCCGAACGCGATATTGCTCGCGTCGTTCTTAAGTGCCTCGAGTCAGCAATCGCTAACGCCGAGCACAACAACCAGATCCCTGCCGACGAACTGTTCGTCTCGGCATGTTTCGCTGACGAAGGCCCGACGCTTAAGCGCTTTCGCCCCCGTGCTCGTGGGCGCGCCGATCGCATTCGTAAGCGCACCTGCCACATCACGGTCATCGTGAGTCGTTTGTCTGCTGACGATCTTGAGAAGCTTCGTGAACGCGAAGCAGCAAGCGGTCGTGTCTCTGGCGGACGCGCTGCAGCGGAAGCTCGCCGCGAACGCGTTGCCCGTAGCCGTCAGGCAAAGGCCGAGCGCAAGGTCGAAGACGATCAAGAACACGATCACGATCATGATCATGAACACGATCACGATCACGATCACGAACATGATCACGCAGAAGACGCAGTTGTTGAAAACGCAGCAGCCGACGAAGCCGTCGAGACCGACGGGAAGGAAGACTGATGGGTCAGAAGGTCAACCCGTATGGGTTCCGCCTCGGCGTGACCACCGACTGGAAGTCGCGTTGGTTTGCCGATCGTCGCGAGTACTCCGACAATCTCATTCAGGATTGGAAGATCCGCGACTACCTCATGACGCAACTGCCGCACGCGGCGATCAGCCGTGTCGAGATCGAGCGCACCCGCGACCGTCTTCGCGTCGACGTGCACACCGCTCGTCCCGGCATCGTCATCGGTCGTCGTGGTGCTGAAGCCGATCGCCTTCGCGCCGGCCTCACCGCAATCTCCGGTAACAACAAGGTGCAGCTCAACATCCAGGAGATCAAGCAGCCGGAACTCGACGCTGCACTGATTGCTCAGGGTGTTGCTGATCAGCTTGCTGGTCGTGTCGCATTCCGTCGTGCCATGAAGCGCGCCGTGCAGAACGCACAGAAGGCTGGTGCCCTCGGCATCCGCGTGCAGTGCGCGGGCCGACTTGGTGGCGCTGAAATGTCACGCACCGAGTGGTACCGCGAAGGTCGAGTGCCGTTGCACACGCTTCGCGCCGACATCGACTACGGCTTCCGTGAAGCAAAGACCACCTACGGCCGCATTGGCGTGAAGGTGTGGCTTTACAAGGGCGACATCCTTCCCTACAAGAGCGTGCTTGATGACAAGGCAATTCGCGAAGCAGCAATGGCTGTTGGCGAAACTTCCGGTGACGCTCGTCCCCGCAAGGTTGTGTCGTCTGCCGCTGGCCGTAAGCGCGATGCCGATTCGGAACTCATTGAAGACATCGAAGCAACCCCGCTGGTGAAGGAAGCCGATCCCGAGCTCGAGCGTCTGCTCGCCGAGGAAGAAGAGATCGAGCGTTCAACTCGCCAGCACCACGAAACCCCGCACTTCCGTCCCGGGGATGGTGACTGAACATGTTGATGCCTAAGAAGGTCAAGCACCGCAAGCAACAGCGCGGTCGTATGAAGGGTCAAGCCAAGGGTGGAACCGAAGTCACGTTTGGTGACTACGGCATCCAGGCACTCGAGCCGGGTTGGATCACCGCCCGTCAGATCGAGGCCGCCCGTATCGCGATGACTCGTCACATCAAGCGTGGCGGCAAGGTCTGGATCAACGTGTTCCCAGACAAGCCCGTCACACAGAAGCCTGCTGAAACCCGTATGGGTTCCGGCAAGGGCAATCCCGAACGTTGGGTCGCCGTGGTCAAGCCCGGTCGCATCATGTTCGAACTGTCCTACAACGACCCCGAGATTGCTCGTGAGGCAATCAACCGGGCCATCCAGAAGCTGCCGATCAAGGCTCGCTTCGTTGCTCGTGAGGAGTCCTTCTGATGGCGAAGACCAAAGAATCACTTCGTGACGTCAGCGACGGCGAACTGCTCGACAAGTTGGCATCGGCAAAGGAAGAACTTTTCAACCTTCGCTTCCAGCACGTCACCGGTCAGCTCGACAACACCGCACGTCTCGGCGTGGTCCGCAAGCAGGTTGCTCAGCTCAACACTGAATTGCGTACCCGCGAGATCGCCGCAGCCGAAGCGCTGACGCAGAACGAGGAGAACGCCTGATGGCTGAGGAAACTACGGCCACCGAGCGCGCCAATCCGCGCAAGATCCGTGAGGGAACGGTCGTTTCGACGTCCATGGACAAGACCGCAGTCGTCGCAGTGACCGACCGCGTGCGTCACCCTCGCTACAACAAGACCGTTCAGCGCACGAACAAGTTGTACGTCCACGACGAGACCAACGATCTCAACGTCGGCGACAAGGTTCGCGTGCAGGAAACCCGCCCGCTTTCAAAGACGAAGCGCTGGCGTGTCCTCGATGTTCTGGAGCGTGCACGATGATCCAGCAGGAATCCCGACTTCGGGTTGCCGACAACAGTGGTGCGAAGGAAGTCCTTTGCATCAAGGTTCTCGGCGGCACGCGTCGCCGTTACGCCTCGATCGGTGACATCTTCGTCGCCACGGTCAAAGACGCCATCCCAGGCGCCGGCGTCAAGAAGGGCGACGTCGTCAAGTGCGTCGTCGTTCGCGTCAAGAAGGAAAAGCGTCGCCCAGACGGTTCCTACATCAAGTTCGACGAGAACGCTGCAGTTCTCATCAATGACAACTTGCAGCCGCGTGGCACGCGCATCTTCGGCCCAGTGGGTCGCGAGCTGCGCGACAAGAAGTTCATGCGAATCGTCTCACTCGCCCCGGAGGTGTTGTGATGAAAATCCGCAAGGGCGACCGCGTTCAGGTGCTGTCCGGTAAGGACCGCGGCAAGACCGGTACCGTCACTCGATCCATTCCCGAAAAGGGAAAGGTCATCGTCGATGGTGTCAACATCGCCAAGAAGCATCAGAAGCCCGTTAGTCAGACCAACACCGGCGGCATCATCGACAAAGAGATGCCCATTCCGGCTTCCAACGTCGCCATCGTGTGCAACTCGTGCAACAAGCCGACTCGTATCGGTTACCGCTTCGAGCCCGATGGCACCAAGGTCCGGATCTGCCGTAAGTGCGAAGGAGACCTCGCATGAGCACCGCGACAACAACTATTCCTCGTCTCAAGACCCGCTACAACGATGAGATCCGTGCCCAACTGAAGGACACGCTCGAACTCGGCAACATCATGCAGGTCCCGCGTTTCGAGAAGATCGTGATCAACTCAGGCGTCGGCAAGGCACTCGCTCAGTCGTCACTGATCGATGGCGCCGTGCGCGACCTCGAACGGATCACCGGCCAGAAGGTCATCGTGACCAAGGCCAAGAAGTCCATCGCCGGTTTCAAGCTGCGCGAGGGCAATGCCATTGGTGTGAAGGTCACGCTTCGTGGCGATCGCATGTGGGAGTTCTTCGACCGGCTCATCAGCCTGGCGATTCCCCGTATCCGCGATTTCCGTGGATTGTCACCGAAGTCCTTCGACGGACACGGCAACTACACCTTTGGTCTTCCCGAACAGCTCATGTTCCCGGAGATCGATTACGACAAGGTCGACGTCCCTCGTGGCTTCGACATCACAATCGTGACCACTGCCAAGACCAATGCCGAGGGCAAAGCCCTGCTCGATGCTTTCGGCTTCCCGTTCAAGCGTGAGGGGCAGCAGTAATGGCCAAGAAGGCGCTCGTTAACAAGCAACGTGAGACCCCGAAGTTCAAGGTCCGTGGTTACACCCGTTGCCAGAAGTGCGGACGGCCTCGTGCTGTGTACCGCAAGTTCCAGCTGTGCCGAATCTGCTTGCGCGAACTCGGACACGCTGGCGAAATTCCTGGTCTCAAAAAGGCCAGCTGGTAGGGAGGCGACGACATGACAATGACAGATCCCATCGCCGACATGCTCACCCGCATCCGCAACGCGAACACCGCGATGCACGATGAGGTACGCATGCCCTCCTCCAAGGTGAAAGAAGCACTCGCGCAACTCCTCCTCGCCGAGGGTTACATCGAGAGCTTCACCATCGCTGACGACCCGAACCGTCCCGGTTCAGTCCTCACCGTGACCATGAAGTACTCGCCCGAACGCAAGCGCGTCATCTCTGGTGTCAAGCGCGTGTCAAAGCCGGGCCTCCGTGTGTACACCAAGGCCGACAAGATCCCCCGGGTTCTTGGCGGATTGGGTGTCGCTGTCCTGTCCACTAGTCAGGGTCTAATGACCGACCGTGAGGCGCGTAAGCGTCGCATGGGCGGCGAGATCCTGTGCTTCGTTTGGTAAGGGGCTGACATGTCACGAGTAGGACGCGCTCCTATCCCGGTTCCGGCTGGCGTCGAGGTTTCGATCGCTGGTCAGCACATCTCCGTGAAGGGTTCCAAGGGAACACTTGAACGCGATGTTCCCGGTGAGATCACCATCCGTCAGGAAGGTACTGAGCTCATCGTCGAACGTCCCAACGACGAACGTCAGAACCGTGCATTGCACGGCCTGGTTCGTTCGCTTGTTAACAACATGGTCATTGGCGTAAGCGATGGCTTCACCAAGGAACTCGAAATCATCGGCGTCGGTTATCGCGCCACTGCGAAGGGCGACAACGCGCTCGACCTCGCGCTTGGTTTCAGTCACCCGGTAAGCGTTGTTGCTCCGGCCGGCATCACTTTCGAGGTTCCCGCACCGACGCAGATTCTGGTCAAGGGCACCGACAAGGAAACTGTCGGTCAGGTCGCCGCAGACATCCGTGCAATCCGTAAGCCTGAGCCCTACAAGGGCAAGGGTGTCCGGTACAAGGGCGAATACGTTGCCCGCAAGGCCGGCAAGGCAGGTAAGTAGACATGAGCGACAAAGCACAGCAAAAGCGCGACGCGCGAATCCGTCGTCACCGTCGAGTGCGCAAGCAGGTGCGTGGCACCGCAACGCGTCCTCGCATGGCGGTCTACCGATCCAATCGCCACGTCAACGCACAGATCATCGACGACATCAGCGGTCGCACCATCGTCGCTGCATCGTCGGTGGAAACCGGTGTCGCCTCTGGCGGCACCAGCAACATCGCTGCAGCAACCGCGGTTGGCAAGCTTCTTGCTGAGCGTGCGAAGGCTGCGGGCATCGACAAGGTCGTGTTCGATCGCGGTGGATTCCTCTACCACGGTCGTGTCGCTGCTGTCGCCGATGCCGCCCGAGAAGCTGGACTGGAGTTCTGATGGCCCTCAACGCTGACGCTCTCGCACTTCGCGAGTCACGCGTGATCAACATCAATCGAGTTGCCAAGGTCGTCAAGGGCGGTCGTCGTTTCTCTTTCACCGCTCTTGTGGTGATCGGCGACGGTGCTGGCCATGTCGGTCTCGGTTACGGCAAGGCCAAGGAAGTTCCGTTGGCCATCCAGAAGGGCACCGAAGAGGCTCGCAAGAACCTCTTCAAGGTCCCGTTGGCCGGCTCGACTGTCACTCACCCAATCGTCGGCCGCATGGGCGCCGGACGCGTGCTGATTCAGCCCGCTGCTCCTGGTACT
>Ga0114960_10004237_pt1 | contig 10788 bp, 12 predicted proteins | sample C_130625_MF_Meta_FD_92637 | JGI IMG/M metagenome (GOLD analysis project Ga0114960, IMG submission 92637) | Freshwater microbial communities from Lake Croche, Canada to study carbon cycling - C_130625_MF_MetaG | ecosystem: Environmental > Aquatic > Freshwater > Lake | place: Lake Croche, Canada...
GGCGCTCATGCCCTGCCACGCCTTTTTTCAGTTTTACGTGGCCCCCGCCCAGACACCGGGCGGACGGGGCAAGTTGAGCTGCCAGCTCTACCAGCGCAGCGCCGACATCTTTTTGGGCGTGCCCTTCAACATCGCCAGCTACGCGCTGCTCACCCACATGGTGGCGCAGCAATGCGACCTCGAGGTGGGCGACTTCATTTGGACCGGCGGCGACTGCCACATTTACAGCAACCACCATGAGCAAGTTGAGTTGCAACTGACGCGCTCGCCCTTCCCCGCGCCCACGCTGCACATCCAGCGCAAACCCGACTCGATCTTCGACTACCAGTTTGAAGACTTCGAGGTGCGTGACTACCAATGCCACCCCGCCATCAAGGCGCCGGTGGCGGTGTGACACAACGCCAAAGCGTCATCAGCCGTGAGCAGCTCATCGGCCTGGTGGCGCTGACCCTGATGTGGGGCCTGAACTGGCCCATGATGAAGCTCTCGCTGCGCGAGTTGCCTGCGCTGTACTTTCGCTCCATCACCATGGCCTTAGGGGCCGCGTGGTTGTGTGCTTATTACATGCGCCAGGGCGTGCGCATGTGGCCACAGGGGCGCGAGTGGCGCGACATAGCGGTGCTGGGTGTGCCCAATATGCTGTTGTGGCACACCTTTGCCATCTTGGGGGTGCAAGCCCTGCCCTCTGGCCGCGCCTCGACCCTGGGATTCACCATGCCGGTGTGGACCGTGGTGCTGGGCGCTGTGTTCATGGGCTTGGCCTTGAGTTGGCGCAGCGCTGCGGCCGTGGTGGCGGCCTTGGCCGGCATTGGCTTGTTGATCAGCCACGAATTGAGCGCCTTGCAAGGCCAACCCATGGGGGTGTTGTGGATGGAGCTGGGGGCCATCAGCTGGGGCTTGGGCACCTTGCTGATGCGCCGCGTGCAAAGCACGCTGCCGGTTCAAGCGCTGACGGTGTGGATGATGCTGCTCAGCAGCCCGTTTATTTTTTTGGCGGCACTGGGCACAGAGGTTTGGCAACCCTGGGCGTTATCGACCTGGGGTTGGGTCAGCGTGGCCTATGCGGTGCTGATCAACTATGGCTTTGCCCAAATCATTTGGTTTGGCATGGCGCGCGATTTGCCCGCGTCCACCAGTGCGATGAGTATCATGGCCGTGCCCGTGGTGGGCACCTTGTGTGCCACGGTGGTGGTGGGCGAAATCCCCCATTGGCAAGATTACGCGGCCATGGCCTGTGTGCTGATGGCCATTGCCGCCGTGCTGCTGCCACACCGACCAGCCAAAGCCCTGACCACCGACTGAATCCACCATGGAACTCAAACTCATTTATGCGCGCTCGCGCAACGGCGTGATTGGCCGCGAGGGCCAACTGCCCTGGCATTTGCCCGCCGATTTGGCACACTTCAAACAAACCACTTTGGGGCAAGCAGTGGTGATGGGGCGCAAAACCTGGGACTCCTTGCCCGAGCGGTTTCGCCCCTTGCCTGGGCGCACCAACATCGTGATCACACGCCAAAAAGACTGGCAAGCCGCTGGGGCCTTGGTGGCGCATTCACTCGACCAAGCCATGGCCTTGAGTCCAGAGTCTGAGCCTTTGTGGGTCATTGGCGGGGCCGAGGTTTACGCCCAGGCTTTGCCACTGGCCAGCACCGTGGTGGTGACCGAGATCGACATGGATGTCCAAGGTGACGCCCATGCCCCCCATCTGGGTGCCGAATGGATAGAAATGTCACGCCAGCTTCATTCAAATGAGGGTGGATTGGGTTACAGTTTTGTCACTTACACCAAATAGGAGTTACCCATGTCGGGTTCAGGTTTTCACGTTCACGGCCCCCACGATCACGAGCTAGAGCACGCCAAGTTCGGCGATGCGCATGCCGAAGAAGGCAACAACATGATGGGGCAAATTGCGCTGTTCACCGCTGTGATCGCCACGGTGGGTGCGATATTTGGGTACATGGGCGGGGCCACACAGGCCAATGCGGGTTTGTACAAGAACAATGCCGCCATCAAAAAGACCGAAGCCGCCAATCAATGGAGCTACTTCCAATCCAAAAGCACCAAGCAAAACCTGAGTGAGTTGGCCCTGGAATTGTCACCGGGTGCGAAAAAAGAGTTTTACGAATCCGAGATCAAGCGCTACAAACAAGAAAAAGCCGAGATCAAGGTCAATGCTGAAAAGCTCGAAGCCCTGTCCCAAGAGTGGGACCAAAAATCCGATGAGCAAATGCACCAGCATCACCGCTGGGCCCAAGCCACCACCACCTTGCAAGTGGCCATTGCGATGGCCGCCATTGCCTTGCTCACCCGCAAGCGCTGGCTCAAGACCTGCATGTACGTTGTGGGCGTGCTGGGCGTGGGCATCGGCGCATTGGCGGTGGCCCACATCTGAGCACGGCTGAACCCTGACATCCAGGCACTGGGCGGTACACACCGCCCAGCGATCAGACCAGACTCAGGCGCGGCGGGGGGTCAAGGTCTTGCGACCTTCGATGCGGGCCTTGCGCAAATACTTTTGTTTTTCGTTCTTCACATACACCTCTGCAATGGGCGCAACCATGCTGGCCATCAGGTGCAACAAATACATGCCCATGAGCAAGGGCGACATGAACAATGCCAGAACGGCAAATGCCCAGTTGTTTTGGCAATAAGCCAAGATATCGGAAAACTTCATGGCAATCCCCTGGATGCGTGCGTTTCAACGGACATTCGGCGTTCACCCAAAACGTCATTTGTGACACACAATTTTGAAAACCGCCTCGGCCACAGAGTCTGTGTGGATGGGGTACCAGTTGCCGCTGACCGAGTTTCTGAACACCACCACGCCTTCGGCCATGGGCTCTGAAAAAGAAGAAAAAGCCAAAGTGCGGCGCTTTTTGAGCTTGCACTCGTACTCCACCAGCAAGCGGCGCGATTGCGCCCCCAGCTTGTTTTTCTTCTTCATGTCGATCAACTGCAATACCTTGGGGTTGGCCCCCTCGGTATAGATTTTTTCGCGGTCAATATAGACCACTGCGGTCTCGGTCTCATCGACCTCCTCCCAGGCAGCGGCGGCTGGCAGCGCCCAGCACATGATCCATATCGACAACAAAAACCTCATCCAACACCTCCACAAGGGAACACAGCCCACCATAGCCAGGCATCGTAACCAATGTATCGGCACCATGAACGGGAAGTTGAGCTGCGCAGAGATTGCCCCAGCTGCCCAGCCCCCGCCAGCAGCTGTTTACGACCCGGCGTAGACAGCCAGGTCAGGAGCGGAAAAGTTGAGCAAGGTCAGCATGTGGTTGATCGTCAAACACACTGAATACAAGCCCAGCGCCCCATCGGCTTCCAGCCCAAAGCCCAAAAAGCAGCCCGATGACAAGACACACACAGCGTCCGGGCGCTCTGCCTCAGGGATGGCCATCCACCAACGCTGCAAATCTTCCAACTCTTCGGGCCCTTGGAAAAAAACCGCCATGACAGGCACCCGCTCGGCGGGCGCGCCCTGAAACTGGATGGTGGGTTTGATGTCGCGGCTCAATTGTTTGATGTGAGAAAACACCTCCCGCAAGGATGCGTCGTCTTCCCCCGGCTGATCGGCGACCTCGATCACCAGCGCCACCGCCTCGGCCAAGACCAAGCGGCTGATGTCATCGTGCAGGGGAAAGCTGGGCATGAAGCCGTGCTCCATGATGAGGTCGAGTTGCTCGGTCAAAAGGCCCGTGGCATCTGTGATGCGGCCAGCCGTGAAGCGCCGGTGGGCAGAAAACAAGGGCCGTAAAAAATGCGCGATCAACACCTGGCGCAACTCAGCCACATGCCCCGGGGCTTTGGGGTCGAGTTTGGCGTATGCGGTCAAGACCTGGTCTTGCACCGCCAACAGCCGGTCAATGAGGTAGGGGTTGGCTTCAGTCATATTTTTTTCAAATGGTCACAATTGTTGACATATTAAGTGATGCCCCAAGCATCGACCGACCAAGCCCCATCTTTATCTATGATCCGCAATCTTTGCCGCTTGACCCTCTTTTTGAAATCCATCCCATGAAACTTGCCACCTGGAACGTCAACTCCCTGAATGTGCGCCTGCCCCAGGTGCTGGATTGGCTTCAGGCCCAGGGGCCCGACGCCCCCATGGATGTGCTGGCCCTGCAAGAGACCAAGCTGACCGACGACAAGTTTCCGCGTGCGGAGATAGAAGCCAGCGGTCACCACGTCGCCTACTTTGGCCAAAAAACCTACAACGGCGTGGCCTTGATCAGCCGCCACCCTTTGCAAGATGTGGTGAACAACATTCCCGGTTTTGAAGACGACATGGCCAGGGTCATCAGCGCCACGGTGCAAGGCGTGCGGGTGATTGGCGCTTACTTTCCCAATGGGCAAGCGCCTGACAGCGACAAGTTTGTCTACAAAATGCGCTGGCTCGAGGCTTTGCACACTTACGTGCTGGCCAGCTTGCAAACCCACCCCCAGCTGGTGCTGATGGGCGACTACAACATCACCTGGGACGACCGCGATGTATGGGACCCAGTGGGCTTGGCTGGCACCATCCACTGCACCGATGCCGAACGCGCCCATTTCAAAAACTTGTTGGATTTGGGGCTGGTGGACGCGTTTCGACAGTTTGAACAGCCCGAAAAAAGCTATTCGTGGTGGGACTACCGCGAGTTTGGCTTTCGGCGCAACCGGGGTCTGCGCATCGACCACATTTTGGTGTCGCCATCTCTGGTGGCGCAGCTCACCGCTTGCACCATCGACAAGGCCCCGCGCAAAAACGAGCGCCCCAGTGACCACACGCCGGTGGTGGTCGACATCGCCCTGCCCCCAGCCTGAGGACGGGCCACGCAAAAGGCGTCAGTCGTCCAAGCCGAGTTCTTGGATTTTGCGGGTGATGGTGTTGCGCCCAATGCCCAGTTTGACCGCCGCTTCAATGCGCCGACCCCGGGTGTTGGCCAGCGCGGCCATGATGAGCTTGGACTCAAAGCGGCGCGTCAAAGCGTCCCAGACATCCGTGCGCCCCGACAACAGCAAGTCCATGGCCTCGGCCTCCAGGCCCAACTCCCAGTCGGCACCGGGCATATTGAGAACACCGGCACGGGTGGGTGTGGCGGCTGCCAACGTCGGCGGTGCTGCAGGCGCGCTGTAAACCGCGAAGCCATGGCCATTCACAGCCCCTGGCGGGTGGGGGTCCTGTGCCATGCCTTCCACACCGTTGGTGCGCTGTGCCTCTGCAAGGATGGGGCTGGCCTGCGTTGTCCCCCTGGACGGTGCCGATGCGCCATCTTGGTTCGGGTTGTGCACCACTTCGGGGGGCAGGTCTTTGGGTTCAATGACTTGGGCCGGTGCCATCACGGTCAACCAGTGGCAGATGTTCTCGAGTTGCCGCACATTTCCCGGAAACTGGAAAGCGGTCAAACAAGCTTGTGCTGCATCCGAGATGCGTTTGGGCTCCACGCCCAATTGTTGGGCGCTTTGCTGCAAGAAGTGGCGCGTCAACACAGGAATATCCTCCACCCGTTCGCGCAAAGCGGGCAAACGCAAGCGTATGACGTTCAGGCGGTGAAACAAGTCTTCGCGGAAGGCACCATCTTTGACGCGCAACTCCAGGTCTTGGTGGGTGGCGGCGATGACGCGCACATTGGCCTTGATGGCGCTGTGCCCACCGACCCGGTAAAAACTGCCATCGCTGAGGACCCGCAACAAGCGGGTTTGCAGGTCAAACGGCATGTCGCCAATTTCATCGAGGAACAGGGTGCCCCCTTCGGCCTGCTCAAAGCGGCCACGGCGCATGCTTTGTGCACCCGTGAAGGCCCCACGTTCATGGCCGAACAACTCGCTCTCGAGCAAATCTTTGGGAATGGCGGCGGTATTGATCGCCACAAATGGACCTTGGGCGCGCGGTGAGTGGCGGTGCAAGGCCTGGGCCACCAACTCTTTGCCACTGCCGGACTCGCCAGTGATCATCACCGTCACATGGCTTTGGCTCAAGCGCCCAATGGCGCGAAACACATCTTGCATGGCTGGCGCTTGGCCCAGCATTTCAGGTGCAGCAGCGGTGCCAATGGTGCCCACTTGCTCATGCTGACTTTCTTCCACCGCTCGCCGAATCAACTCCACCGCTTTGGGCAGGTCAAAGGGCTTGGGCAGGTATTCATAGGCCCCACCTTGAAAGGCCGATACGGCGCTGTCAAGGTCAGAGAACGCGGTCATGATGATGACCGGCAAGCCTGGCATCAAGGTTTTGATGCGCGAGAGCAAATCCAGGCCAGAACCACCCGGCATGCGGATGTCACTGACCAAGACCTGGGGTTGTTGATCGACATCCCCTGTCTCCAGGGCTTGCAGCACTTCGCGCGGGCTGGAAAAACTGCGTGTGGGCATGTCCTCGCGCAGCAAAGCCCGCTCCAAGACAAAGCGGATGGACTGGTCATCGTCCACGATCCAAATCGGTTTCATATCTACGCTTCACCTCAAGTCGGTCAGTGTCTGGACACTGTTTGCACACATCTTCAGGGCAATGGAATCACGATTTTGAAATCGGTCAAACCGGGCACGCTCTCGCACTCGATCAGGCCTTGGTGCTGTTGCACAAATGTTTGGGCCAAATTCAAACCCAAACCCGAGCCCCCATCGCGGCCCGACACCAAAGGCGAAAACAACCGGTCTTTCAAACCCTCCGGGACTCCAGGCCCGTTGTCAACGACATGCAATTCCAATGCCAACCGAAAGCGTTGTTTGCTCACCGTGATTTGGCGCGCCACCCGGGTGCGCAAGGTGATGATGGCGTCACCCTGGGTGATGCGCTCGCCCAAGGCCAGGGCGGCGTTGTGGGCAATGTTGAGCACGGCTTGGATCAACTGCTCAAAGTCCCCCCGAAATTCGGGCAGCGAGGTGTCATAGTCGCGCTGCACCCGCAGGCCACGCGGAAACTCGGCCAAGATCAGTGAGCGCACGCGCTCACAAACCTCGTGGATGTTGACGTCTGTCACCACATGGGGCCTGCGGTGCGGTGCGAGCAAGCGATCGACCAGGGTTTGCAAACGGTCCGCCTCGCGCACGATGACTTGGGTGTATTCGGTCAGCTCGCGTGACTCGATCTCCATTTCCAGCAATTGCGCCGCGCCCCGGATGCCCCCCAAGGGGTTTTTGATTTCATGCGCCAGGTTGCGGATCAGCTCTTTGTTGGCCTGGGCTTGGCTGACCATGCGGTCTTCGCGGTCTTGGCGCGCCTGCTGCTCCTGGGGCAACAACTCGATCAACACCTCATCGGATTGCTCACCGGGCGCCACGATCACATGCACGGGGGTGGTTTCTTGGTTGGCGCGCATCAGCCTGGCGTCGTAGCGCAGGGCAGAAAAGCGGTATTTGTCGGCATCGGCCAGCGCCTGAGACAGGGTCTCGGCTTCGGTCAAAAAGTCCAACAAGCTCGCACCTTGCAAGGCGCGGCGCGACACACCCAGCATGTCTTCCAAGGCGGCGTTGGCAAAACACACCCGCGCTTGGGCGTCGACCACCGCCACCAAGGTGGCCAGCATGTCAAAAGCCTGATAACGCTGGGCCAAGGGCAAAGTGAGGGGTTTGTTCGCACTCATGGTTTGGCCACCACCGTGCCCAAGCGGGCGAGTTCACGGCGCAAACCCGCCATGTCGGCTTCAGAGCGCAACAAGGCCATGCGCAACTGCGCCACCCGCTCCTGGTACTTGGCCGGGTTTTTGAATTCGTCGCCTTGCTTGATCGGTTCGCCGTTGTTCCACAAGCGGGCGATGTCTGCTTGGGCAGTGATGGCTTTGGCCAATTCGGCCTCCAAAATTTGGCGTGCTTGCTGGTCGCGCTCTTTTTGCGCCGGGGCGTCCACCTTGGTATGGGGTGCATCTGCTGCGGTCGCTGCTGAGGCACGCGTGCTGGGCGCAGACCCAGTGGATGTCGGTGCAGTCGCATGCACCCGTGTGCCCTCGATCACAGTGACCGGTGCGGCACCCATGCGCGTGCATTCAGCACCCGTGACCGGTTGATTGGTATAGGCGTTGCCACAGCGGTAAATCTCGGCGGGCGTTTGCGCCAGCACGGCCGTGCTCAGCCCCAGTGCCCACAAGCGCAGAGCACGGCCCAGGCCCCAGCCAATGGGGCAAAGGTATTGAGGTGCGGGCCAAAAAGAGGTCATGTGCTGGCAAACGACAAGGGACGGCAGCGCCGTCCCTTGTGCGTGAGCGCTGCCCAGATCAGAGAGAGTAATACATATCGAACTCGATCGGATGGGTGGTCATGCGGAAACGCGTGACTTCTTGCATCTTCAGTTCAATATAAGCATCCAACATGCTGTCGGTGAACACGCCACCTTTGGTCAAGAAAGCGCGGTCTTTGTCCAAATATTCCAGCGCCTGGTCCAGGCTGTGGCACACGGTGGGCACCAATGCGTCCTCCTCGGGCGGCAGGTGGTACAGGTCTTTGGTGGCGGCCTCTCCGGGGTGGATTTTGTTTTCCACGCCGTCCAAACCGGCCATCAGCAAAGCGCTGAAGCACAGGTAGGGGTTGGCCATGGGGTCCGGGAAACGCGCCTCAATGCGACGGCCTTTGTCAGACGCCACGTGGGGAATGCGGATCGAAGCAGAACGGTTGCGGCTGGAGTATGCCAACTTCACTGGGGCCTCAAAACCAGGCACCAAACGCTTGTAGCTGTTGGTGGTGGGGTTGGTGATGGCGTTCAAGGCACGGGCGTGCTTGATGATGCCGCCGATGTAGTACAGCGCAAAGTCAGACAAACCGGCGTAGCCCTTGCCAGCGAACAGGTTTTTGCCGTCTTTCCACACCGACTGGTGCACGTGCATGCCCGAACCGTTGTCGCCGACCAGGGGCTTGGGCATGAAGGTGGCGGTTTTGCCGTAGGAATTGGACACGTTCCAGACCACGTACTTGAGCATTTGGGTCCAGTCGGCGCGTTCAACCAAGGTGCTGAACTTGGTGCCAATTTCGTTTTGACCGGCGCCCGCCACTTCGTGGTGGAACACCTCGACCGGGATGCCCAAGGACTCGAGCACCAATGAGATTTCAGCGCGCAGGTCTTGCGTGCTGTCTACCGGGGGCACGGGGAAATAGCCACCTTTCACGGTGGGGCGGTGGCCGCGGTTGCCGCCATCCATTTTTTTGCCGCTGTTCCAGGGGGCTTCGTATTCGTCAACGTGGACGAAAGAGCCCGACATGTCGGCACCCCAGCGCACATCGTCAAAAATGAAGAATTCGGGCTCCGGTCCAAAGTAAGCGGTGTCGCCCAAGCCAGAAGCCTTCAAATAAGCCTCGGCGCGCTTGGCGATCGAGCGGGGATCGCGGTCGTAGGCTTTGCCGTCACCGGGTTCCAACACGTCGCACGACAAAATCAGGGTGGTTTCTTCAAAGAAGGGGTCGATGTTGGCGGTGTTGGAATCGGGCATGAGCAACATGTCCGAGGCTTCAATGCCTTTCCAACCGGCAATGGAGGAGCCGTCAAACGCATGTCCGTCGGTGAACTTGCCTTCGTCAAAGTGGGAAATGGGCACGCTCACATGCTGCTCTTTGCCACGGGTATCGGTGAAACGAAAGTCCACGAACTTGACATCGTGTTCTTTCACCATTTTGAGCACATCAGCGACGGTCTTGGCCATCAATTTCTCCAGTAGGTTGGGGGTTGAAAAATAGGTACAAAGCCTTATGCAGAAACTGTGCCATCACAGCGCAACCCGGCTTGAAACAGAAAAGTGAATTTTGCCCTGAGTTTGTTAATTTAAAGACACGCTTGGGGAAATTTGGCAACTGTCGCCATCGAGTGGCCATTAATTGCACTTTTTTAGTGCATTTATTTTCACCCAAAATTGGTGCGTTGTTTATTTTCGCACCAATTCAGGGCCAAATTGAAAATCAAAGGCCTTTAAGCCTTCCAGCATGGCGGGGTAGGCTTGATCGACCACGGCAACCAAGCCCTTGACGCCCAGCTCCACATGTCGCCCATGGACCGGGTGGTCGACGCTGGGCAGGCTGAACACCTTGGCACCGTCGAAGCGCGCTTCAATGGCCTGCATCAGCGGCGTGAGGGTGGCCTCCATGCCGCCATAGATGACGATGGATTTCTCGATTTTTTCGGCCACATGGAACCAAGGCGCATAGTGGGTGTCGAGCACCCATTCGATCATGGGCCAAGCCATCACCGGAAAACCGGGCACAAAGTGAACCGGGCTGCGCGGGCCGTGGCAGGTGAAACCGGCGATCTTGTTGTACGGGTTGGGGATGACCTCTGCGCCTTGCGGGAACATGGCCATGTTCAAGCGGTGCAGGTGTTCGGGGCGATCGGGTTCATAAGGCACGCCTTGCTCGGCGGCTTGGTCGCGGATGCGCTCCAAAATAAAACCCTTGGCCAGGGGTTGCAAGGCCAAGGGCAGGCCCAAGGCTTGGCCAGCGCATTGGCGGGTGTGGTCGTCGGGGGTGGCACCAATGCCGCCGCACGAAAACACCACCATGCCGCTGTCAAAAGCGCGGCGCAGGCTGTCGGTGATGCGCTGCGGGTCGTCGCCCACGTACTCGGCCATGTCCAGGCCCAGGCCTCGGGCTGACAGCAACTCAATCACTTTGGTCAGGTGTTTGTCGGCACGCTTGCCAGACAAAATTTCGTCGCCCACGATGATCAGGCCAAAGCCTTTCAAGGTGTCCAGGGCATGGGGAGATGGGGGGGTGGCAGAAGTCATGGCGCGCATCCTACGCCATCTGCCCCGGCCCGCGCCCAGCAGCTGGGGTCAATCGCGCTGGCGCAAAGCTTGCCAAAGCCGTTGCAGGCCCAACACC
>Ga0114960_10004238_pt1 | contig 10786 bp, 9 predicted proteins | sample C_130625_MF_Meta_FD_92637 | JGI IMG/M metagenome (GOLD analysis project Ga0114960, IMG submission 92637) | Freshwater microbial communities from Lake Croche, Canada to study carbon cycling - C_130625_MF_MetaG | ecosystem: Environmental > Aquatic > Freshwater > Lake | place: Lake Croche, Canada...
AACATGCCATTGAGCCTTTACTAACCCCAATTGGTCGAATCACGAGCGGGTTAGTGACGAGCGTTCCTGAAGCGATCAAGCCATTCTTCCGGGATACCTCAGATCACCTTCTCCAAGCGATTGAGCACGTTTCAGGCTTGGATTCATTGATTACTTCGGTCCTGCAGGCAGATCTTGCTCATATTCAAGTTCAGCAAAATATTGATGTGCGCAGAATTTCCGCCTGGGTCGCACTCGCATCTGGCCCGACGATGCTTGCTGGTATTTATGGCATGAACTTTCGCCATATGCCTGAGCTTGGAACGCGCTATGGCTACTACGTAGTGTTGGGGGTCATGGTGACACTGACTGGATTCCTCTTTAGAAACTTCAAAAAGTCCGGCTGGCTCTAGCTCGCTATTTCCCTGCTAAACCCGCTGTGTTACGCTTTTGTGAGCGCTCTCATTCTGGGGGCCAGATCGGGGCATAGTGAGCGAATCAAAGGGTTGGACCCTAGTTGGTCGGCACGACGCCGCTGCCCGAAATAGCACCTTTGGCCTCGTCTATGCCGTCGTGATCGCGATCACCACATTTCAGAGCCATGCACAGCGTTACAACATCGGAACCTGCGTGATCATCATCGCTGCTGGTCTTTATATCGCCAAGAAAGCTCTAGCTTCGGGATCGATTCTCGGTGTAGCTACCGCTGCCTACTCAATGATCTGGGTACTTCCAATTTTTAATGCACATCTTTTTTATCATGTTGATGGATCATTTGTTCTGGTGCATGGAATTCTCTCCCTAGGTGTTGCTGCTGGAGCTTTCACCTACTTGAAGAATTAACGTTGAGAATTACAGATCCGTATGAGTTCTTTCAAATTTGTTGGTAATCAAGAGCGGATTGAGATTCCTGAAGGCTCACAGCTTGTCGAAATTTCAGCGCTTATTCCATTTAAGAGAGTCGATATCGACCCCTTTGATCTCTTGGGTCAGAGCGATTTAATCTCTTCGTGGCTCTATCCGGTAAAGAGCGCAAAATTAAATCAAGGCGGAAAGATTCTCTTTTCTCGTGAGACTGGCGAAGAGTTTGAGGCGGTCTGTATCTCATTTATTTTGGGCCGTGAGCTCTCACTTGTGAGTGATGATTTTGGCACCGCGACTTTTAAGATTGAGAAAAAGAAGAATGATCTTTCGATTAGAGCAGATTTTAAAATTCTCACAACTCTTTTTGATGAGAAACGAGAACTCTTTCATCGCTTTATCTCGCAATTAAGTGAGATCTGCACATGAGCACAAAGAAGGCGAATATTTATGATGTCGCAGAGCTAGCTGGGGTCTCCCATCAGACTGTCTCTCGAGTGCTCAATAACCACTCAAGTTTGAGGCCAGCAACCCGTGAAAAGGTCGAGAAAGCAATTGCCAAGCTTGAATACCGTCCAAACCAGGCTGCGCGCCAGCTGGTTACATCCCAAAGTCGTTTAATAGGCCTCTTAGTCTCTGGAACCGAACTGTATGGCCCATCTGGAATCTTAAAATCGATTGAGAGCGAAGCCCGAACCGAGGGTTATTCCGTCATCACAATCAGCGTCATCTCTAGATCTCGTGAGTCGTGGGTGGATGCGATCGGTCAACTCCGCGGGCTCAACATCGATGGAATCATTACTGTGGCGCTACCACGTGAAGTGATTGATGAAGTGAAGGCTGCCCTGCCAGATGCGGCGCTAGTGGTTGTCGATACTGAACCTTCCAAGGATTTGGATGTCATTAATATTGATAATCTCAATGGCGGCCTACTTGCGACGAATCATTTAATAGAACTAGGTCATACAAAGATCGCCCACATCACTGGTCCAGCGAATCAGTATGAGTCCGAGATGCGTAAAGATGGGTATCTGAGGGCGATGAAGAAAGCTGACTTAAAGACCCAAGTCTTGGCTGGTGATTGGTCTATCTCAACCGGACTTGAACTAGGGGAGCAGATATTTTCATCGAAGGATCTACCTACTGCAATCTTCTGCTCCAACGATCATCTTTCACTCGGCGTTATCAAAGCTGCAAGCCAAAGAGGATTACGAATCCCTGAAGATATAAGCCTCATCGGTTTTGATGATATCCCTGAAGCTGAATACTTTCTCCCATCACTCACCACCGTCAAACAAGATTTTATCGAACTTGGCAAAATCGTTATCGCAAAAGCTCTCTCTAACCTCAAAGAGAAGAGCAAGAATGAAACGCTCTTCATGCAACCCACACTGATTGTTCGAAATTCAACTACGAAGTTCACCGGAAAGAAGAGGAAATAAGATGTCCGAGAAATATGTGATTGGTGTCGATTACGGAACACTTTCGGGGCGGGCACTTGTTGTTCGCGCATCTGACGGGCACGAGATGGGCTCGGCAGTATTCGACTATCCCAACGCGGTGATGGATCGTGTCTTAAACTCAAGCGGAGCATCACTTGGTCCCGATTGGGCGCTCCAAGATCCCGATGATTATGTTGAAGTGCTCAAGCATGCAGTTCCAGAAGCGCTGAAGCTATCTGGGATCAATCCATCTGATGTGGTTGGAATTGCCACAGACTTCACCGCTTGCACGATGGTCCCGGTTATCGAAGATGGCACTCCACTCAATCAACTCCCTGAATTTAAAGATAATCCCCATGCCTATGTGAAACTTTGGAAGCACCATGCTGCTCAGCCGCACGCTGATCGCATCAATCAGGTTGCTCGTGAACGGAAAGAGGCATGGCTGCCTCGTTATGGTGGACAGATCTCTTCTGAGTGGGAACTTGCAAAGGGTCTTCAGATTTTAGAGGAGGCACCTGATGTATATAAGAAGATGTATAAATTTGTTGAGGCTGCAGATTGGATCATCTGGCAGTTATGCGGAACTTATCTGCGTAATGCATGCACCGCTGGATATAAAGGAAACCTCCAAGATGGTAAGTATCCATCTCGCGAATATTTCAAAGCACTGAATCCTGCATTTGAAATGTTTGCAGAAGAGAAGATCTCACACACGATCGGTCAACTTGGCGCAAAGGCGGGCGGACTTACTGCAGAAGCTGCAGCGTGGACTGGATTGCCGGAAGGAATCGCAGTTGCAGTCGGCAACGTTGATGCGCATGTCACGGCTCCTGCGGCAAAGGCCACAGAGCCGGGCCAGATGGTTGCGATCATGGGAACATCAACATGTCATGTGATGAACCATGATCAGATTGCTGAAGTCCCTGGCATGTGTGGCGTTGTGGATGGTGGAATTGTTAGTGGTCTCTATGGTTATGAAGCTGGTCAATCAGGTGTCGGCGATATCTTTGCTTGGTATGTAAATAACCAAGTTCCACAACGCTATTTCGATGATGCGAAAGCTGCCGGGAAGTCGATCCATCAACACCTCACAGATCTTGGTGCGCAAGAAGCTATTGGTGGGCATGGACTTGTAGCCCTTGATTGGCATAGCGGAAACCGCTCAGTTCTCGTCGATCATGAGCTCAGCGGAACCGTCTTTGGGCTTACGCTCACGACAACTGCTGAACAGATTTACCGAGCACTCTTGGAGTCGACTGCCTTTGGAACACGGATGATCGTCGATACCTTCAACGCCTCTAACGTTCCAGTGAAGGAGTTCATCGTTGCAGGCGGGCTATTGAAGAATGCCTTCTTGATGCAGCTCTACTCAGATATCACCCGATTACCGATCTCTACGATTGACACTGAGCAGGGCCCAGCACTTGGATCTGCGATCCACGCAGCGGTGGCAAGTGGTTTCTATAAGAATGTGAATGAAGCAGCTGAATCTATGGGCAAGGTACGAAAGCATGTTTACCTGCCACGGGAAGAGAGCTCACAGCGCTATGACGCGCTCTACAAAGAATATGTCGAGTTGCATGATTATTTTGGTCGTGGCGGCAATAATGTGATGAGACGTTTAAAGCAACTCAAGCGTGAGGGAGAGTAATGAGTACTCGAGAAGAAGCAATCGCAAAGACCCGAGAAGAGCTCGTCGGTCTGCATCACGAGTTGGTTCGCTACAAGCTGGTTGTGTGGACAGCTGGAAATGTCTCGCAGCGAATTAAGTTTGACGATGGTTCACCAGATCTCTTTGCCATTAAGCCATCTGGCGTTTTGTATGACGAGTTAACAACGGAGTCGATGGTCGTCTGTGATCTCGACGGAAAAGTTGTTGCAGGAGATAAGTCACCATCCAGTGATACTGCAGCACATGCCTATGTTTATAGAAATATGCCTGATGTAAATGGAGTGGTCCATACTCATAGCAACTACGCATGTGCTTGGGCTGCGGTTGGTAAAGAGATCCCATGTATTTTGACTGCGATCGCAGATGAATTTGGTGGCCCGATCCCGGTCGGTCCATTTGCGATTATTGGTGATGACTCGATCGGACAGGGGATCGTCCAGACATTGACGGGCCATAACTCACCGGCTGTCTTAATGCAGAACCACGGCGTCTTCACTATTGGGGTGGATGGAAAGTCGGCCGTAAAGGCTGCTGTCATGTGTGAGGATGTGGCTAAGAGTGCATGGCTAGCCAGCCAGCTCGGCACTCCAATCCCGGTGCCGCCTGAGGCGGTCGCTTCGTTATTTAATCGTTATCAAAAGGTATATGGCAAATAGCCCCCAATGTTGGTAAGTTTGAGACAGAAATGTGAGCGCTCACTTAACTAGGGGTCCCTCGCTTTTCCAAATGCGCCAACTCTTTGGACAGGGTTTGGGGCAAGAAGTGCACTTCATGTCCATTACCGCTAGGAAAGGAACACAATTGTTTAAGAAACTCTCAACTGTTGTTGCTGCAGTAGCTATGTCTGCTTCAGTAGTAACTGGTGTTGCTCTAACTTCATCAGCACACGCTGCTGGTGGACTTGTCGGAGTAGCAATGCCAAACCAGTCTTCAACTCGCTGGGTTAGCGATGGAAATGCAATCAAGGCAGCTCTCGAGAAGGATGGCTTCACAGTCGACCTCGAGTACGCAAATGACAGCATTCCAACACAGGTTCAACAGCTCGAAGGTATGGTCACAAAGGGTGCAAAGGCTCTTATCATCGCTTCAATCGACGGAACTCAGCTCACTGACGTTCTCCAGAAGGCAGCAGATAAGAAGATTGCAATCATCGCCTACGACCGTTTGATCAACAAGACTGCAAACGTTGATTACTACGCAACATTCGACAACTTCAAGGTTGGCGTACTTCAGGCTTCATCACTTTTGACAGGTCTTGGCGTATTCAAGTCAATCACCTCAACAAAGGCTGATGGTCCAAAGGCAAAGGGTCCATTCAACATTGAATTGTTCGCAGGATCACCTGATGACAACAATGCTGGATTCTTCTTCAACGGTGCAATGTCAGTTCTTAACCCACTCATCAAGAGCAAGGTTCTTGTTGTTAAGTCAGGACAGACAGCATTCAACAAGGTTGCAACACTTCGTTGGGATGGCGCTGTAGCTCAGAAGCGTATGGAAGATATTCTTGTATCTTCATACTCAAAGGCTAAGTTGAACGGTGTTCTTTCACCTTACGACGGTCTAACCCGCGGTATCCTCGCAGCTGTTACATCAGCTGGATACTCAAAGGCAACAGAGCCAGTAATGACAGGCCAGGATTCAGAAGTTCTTTCAGTTAAGAACATCATCGCTGGAACTCAGTACTCAACAATCTTCAAGGACACTCGTGAACTTGCAAAGGTTGCAGTCGGAATGGCAGAGGCAGTTCTTAAGGGAACAAAGCCAATGCTTAACGACACAAAGACATACAACAACGGTGTAAAGGTAGTTCCATCAATGCTTCTTACTCCTTTCGTTGTAACAGTTAAGAACTACAAGTCTGTACTTGTAGATTCTGGTTACATCAAGGCAGCCGATCTAGGTTAATTCGGTACCGAGTCGACTGGCCAATTTCCTTCGGGGGATTGGCCAGTCGATTTACCACTAAGATTTAAGTAATATCTTTTAGGTAATAACCAAGTTTCGATAGCGAAAGTAAAGGGATAATGACCGAGCACATCTTGGAAATGAAGAACATCACGATGACCTTTCCAGGTGTTAAAGCCCTCGCAGATGTAACGCTCAATGTGCAGCGCGGTGAGATTCACGCAATCTGTGGTGAAAATGGCGCCGGAAAATCCACTCTGATGAAGGTCCTCTCAGGTGTCTACCCGCACGGTACATATGAAGGCACGATGCTCTTTGAGAACAGCCCTATTGAATTTCAGAATATTCGAAATTCTGAGCATCTAGGTATTGTCATCATCCACCAAGAGCTAGCTCTCAGCCCACATCTATCTATCGCTGAAAATATCTTTTTAAATAATGAAATCACACATAACGGCCTGATCAACTGGAACGAGACTAACCAAGAAGCCCAGAAGCTCATGGCAAAAGTTGGTCTCTCTGAAGATCCAAATACGCCTGTTAAGAATATTGGTGTTGGTAAGCAACAGCTTGTTGAGATTGCAAAGGCGCTCTCCAAGAAAGTAAAACTCCTGATTCTTGATGAACCAACTGCCGCTCTCAATGATTCTGATTCAGAGCACTTGCTTGATCTACTCCGTCAATTTAAGAGCCAAGGCTTGACCTCGATCATCATCTCTCACAAACTCAATGAGATTGCTGCAATTGCAGATAAGACCACCATTCTTCGTGATGGTGCGGTTATTGAGACGCTCGATATGAAGCGAGATGCAGTTGATCAAGAGCGCATCATTAAAGGCATGGTTGGTCGCGAGATGAATAATCGCTACCCAACGCGTGAATCAAAGATTGGCGAAGAGGTCTTTAGAGTTGAAGATTGGACCGTTCACCATCCGGATGACTCCACCCGCGTGGTCGTAGATAAAGCCACATTGAATGTGAAGGCTGGTGAAATTGTTGGTTTAGCGGGGATTATGGGCGCCGGTCGTACCGAGCTTGCCCGTAGCGTCTTTGGCCGTAGCTGGGGAATCGGCATCTCAGGAAAAGTCTTCGTAAAAGGCAAAGAGATTCACATTAAGACGATTCGTGATGCGATCGATGCCGGAATCGCCTACTCAACCGAAGATCGCAAACGTTTCGGGCTTAATTTGATCGATGACATCAAGCGCAATATTTCACTTGCTTCTTTACATAAATTCACCAAGCGTGGATTAGTAAATGCTAATGAAGAGTACAAAGTGGCGAGTGAATATCGCACATCAATGAACATCAAGGCGCCATCGCCAAACTCGATTGTTGGCAAGCTCTCTGGTGGAAACCAGCAGAAGGTTGTTCTCAGTCAATGGATCAACGTTAACCCTGATGTTCTCATTCTCGATGAGCCAACTCGTGGTATCGATGTCGGTGCAAAATATGAGATTTACACAATCATCCAAGAGCTAGCTGCTCAAGGAAAGGGCGTACTCGTCATCTCAAGTGAACTTTCAGAACTTCTGGGAATCTGTGATCGTATTTATGCAATCGCGGAAGGAAGTATCACTGGAGAAGTTGCGAAAAAAGATTTCTCACCAGAACTACTCATGAAATATATGACTATGACAAAGGAAACCACCAATGCCTAATCCACTTGAGAAGATCAATGACCGCGTAAGTAATCTTCGCACCAGATTAGGTGGGGTCGACCTTCGCCAGAACGCTATCTTCATCGCGCTCTTAGTTCTCATCACCTTCTTTGCGATCACCTCGCCAAACCATGCATCGATTACTCCGGATAACTGGTCGAACTTGGTAGTACAGAATGGTTACATTCTTGTTCTCGCAATCGGCATGGTGATGGTCATCATCGCTGGCCATATCGATCTTTCGGTGGGATCTGTCGCATGTTTTATCGGCGCAGCTGCCGGTATCTTGGCTTGTCGTCCACTTGAACAGACTGGCTGGGCGTGGCTCCCGAAGATCCCTTGGGCAGTTGCCCTTATCGGAGCAGTCCTTATCGGTGGACTTGTCGGAATGTGGCAGGGTTTTTGGATCGCTTATGTGGGTATTCCTGCCTTTATCGTGACCCTTGCTGGCATGTTGCTCTTCCGCGGTTTAGCGCTCGTACTTCTTCAAAGTTCAAATATCGGACCTTTCCCAGACTCCTTTAGATTAATCGGAAATGGTTTCGTCGATAAGGCGAATATCCTCGGCCACAACTTCGGTATGAAGAATTACAACGCGGCTGCGCTTGTTATCACCGCAGTTGGTGTAGTTGCCCTTCTGATCCAATCTTTTGCAATGCGACGCGGACGTATTAAGTACAACCAGGCTGTCGAACCGCGTACTTGGTTCTTCGTCAAGAATATTTTGCTCGCAGCAATGATTGCTTATGTCGGATTCCAACTCAGCCAAGCTAATGGAATTCCTTGGACTCTCGTACTTCTTGTCTTCCTTGTCATTATCTATACAACCGTGATGAAGAAGACAACCTTTGGTCGCCATATCTATGCGATCGGTGGAAACCTTCACGCTGCTGTTCTCTCTGGCATTAACGTTCGCCGGGTTAACTTCTGGCTCTTCGTGAATATGGGCGCCCTTGCAGCACTTTCAGGCGTGCTCGTCGTTGCTCGTATGAACTCTGCCGTTCCAAAGGCTGGCGATGGATTCGAACTTGAAGCGATCTCATCAGTCTTCATTGGTGGAGCATCAGTACAAGGTGGCGTAGGAACTGTCACAGGTTCAATGGTTGGCGGCATGATTCAAGGAATCCTTGGAAACGGCATGAACCTCAACTCGATCGGTATTGAGTACCAGATGACCACAAAGGGTCTTGTGCTACTTCTCGCTGTTGCCTTCGATGTGTGGAGCAAGAAGCGCACCAAGTAGTACCCGTATCTCCTGTAATTTCCGGATCAATAAACTAGAGGATCATCATGACGAAGCAGATTTGGTTTTTGACCGGCAGCCAAGACCTTTATGGTCCTGAGACGCTAGAACAGGTCGCTGTGCAGTCGAAGGATGTCGTCGCAAAGATTTCACAAGGACTCTGCGCCCCGATTGAAATCATCTGGAAGCCAACACTGAAGAACACAGCGAATATCAAGCAGGCGATGCTCGATGCTTCTAGTGACCCAGATTGCCTCGGAGTTATAACCTGGATGCATACATTCTCACCTGCGAAGATGTGGATTCAGGGTCTTGATCTCTTACGAAAGCCGCTCCTTCATCTTCACACGCAAGCTAATCAATCCTTGCCATGGGCAACTATTGATATGGATTTCATGAACCTCAACCAAGCAGCGCATGGTGATCGCGAATATGCGCATGCTGTTGCTCGCGTTGCGATTCCGCACAAGGTTGTTGTTGGTGATCCAGGGTCCGCCGATGTGAAGAGCCGCCTTGATGCATGGCTCTGGGCAACAATTGGATGGAACAAGTCACAGAACCTCAAGCTTGCTCGTTTCGGCGACAATATGCGCTTTGTCTCTGTCACTGATGGTGACAAGGTCTCAGCTCAACTTCAACTTGGAATGTCGATTGAAAATTATGGCATTAATTTTCTGGTTGAGACTGTTGCAACAATTGCAGATCAAGATGCTGAAAAACTCTGCGATGAGTACGAGCGTCTCTACGATGTTTCGGCTGAGCTAAAGCGTGGGGGAGCACGTCACGATTCACTCGTTTACGCAGCGAAGCAAGAGCTCGCGCTCCTCAAGATTATGAAAGATGGCGAATTCGATGCATTCACCAGCAACTTTGAAGATCTTGGTGCGCTGAAGCAACTCCCAGGCCTTGCAGTCCAGCGTTTGATGGAGATGGGTTATGGCTTTGGTGGAGAAGGAGACTGGAAAACATCTGCGCTCGGCGCAATTCTTAAGTCGATGACACCCGTCGGTGGTGGAACTTCCTTTATGGAGGATTACACCTATCACTTTGGCCCAGGTAAGCCGTTAATTCTTGGCGCACATATGCTTGAAGTCTGCCCAACTATTACGAAATCAAAGCCAAAGATTGAGATCCATGCCCTTGGTATTGGTGGCAAGGAAGATCCTGTCCGGATGGTCTTTACTGCATCTCCAGCAGAGGCTCGAGTTGTCTGCCTTGTTGACATGGGTGAGCGTTTTAGAATTATCAGCAACGAGATAACTGTTGTTGAACCAAGTGAGGCACTCCCGAACTTGCCGGTTGCGCACGCAGTATGGGCACCAAAGCCATCATTGCCAGTCAGCGCTGAGGCCTGGATGCTTGCTGGTGGATCACACCACACTGTTCTTACCAACTCAGTCTCACTCGAAACGATCGAAGATTTCGCACGCATTGCAAAGGTCGAGCACGTGATCATTGATCAAGATACAAATATGCGCGAATTCAGGCGCGAACTCCAGTGGAACGCTGCATATCACCGCTTTGCGGAGAGAATTTAAAGGTTTACGTGGTGAAGGAGAGATCTGGTTCACCGTTATCAGCAGTTAAAGGTTTTCTCCTTGCTTCGCACTTCGGTCCCACAGTTCTCGTCGTCACCATTTCATTTATCTTGGCATCTACTCAATATTCAGTAACGAGCTCATTACAAATTGCCGCGGCGATTCTGGCGGGGCAATTCTTCGTTGGTTGGTCGAATGATCTGATTGATTACCCATTGGATCTTGCTGCATCTCGAAAGACGAAGCCTTTAGTCGCTGGCTTGATTTCACCACGTGCCCTTAGGCGCGGAATTGCTCTTGCACTTATCTTTGCAATAGTTCTATCTCTCCTGGGACCACTTGGCATACGTGGAACCGCTGTTCACGCACTTGGCTTACTGAGCGCGACTCTCTATAACACGTCCTTAAAGAAGACGATCTTCTCGGTAATTCCTTTCATGATCTCATTTGGCGCAATGCCATGGGCGATCTACATCAGC
>Ga0114960_10004239_pt1 | contig 10786 bp, 3 predicted proteins | sample C_130625_MF_Meta_FD_92637 | JGI IMG/M metagenome (GOLD analysis project Ga0114960, IMG submission 92637) | Freshwater microbial communities from Lake Croche, Canada to study carbon cycling - C_130625_MF_MetaG | ecosystem: Environmental > Aquatic > Freshwater > Lake | place: Lake Croche, Canada...
AGTCATATACGCAGACGAATATCTTAAATACGCTAACGACGAATACGTTTAGTGTAGTGGAAGACTTGAGTTTGAATGGGAGGATGTTGGTAAGTGGAGATGCGAGTTTGAATGGGAGGTTGTACGTTTCGGGCCCTTTGAATGTATATAGAAGCACAGCCGGAACTATCGCAACACTCTATGGTAATGGTATTGGAGGTAACGCATATAATTTGGATTTTTGTAGTTATATTAATCCTTCGGGCACACCGACGAATCGCATATCAGTCATTGACGACGGCGCTTATTCGGCTCATCTTACATTTTCATCCAAAACCGCCGGCTCTGAAAATAATACGATCAATGAATGGATGCGAATTAAAAGTAATGGTTATGTGGGGATAGGAACGACAAATCCTAATGCTTCACTCACGATTATAGGAAATAATTCTTCGGTAAACAACAGGCAAATAACAGTAGGGTCTAACTATCCCGTATCCACACTAAACGACCGAATAGGAGCATTATCATTTACTGATAATAATAACCAATATGAACATGCTAGAATAGAAAGTTGTAATAACGCAGGGGCCGTTGATAATAGTTCCGACTTACGTTTTTTCACCCGTGGAGATTATATCACTTTTACAGAAAAAATGCGAATAGATAGAAATGGCTATGTCGGAATAGGAATAACGAATCCTGCGTTTCCTTTACATGTTACCCCTTATTTTGTAAATGCTAATATAACAACTGGGTATTGGTTTTATAATAATACAGTTGGTGCTTCAAATACGCTAGTAAGTGCGGCAGTAACTAATACACCTACGCCTTGGGTTAGCATTAAAGCTGATCATTATATATGGGCGAATGATGGGTTTATTGCCTCTTCAGATAGTCGTATAAAAACAAATATTACTGATATAAATGATGCTTCTGCATTATCGATGCTTCGTTTAATAAAACCAAGAATGTTTTCATATGTTGATACTGTTAAAAAAGGGTCGACCCCTGTATATGGATTTATAGCACAAGAAGTTAATGAGATAATGCCATATTCAGTAGTAAATAATACTACAGATTTTATTCCGAATATTTATGAAATAGGTGAAATTTCTTCTGATGGATATAAAGTAACATTATTCAATAAATCAACGAATGATATTTCATTAAACTATTCGCCATTAATTATGAAATTCTATGATAAATCAAATAAAACAATAGAGAAAGAAATCGACCAGATTATAGATACTAATAATTTTACAGTAAAGGTTGCTTTTAATAATGACGATATGAGCGGCAATCAAATATTTGTATATGGGCAGCAAGTAAATGACTTTAACGCATTAAATAAAGAAGATATATATACAGTAACAACGGCGGCAGTTCAAGATATAGATAGAATTGTTCAGTCGCAACAACAAACTATCCAAACCCAACAAACGCAAATTCAAGTATTAGAGTCTAAACTCACTGCCATAGAGGCGCGACTTTCCGCTGCTAACCTCTAGTCAGTTAGTTACAGTATGAAATTATTATCCAGTCATAATAATAATAATTTCCAAAACACCCCCGCCTTTTCCGGGGTCTTTTACACCCTTTTCTCATTCGTAAGAGCGGGAAGCCCAGCTACATAAACAAATTAAAAATTCGTTTCTCTAGAATACTGTTATATTCACAAGGTTTACAATAGGGTCTATTTAGGACAAACCTATGAAGTAAAGAAATGTATTAAATCAGGTTAACCACGAGGTCATCTTCGGACTTAACTAAAATGCGTTTATTTCGGACCCGCGTAATATAAAACCCCTTATTCGTTAAAAAATTTAAGGTCAAAATAATTACCTAACCACCAAAGTTATCATCTAGGCTCAGGAAAAGGGAGGAACTCGTAGGATTCCGTAGATTCCCCCTCAAAAGTTTAGGAAAGAAAAAAATAAAACGACTATGTATAAGCATGGTGCTTCCTGGTTGGTTTGACCTCTCTACTAACGCGAACAAACTTCGCAACTCCTACCTCAAGGGTTTCCTTGATATTAGCGGTGGCAGTGTCCAAGTTCGTTCGGATAACTCTTTAAATTTCTTCTCCGGCGAAAGCAAGACCCCCGTATTTAGCATCGGCCCCAATACCATCACCGCCCCCGCCGACTTTGCCATCCAATCCTTAACCGGCAAATCTTCCGTTCAAGTAGCTACCACCTCCATCGCCTACTTAGAAGGATTAAACACCAACGTCCAATCGTTCATCAATGGTCTCCAAAACAACAGCGACACCTCGTTAAAGGTCGCCAACGTTCAAGCGCAAAACCAAACGTTAAGCGGTAACTTGGTCATTGGTAACACCCTCCTCGTCGGAGGTAACGCGGCCTTTAAGCAAAACGTCGGCATCGGCGGAAACCTTAACGTCGGCGGTGATGTTACCATCCAAGGTAACCAATACATCAACAAGGCCCTTATCGTAGGTGGTGACTGCACCATCGCGGGCTCCATTATCGTAGAGGGTGATGTATCCATGGGTGACTTCCACCTCGCCTCCCATACCATCTCTGCCACCAATGACCTCGCCGTCGGTGGTAACATTGATGCCGCTACCTACTTAAACTTCCACGCCGCCAACGGTGCTACCCGCGTAGTCATGGACGCCCAACACATCGTCGTCCCCAACATGGCCGGTAATGCCACCGTATCTGTCGATGTCTCCGCGATCTCTGGATTATTCGGCCTCCACACCAACGTCCAAGATTTCATCAACTCCTCCACGAACGGCACGGGTAACAACAGCTACGACCAACTCACCGTCAAGAACCAACAAGTCGATGGTAACTTGGTCATTGGCAATACCCTCATTGTAGGTGGCAATGCCTCCTTCAAGCAAAACGTCGGCATTGGCGGCAACCTCAACGTAGGTGGCAACGTCACCATCCAAGGTGATGAATACATCGAAAAGGCGCTTATTGTAGGTGGTAACGCCACCATTGATGGCTCCCTTACCGTAAAGGGTGATGTCTCCATGGGTGATTTCCACATTGCCAGTAACACCATCTCCGCACTCCACGACGTATCGTTCAATGAGGCCCTCCAAGTTGGCGGTGCTTTAACGGTCGCGGCGAACTCCACCTTCGATAAGGATGTGCTTGTGAGCGGACACCTCACCGTTGCCTCTCTCTCGATAGGAACCCCCGGTGATGCCAACTCCAGCAAGCTCATCTTCAACCAATCGTTACACGTAATCTCCGATGTCTCTTTCGATTCCACGTTAGAGGTCGGTGCTCTTGCCACCTTAAATAGCGCGGCCGTAACCAACAACGCCACCATCGGCGGAACCCTCGCGGTAACGGGTGCGTCCACCTTAGCCTCGGCCACCGTCACGGGTGCCCTTAACGCCGGTGCCACCACCTTATCTTCCGCCACCGTCACCAATGCCTTCTCGGCGGGTGCCTCCTCCTTAGCCTCCGCCACCGTCGCGGGTGCTCTCGCGGTAACGGGTGCCACCTCCCTCTCCACCGTCGCGGCCTCCTCCAATGCCACCATTGGCGGAACCCTCGTGGTAACGGGTGCGTCCACCTTAACCTCGGCCACCGTCACGGGTGCCCTCAACGCCGGTGCCACCACCTTATCCTCGGCCTCCGTCACCAATGCCTTCTCGGCTGGTGCCACCACCTTAGCTTCCGCCACTGTGACCAACGCCTTCTCGGCCGGTGCGTCCAGCTTAGCCTCCGCCACCGTCGCGGGTGCTCTCTCCGTAACCGGTGCCTCCAACTTCTCCACGGCCTCGGTATCTGGCACTTTATCTGCCGGTGCTTCCACCTTATCGTCCGCCGTCGTATCTGGCACTTTATCTGCCGGTGCTTCCACCTTGGCTTCCGCCACCGTATCGGGCGCCCTCTCTGCCGGTGCTTCCAGCTTAGCCTCCGCCACCGTCGCGGGTGCTCTCGCGGTAACGGGTGCCACCTCCCTCTCCACCGTCGCCGCCTCTTCCAATGCCACCATTGGCGGAACCCTCGCGGTAACTGGTGCCTCCACCTTCACTTCCGCCACCGCCACGGGTGTCCTCAAGGCCGGTTCCCTCGAAGTAACGGGTGCCTCCAGCTTCTCCACCCTCGCCGCCTCCTCCAATGCCACCATTGGCGGAACCCTCGGTGTAACGGGTAACGCGTCCTTCGGTAACGTCGCTCTCAGCGGTGCCCTTGCCGTAACTGGCGATATCAGCTCCACCGCCGGTAACGTATCCGTCCACGACGTCGTCGCATCCCACGACTTGAAGGTAGGCACCATGACCTTAAACACCTACAACACTCTCGAGGGCCACCCCAACTCTGGCTTAATCACTGCCGGCAGCGACTACTTATATCTCCAAACCAACGCGGGCGGATTAACCGTTGTTTCCCATGACTTGAAGGTCGAGGGTAACGTAACCTTCTCGGGCTCTTACACCAAGGTAGATACCACCATCCAAATCACCGATATGATGGACCTCTCCAACAACGGCACCGGCACGACCCTCAAGGTCGGCCAAGACAGCCTCACCCAAGACATTGCCCACTTCATGCAAGGCACCTTCCCCGTAATGAAGGTATTGAAGCAACGCCAAGTCGCCATTGGCCGCGCCGATGCCGCCGCTAACGCCATGTTAGACGTGGACGGAAACGTCAACCTCCGCAGCAAGTTAGATGTTGCCCAAGCCTCCACCTTCGGCAGCACCGTAACCATCACTGGCAAGTTAGATGCCCAAGTCTTCGAGGCTCACCAAGCCGCGACCTTCGACTCGACCGCCACCGTCACCGGCAAGTTAGATGCCCAAGTCTTCGAGGCTCACCAAGCCGCTACCTTCGACGCTGCCGTCACCATCAACACCGGCAAGTTAGATGCCCAAGATGCCGAGTTCCACCAAGCCGCCACCTTCGACGCTGCCGTCACCATCAACACTGGTAAGTTAGATGCCCAAGACGCCGAGTTCCACCTCGCCGCCACGTTCGACGATAACATCTACATGAGCGGTGCCGGAAACTTCGACATGTCCCAAACCTCGGGATTCCTTGTCCAATTCTAAGGTGAACCTACGGAGCCCCTTTAACCCCTCCCTTTTGTCTTTGGTGGGGTTGATGGATAAATAGTTAGACTTATATTACCGTAATTTTTGGTAATATAAGATGTGTTTATGAAAATATAAAGATATTTATTTTAAGTAGATTTCAAACGGATTTCGCTTCGCTAACCCCCCCCGTCTTTTCAGGGGGTTTGCCCGAGACCCCCCCGTCTTTTCAGGGAGTTTGCCCGAGACCCCCGTGTTTTCAGGGGGTTTGCCCGAGACCCCCGTGTTTTCAGGGGGTTTGCCCGAGACCCCCGTGTTTTCAGGGGGTTTGCTCGAGACCCCCGTCTTTTCAGGGGGTTTGCGCAGCCCTCTTAAGTGCCTTGATCTCCTTCACCAATAGCCCTATAATTCCAATATAATTAAGTGCCTGATGTTGCTCCCCATCCTTTTCCCCCGATACCAAAAACGGGAATTTCTCCTGAACCTCATGTGCCAAAAACCCCACTTCCTCCTTCTGTAATAGCGTATTATAATACGAGCATGGGTTTAAATCATCTATACTATACTCATCTGGTATTTCCCTCACGTTTTCTTTGATACGGTAATCCGATGTCGTCGTCGAATAGTTACATATGACAATACCGCTTACATCCAAAGCATATGCGCTATTCGGGTTCGTTTTACCTATTCCGACGGGGCCGCCCTTAGGTTGTAATATCGTCTGAGATGCGTCTATGATGACCGACCCCGCCGCCTGTAATATAATAGAATCCATCGTCTTCGTGTCGACGGGGCCGTCCTTTTGAACATTAACGACCAAAGCAGACGATGCCGTAGATTGCGTAGTATTATAATAGTTATATTTCGTTCCATATACGGCTTCATAATACGCTATAGACCCGTAATCCTTACCGTAATTGGTAGTGCTAGGGAATACTATAGAAGAAACCCCCGATACGTCGGCATGTTGTATTATGAGTGACCCGCCCGATGCCGTCGGCACCGTTCCCTTTACGCTCTCATAGATACGCATGGCCCCATATCCATTCGTATTTGAACTACTTATATCGAGGATATAGCCTTGAGTTCCTTGGCCCGTTCCTTGGCCCAATACGAGCCCTTTATTGATAAAAACATTCCCATTGATAGAAACATCGCCGCCCACATATAACCTCCCGTTCATCGAAACATCGCCGCCCAATACCGTATTATTACCTACATATAAGTTCCCGCCGTTTATCGACATATCATACGTCATCGTTATTAGGCCAGTAAAGGTTTTATTACCATTGATGGTCTGGCTATACGATAGGTCCACTATAGCAGTATTACCGCCGACGATGGCCGATATCGGTATGGTCGACGCGGCGAAATTCCCATATATGTTACCATTCACGCTAAGGTTCCCGCCAATGGCTACATTACCATTACAAGATACGTCGCTCGTTGAGTAGAGGCGGCCGCTCAGGGATGCGTCATTGGCCACATAGAGGCGTCCGCCGAGTGACGTATTCGATGCCACGTAGAGACGCCCGCCAAGGGATACGTCGTTGGTAACATAGAGACGCCCGCCGAGAGATGCGTCGCCGCCTACGTACAGACGCCCGCCGAGGGATGCGTCGCCGCCTAAGTAGAGACGCCCGCCGAGGGATACATCACCTCCTACGTAGAGACGGCCACTTAGGCTTGCGTCGCCGAGTATATATGCCGCTTTATTTATGGTTAAATAACCGGATAGGGATACGTCGTTGGATACGTAGAGCCGGCCCACGAGCGATACGTCGCTCATGAAATACGTATTCGCTAAAAACGTATTCGTATTCGTATATGAGTTTACAGTGGTGGTTTGGGCAAATGTAGAAATGGAAGAGTAGGTAAAGGATACTAGAGACGAATTGATACTTCCGCTTGAATTTTGTTGGATCACGCCACCGATGGAGAGGTTATTTACACTGACGTTACCGCCGAAAGATACGTCGCCTTCAAATAGGACCGTGCCATTTACATCTAGATTATACCCGGGGGTTACGGTGGTCTTACCGATGGCTAGGGTATTGGCACCGAAAACACCGCCTACATATACGTTACCATTGAGGGATGTATCGCTACCTATAGAGAGCCGGCCGTTTAAAGAGATATCACCGGCGTTTAGTATTAAATTATTATTACGTAGGAGTAGGTTCCCGCCGCTAATATCGACGAAACCTTTTATATATGTCTGAACAAATCTATTGGAGGTGCTAGATAAATCTAACCAATTTCCACTCATGAAGGCCCGACTCTTAACTAATATACCCAGCGATAATACCAAGGCAGGGGGAACCTAGCAGGGGTCTGTCATTTTTTGCTTAAGGCGCTTGACCTCCGCCACCAATATCGCTATAATCCCCGCATAATTAATACTCTGATAGTTACCACGGGCATCCTTCTCGCCCAATACTAAAAACGGGTATTCTTCCTGTAATTCATGTGCCAAAAAACCTATGTCCTCTTTATTTATAAGAGTATTGGTATACATAAGCGGCTTTAAGTTATCCACACTATATTTGCTTTGAACTGCGAGAGGAACCACGTTTTCTTTTATCCTATAATCCGATGTGCTAAGTGTCTGTGTGCTATTAAAAACACCGCTAATATCCAAAGCATAAGAAGGAGCGGTTTTTCCTATACCTACGGGCCCGCCGCCGGGCTGTATAAGGGTTTGGCTAGTATCAACGATGACCGACCCCGCCGCCTGTAATATGACCGGTTCGCCTTTAAGGACGAGAGCAGATGAAGACGTCGACTGTGTTGTATTATAATAGTTATACCTCGGCACTCCATAAACGGTATCATAATAGGCCACGGAACCGTAACTATAGTTGGTTACGCTAGGAAATACGATAGATGATACGCCCGAAACATCGGCATGTTGTATGACCAAGGTCCCGCCCGATGCCGTAGGTAGAGTTCCTTTAATACTTTCGTATATATGGGCGGCGCCGTAACCGTTTATATTTGCGCTACTGGTATCTAAGATGAAACCTTGCGTTCCTTGCGTTCCTAATCCCGTTCCTATTAAACATGTATTGACAAAAACCCTTCCATTTAACGAAACGTCTTTACCTATAAAAGCCCTACCACCTACCGTCGTCGTAGTTCCGGTAATCGTCTTACCCGCCACATAGGCATTCCCGCTTACCATAGAAACATCATAACTCGCTGTTATTACACCGCCGAAGGTTTTCTTACCATTCGCCGTCTGATTCGTGCTCGTATCCATAAACTGCGACGAATATGCGGGCGGAATAATAAACGCACTCAGATTGATAGTAAAGTTAGCCGAGCTCGGGTTCGTAAAAACACCGCCATAACGGAGGTCTTTGGCGATGGCCACATTACCATTTATGGAGGCATCGGAATTTACGAAGACGAAGCCGTTCACTGATACATCCTGTGTGATATCTAACTTACCGCCGAACCGCGTATCCGTAGGGACGAATAGATTAGTATTAACATAAAGGGAGTTTACGTATAGGTTCCCTTGACATGACACGTCACTTCCCACAGAACTAAAAAGCCTACCGTTACTCATGACATCAGGTCCGACATATAAACGCCCGTTAAAAGTAGTGACTTGTGTCGTTCCTTGTCCCGTTCCTTGTCCCGTTCCTTGTCCCGTTCCTTGTCCCGTTCCTTGTCCCGTTCCTTGTGTATATAGGTTCCTATTCAACGACACATCCGCGGTGGATTTAAACCCCCCATATAAGTATGCGTTACCGTTATAGGTGGCCGCATCGGTAATACCGAATCGACCCGAACACGAGCAATCGGCCAAATACGACGGCGGTAAATAGATATTTTTATTATTAAAAACATTAGGAGAAAACGTGATTACGGGATTATAGATGGAATAGTTAGAATAGATATAGGCGGCGAATATATCGCTATACCAATCGAATATGCTCGGCATTATGGTCTGCGATGGGGCTATCATCGAATCATACTGGTTAATGAGCGAGGCATTTACCGATTGGTTTATAGTAAGAAAGGTGGAGGGGCAATTGATGGACACGGTATTCGAGTTGGTAATTTGTGTTTTACCGGATACATCGAAAGCATAAATGGGCTGTCTTGACAGCCGACTCGCGGATTTACCTACTTGAATAGCTGGTGTGCCGACTATACCAGTGGTATAGAGGTTTACGAAGGATGTATCGCTGGATACCGAAAGACGACCGTTTACCACTGAACGTGATGTAGATGTTCCTATAAATAGGCTACCGTTTCTTAATAATAAATTACCACCACTTATATCTAAAAACCCTTTTATGTATGTATTACCGTAGCCGTTGGATTGTATAGCTGAAGATAACCAATCACCGCTCATGGTTTTGTTTTTGTATTTTGGGTTATTCTATATTCTATATTATACGTCTTTTTTATTCCCCTCCCTTTACTAGATTGAGCTAAAACAAAATATAGAATTAAATTTTTGGTGAGGAAAACATTTAGGGTAACAAAAAATAACAAAATAGTTATTTTCTCAGTATTTAACGCGAATAGTTACGATCCCGGCGGATAAGTGACTACCCAATAAAGAGAAGGGGGTGAATTTGCGGCTCTCTTAGTGAGCCTGAGAAAACCGTAGGTTTCCCTTCTTTTCGGCCACTATTATAGATAGTAGAATAATAAACATAGAAAAATGTCGGCACCGTGGTTAAATTCTTTAACCACATCGAATTTCATTAAACCCACATATGTAAACGGATTTTTAGATGTAAGTGGAGGCGATACCATAAACCGTAACGGGAACTTGGTCCTTATCGGCGGCGATGCCTCCTTTAATAAACGTCTATTTGTCGGCGGCGATACCTCCCTCAACGGAAACGTATATATGGCGAAAGATGTTACCATATATGGTAGCCTACATGTAAATCAATATAATACGACTGCTGTAGTTAATACCGTATCTACCAACGTATTTAGTCTAACAGAGGATATATCATTAAATGGGCGTTTATTAACGACGGGTGATGCCTCTTTAAACGGTCGGCTTTTCGTCCGCGGTGACATATCTTTAAATGGTAATCTTTATGTTACTCCGGGGTCGATTCCGAAAAGTGCCATTGCCGGAGGTGATTTCGGCGGTTCGTATTTTACCAATACGCAGGCCAAATTTACTTCGGTAGCTAGTCAAGTCACTATGAATCTAGATACTACTACGGCCAATGTATTGGATGTAGTCGGCTCGTTATCTATTTCCAATGCCATCGGTGTAGGGGTTACGAATCCGCAATATCAAGTCGATGTGGGAGCCGGTAATATAGGGTGCGGGCGTTTTGTTCAGTTTGGGCAGGCCGTTCCCCCTGCCGTCCCCCCTGCGTCTATGACCACAAATATCATTATGGGCACGTTTAATGATTTATTGACGACAATAGCAGCGGATACGTCTCTAAACGGTCGGCTTTTCGTAAGTGCCGATACGTCTATGAATGGTCGGTTATTTTGTGGGGCGGATGCGTCGCTCAATGGTCGGCTTTATGTGGGCTCTGGTCTTACTGTAACGGGCCCGGTAACTTTACCCTCCAACTCCATTCCTACAACGGCTATTACGGGGATTTCGGCATATGCCACGCTCGCCGGTGCCACGTTTACTGGAACTGTCTATACCCCCGCTATTATATCCTCTGGCTTATATACAGCCAATGCCGGTCTTACTGTAACGGGCCCGGTAACTTTACCCTCCAACTCCATTCCTACAACGGCTATTACGGGGATTTCGGCATATGCCAC
>Ga0114960_10004243_pt1 | contig 10775 bp, 22 predicted proteins | sample C_130625_MF_Meta_FD_92637 | JGI IMG/M metagenome (GOLD analysis project Ga0114960, IMG submission 92637) | Freshwater microbial communities from Lake Croche, Canada to study carbon cycling - C_130625_MF_MetaG | ecosystem: Environmental > Aquatic > Freshwater > Lake | place: Lake Croche, Canada...
CCACGAGCAATTGATAGTATAGTACCTACTCCTATGAGTGCTAGGTACTGACCCGACCCACCATATCCCGTGTTATGTGAAGGGTTGCTGTTGTCAGCTGATGCCGCTCCCATAGTGAGGGTCATGGCAAGACCGACTGATAGACGACGCATATATGGGGTACTCATGATAACGACCTTTCTGTATTCAACTGGGTATAATAGAATTATACCTTAAAGTGGGGATTAATGTCAAGGGAATTAATTCTGCAAAACAGCGAGAAATGACTTGACTTTAATCCGATTTTGGTGTCTGCCTGGACTGCGAATTTTTGCGGTGTATTTGTGATGCGCAATGGCTTTTCTGCTTAACTCAACACAAGAGACCGATTCACACCGAGAGCGATCACTACTTATTGCTGTACGTAATCATTCTGACACCAATTTTCTCTGAACAATCGCATAGGTAACCGATCCACTCACTTCGTCTTCAAGGTCAGCATCAGCGACTTCATCCTCAGAGATATCAAAGTAGTCACGGATTATGGCTATTTTCTCAGCCAAAGCCAGTGCGTGTGTTTCATATACACCGACTACCGTAGTTCCGTCATCGGTTCCCTCAGTTAGCACATAGACATATTTCATTTTCCGCCATCCCTTTGCTGTTTTTCCATTGCTTCAACCCTACGCTTTAATTCTTCAACTTGCATTGTTAGATTCTTCAGCGATTTTATAACGATTTCAAACAGCTGTTCCTGCGTGATTGAAATTTTATCTGTGGCTGCTGCCTTTTTACTTTCATATCCTGACATTTAATAATCCTTTTTATCACCGAATCGTTCATTGTACTCATAACCCATTGCGTACGCACGTAGTTGAATACCGTGCATATCTGTTGCTATTACCCGATCACACTCATAGGTGCCCCCAGGATACCAGTGTGGATTGGGTGCACGATGATAGTGCGAATCAGCTGAACCACGATCAAAGGGCGAGCCATGTGTACGATCAAAGGTTTCACCCTTATACTCAATTGTTTTTCCATCTGTTGTGTTCACTTTGCTACCTTTGAAAGTTGTACATCGAATTTGTGTTGTACCATTTTGTGATCATAGTATGTTACACTGCGACCGATACCGTTATCCTTGCCCATGCATTCTAGCATATAGCAAAGTGCATCATTTTGCATAGAAAAATCCCCCACTCGTCTACCTCTGATTGCAGCAGTAGTTGTATAGAAGGAAACACCATTCACAATGGCACGAATTTTCATAATATATCCTTATTCAAAAATCAGTAAAAAGGGTTACAGCCCCATCAAGCGCATGCGCAAGAGCTGTCCCAGAGTTGGTTTGATACCCAATCTCTTGCGTAACAGTTGACCCAGTGTTTTCTTTTGTTTCATAACTTCCTCCCTTGTTCTTATTAAGCAGTTAACATGTAAGTGGCAAGATCTTTGTAATCCTTGTTTGAAGCACGGATTTTACAAACAGCGATCAAGGTACGCAGAGAGATTTCCTTGCACTCATCTTTGATTTCCTTGATTAGGGCAAGGGCATCAGCTTTAACATCAGTATTGTACTCGGGCATAAACTCAGGCGATGAAGCAATGAAACCCATGCGGTCAAGTTTCTGATCGGTAGTCATAGTGAGGTCAATCATCATTGAACGTGAGCGAATCGCTTGGTCAATACCGTCCTGAGTCATGTTACTAATAAAGATCACACGACCTGTGAATTCAAAGGACTTAGGCAAATCTTCCTCACGCATGTCAGCGTTCCAAGAGATAATACGCTTACCGTAGGAATCAAGTGCACCTTTGAGCAGGTTCAAAGCAACTGGATCTTTGAGCACAGAGTCACAGTCGTCAAACACAATGATAGAGTTGTTGTTTTCAAACAGAGTGCGGTACAAACCCTTGGCAGTGGAGTAACCCTTAACCTGAGTGAAACATTTGCGAGTGTTAAGCACAGTGCCGACTTGAAAGTCAGCAAGGTTAGAGATGTCGGTGTAACCAGCATCAGCAAGGGTCTTAGTAACAGTAAAGGTTTTACCGAGACCACCTTCGCCAGTGATAACAGCGGAGGGCTGTACACCTGAAGCAACCATTTTAACCAGCTTTTCAACAAACTCAAAGCGAGTATTGATGCCAAACTTTTCGTCACGAGCAGTTTGCACAACAACATCGGCAGCAACGATCTGGTCGTAGGTCAAATCCATACCTGTTTCCTGTTTATATCTCCACTCAATGTGAGACTTTTTAGATGTTTTGAAGGGTTTGGCAGAACCGATTTGGCACACATACTTGCCAGAGGTTTTATCAAATTTCACAGAGGTACGGATAGAAGACATTTTATTCACTTTCATTTTCAATTTCAATAGAGTAAGTATACCGCGATTTCCTATTTTCGTCAAGGGATATTTTCATACCCCTACGACTGGTAAGGTTATCGAGCCAGTTCAACCGAAGTTGCCTTAACTTTGGAAACCCCTGTGTCAAGCATGCGAGCAACACCTTGGAAACCCACAGTGGCGATCACTACACCGAACACAACACCAATCAGAAATTTAGTCATTTTTAGTTCCTTTTCTCAATTCAATATAGTAAGTATACATCAAAAGTGAATTTACGTCAAGCACTATTTCACATACCCCTACGGTCTGTAGGGTTATTCATGGCTGTCACACCCGAGTAGGCGAGGGCGATAGCCAGACCAGCGATCACTACCAAGGGCAGCAACTGTGCGTCTGTAGCTGTGTCAAGCCCACCTGCAACACCCATGAGGGTAATCAAGCCAACAAAGGTACGGATAGATCCACGCATAGGTTTCTCCTTAGACTGCGATAGTGGTTTTACGGGGAAATCCTGTGGCAAAGCCAGAGGTACCTGTTGATGCTGTGCGAGTCACCTTGCCACGCATGACCTGTTTGCGAGGACGCACTTGGCGGTCGCTGACTTCAACGACACCACCACGAGCCAGGAACGCAGCCATTTGGGTCTCAGACTCAGCACGCAGCTGGGATTTGGTTTTCACGATATTCATAATTTTCTACCTTTTTTAAGTTTACAAGTAATTATACAGTCAAAGCGCATTTACGTCAAGGACTATTTTCATACCCCTACCAGTCGTAGGGTTAGTAAGCCAAGCCAACTATGTCGTCGCACTGTGCGATTATCTGGCAGTCATCGCTGACAACTTCACAGTAGTTACCGTCAATGATAACCAAGCCATCGCCGATTTCAGCGATCAGGGGCACAGGTGACTCGCAGCCAGCGAAACCCATTTTGTCGTTTTCGGTCATAACACGGAAAGTCAAACCAGCCAAAAATTCACGAGTAATCATTTTAAATCCTTTTATCAAATCAATAGAGTAAGTTTACACTAGAACCGAATTTACGTCAAGGACTATTTTCATACCCCTACCGCTGGTAGGGTTATGCTGCCAGTTCTTCGTAGGTTGGAATATAAACATATTCATCAAATTCTTCATCATAAATCCACATGTTATTGTCCTCAATTAAACAGTACGAAAATAACCATAACGCAAGCCCAACAGGAAGCAAAGATATTCATCGTCGCCGTTGCTGCCTTCTGCGTCATGTACCCAAGCGATCGCTGCTTCACGAGTACGAGCACCCGATTTCATCAGGTCAACCAGCTGTGCTTCAAAGCGAACAGCTGCTTCGGTTTCGTTGATTTTGCGCTGTTCTTCCTCACGCTGAATAACAACAGCAAGGGTTTCAAACTCAGCATCAAATTGTTCCAGCGTCCAGCTGGTTGTGTCAACACCACGTGGGCGAACGCCATATGCGTCCTTGTACATGTCCCAATACTGACATTGGGCTTGTTCCAAAGGGGACATTTCGTTCCAAGATAGCATTTTAGTTTCCTTTTCAATCACAATAGAGTAAGTTTACCTCCAAAGTGAATTAATGTAAAGCACTATTTTAGACGCTGTAAGTCGTTGATTTTAAAGGGGAATTTAACCCTACAGGACGTAGGGTTACTCAAAACCACATCTGTAGCGAGTTGTGGTGTGGCAGTGGGGTTTGCCTTATCTAGTGAGTTTTCGTACTAATTTTAGCCAATAATAATGTAAACTGCGTGGTACACCGAAGTCAAAAATATCAATGCGCCAGCCCACTTCCTTTGGCATGCTGCCGTATGCCTTGTCTAGTATTTCCTTTGGGCTCATCTATCATCTTTCGTTTCCCATATTGCGTTGTCCGCAACAAATTGGTTATTCGGCAGCTGTCGTTCGGGGATAACATTATAGTCATCCCAATTCTTTTGTTTCATTTCTGGGTTAGACTTTGCCTTTGATGCAAATTTGCCCATCTCTGATATAATCCATCTGCTTTGTTCAGCAACAGGACTGTCGGACTTTAAAAATTCTGTTTGTTTCTTTGACTTTTCCATGCGTTCTTTTTGTGAGAACACACGATGGTTACCGCAAGATCGCGAGCAAAATGGTCCACGCTTATTATGTGTAACACCGCAGTGTGGACATTCCTTTTCGCGATAGCTACCCATTTACATCTTTCTTCGGAAATGGCCAATTACCCCAAACATTTTTTCTATACTCATCTTCCCACTCTTTTTGTTTTTCATGGGATACTAATCTATCTTCGGTCCATGCCTTTGCTTCTTCTTCGCTATTAAAGAAGGGACTAATAACACCACCCTCTTCTCTTGTCCAGAAGTAGGTATAGGTGCTCATACCTGCGTCTCTATATTTTATTAGTTTCATGTTGCATTCGTTCTTCAATAATTTTAAATGCTTCGTCTTCTGCTTGCTGATCCTGTATTTCTTTCGGAGACTTCTTAAAAATATTGTCCCAACGAGCATTGAATTCATGCATCGGTACACTTATTGGTCTCGCCTTGCTACCTTTTCCACCATCAGACATATTGCTGTGCCTTAATATATTGTTTTTCTGTTATTTCTTTTTGAACAACTGACTCAATCCAAAATATTGAGTTTTGAAACTTGACCCATGAGTTTAAATTGTAACCACGGCAAAACACTTTGTGTTTGAATCCATGTTTCCACTTAACATCTAACTGAAAATATTTATCTCTTACCAAGTGTCAACCCCTGTTATTTCTGTTATAAATTCGCCTTTGACTCCATCATGGTCGTAGGGAATTGCTGCTTCAACAGTATATCCTATTCCTGAACCTGTTTCTCTTGTGATTGTTACCATCACTGCTCCTGGAAACTTTTCCATGAGTTCAACAATTTTATCTATCTCAGTTGTGAATAGTGGTATCGATACTTTGCTCATTTACTTCTCTGCTTCTGATATAATATTTGTACATCTTGACATAGGATGCGAACCGAATTGGTTCATGCTCAAAATTTGGTAACTCACCAAAGTGTTCAAGCATGTCATTATAAAATTGGATTGCTTCTTCGTCTGTCACTTATACTTGTACCCATTCTGATCTGCCCATGTATAGGCATCTTCTTTTGATGTAAAATATGGTGGACCAACTCTTTCGGTTGGTCTAATGATTTGAACCCAGTAGAATATTAAAACATCTGGACCTGGATCTTTATATGTTACGAGTTTGATTGTTGGGACAGCCATATTATTCTCCGAGCCACTCTAATAGTTCATTCTCTTGAAGCATGCCAGTGACACGTTTAATTTCTTTTTCTTCTTTGTCTACCATTACCAATGTTGGCACTGAACGAATATTAAAATTTGTCGACATGAAAACATTGGTATCGATATCAACTTCTTCAATTGGCATTTTAATTTTATCACCAGCACCTTTGATTACCATTGATAACCCTTTGCATGGACCACACCAGTTTGCTTGAAATTTTAACACTTTCATAATGTTCCTTATTGGTTGCAGAGGAGGGATTCGAACCCCCGATTCTTGGCTTATGAGACCAAGCGGATAGACCACTTCCATACTCTGCGATAATTAATGGTGCCCTAAGACGGATTCGAACCGCCCACCTACTGATTACTAATCAGTTGCTCTACCAAATGAGCTACTAGGGCGAGTAAAGTATTTATACTCCATTGTTTAGTGTTATCGTGCCAATTTGTCAACAATGTAGCTAGCACTGACAAGCGAATAACAGTTATATCAGACAGTGTCGGTCGCACCCTTGCTGTCGAGTAGTCATAGCGTCCTATGACGATACCTTGATAACACTAAACAATGGAGCGGAATATCAGAATCGAACTGATGACAACAGTTTGGAAAACTGTAGTTTTGCCATTAAACTAATCCCGCAGGTGAGGAACAATGTTTCAATTCAAGCGAATAGTCGCAAAGCAATATGCAGTGTGCAATATGCAAGAGACAGCCCACAAGAGTTTATCCATGAAGCAACAAGCAGCGACTATAACAGTCTAGTATAATCATGGAGCAGACACTATATATTCGGACAGATTGTTCGGAGTTGGTTTTCAAGACCAGATCCAATACCTTTAAAGGGTATTATTTTTGCTCTATTCCCTATCCTATCCGCACTGTTCCTCAAAACTTACAAAATACCTTCCACTTTCAATACCATTTCATCAACAAGATCAATGTTGATTGTTGTGTTGACATTGAGTGTCAACAACTTGTCTTGAAGTTGTTGCTTTTGACGCTTCAACTTTTTTACCATTGCCTTGGCAGCATCAATGGTGCTTTGCTCAACAACAGATGTTTCAACACTAGTGAAACGATCGCCATACATACGAGCAGATGCATCTTGTGTTGTTGCTTTCAGTTTCTCAATACGAGCACGAATTTCATCAAAAGATTTTGCCACGTCCTTAGTAGTAATACCACTGTAAACTGCCATCGTAGCATCGATTAACTCGATCTCGGTCAATGTTTCGCTGATACCAACTGCAGCGTTTGCCTTAGAAACACTCTTGCGAATATTAAACAAAGCAGTGTTCAATGCTATCTTGCGAGTAACATCAGTGGCATAATTTGCCATCGCCTTCTCGAGAGTATCAGAAATACTAAGAGTGTACTCAGTAACATTTAATGTGTCACTGACATCTTTGCTTGCAATTACTTTGCGAATCTCGCTTTGGATTGCGTTTGCCTTACGTAGATTAATTGTTTCCATTTTCATTTCCTCGCTTCAATAAAATAATTATACTATAAACATCTCTTAATGTCAAATCAACTGCAAGATTTGGAGTAGGTGACAGGACTCGAACCTGCATTATTCAGATTTGCAATCTGTTGCCTAGCCATTCAGCGCACACCTACATTAATCTTACTCTGCTGTGTTTAGGAACACCTGATAACAAGTAGTCCATTTGATCAGCAAGAATATTTCTATTTTCAAGAATCATTCTTTCGTAGTGGTTTGGTTCGTATGGAATATACATCAATTCCATTTTTGCTTTCTCTAAAGATTTGCTACCTTTCTTGGCATTGCACTTTAGACAAGCAGTGACCACATTCATCCATGTGTTCAAACCACCCTTTGATACAGGATGAATATGATCTCTAGACAAATGACCAGAACCATGTACGTCACCGCAGTAAGCGCACATGTGTCTGTCTCTGCCGAACAATGTTTTGTTTGTTAGAACAACTTTCCCAATCTTTTCAATAGAAGTATTACCTTTTACGGCAATGATAGATTTAGTTTCTAGTACTGATTGTGTCCCATCATTACGATAGCCACCACGATATGTTGCGATAGTTTCACCAAGCGACCAAACAACTTGATCTTTGGCGTGGTAACAAATTGCGTCATCAAAATTTACCCATGCTCTTGGTAAACCTGAAGAATCTAGTGCTAGAACATTCATATCATTCTTCCTTTCGAATTGCTCTCTTCTGTGCTTTGCGTTCAGTTTTCCAAAAGATACGCTTCCAATCTCGCAGATGTTTCCACCATTGAGGACTTTTAGTAAGATTGCCTTGCTTTACATTTGCCATACTCACTCCTATTTAGATGGTGTCCCCCAAGGGATTCGAACCCTCATCTTATCAATTATGAGTTGACAGCATTAACCAGTTATGCTAAAGGAACATTGGTGCGGATACCGAGACTCGAACTCGGAGAACCAAGATTTTAAGTCTTGTATGTATACCAATTCCATCATATCCGCAAACCATGGTGCCCCGAGCAGGAATTGAACCCACATTCATGGTGTAGAAGACCATTGCATTATCCATTATACTATCGGGGCATAAATAAAATCATGATAACACCACAAGAAGCATCTCAAACTCTACTGTCTTCATCGACAGGATCCTATGTTGAACATGGGAGTTACACTTGCGTAAAAACTTTCACACCTCAATTCGTTACTCAAAAGTTACCATTCATACTTGACCCATTGGCAGAGAGTAAGGGATTCGAACCCTTGGGGCAGCTTTCGCCACCCGACAGTTTAGCAAACTGTTGATTTAAGCCACTCATCCAACTCTCTATACATTTGGCATCCCGCCAGGGACTCGAACCCCGACTAATGGTTTTGGAGACCATCGTGCTGCCATTACACCAGCGAGATATATTGGTGCCCCATGACAGAATCGAACTGCCGATACCTGATTACAAAACAGGTGTTATACCATTTAACTAAAAGGGCAAATTGGTGGAGGATAAGAGAATCGAACTCTTTTGACCTACGTGCAAGGCAGGCATAATACCCAGTATATGAATCCCCCAAATTGGTGTCGGGTTTCCACCGACTGCTAATCAAACCTTTCGGTGATTAATCTGCCACCTCTTTATATTCAGTGGACTTTTATATGGTCCGAGTACAAGGATTTGAACCTTGGACCCCCTGCTCCCAAAGCAGGTGCGCTACCAGACTGCGCTACACTCGGATAAAAACTTGGCTCCCCAGCGTGGGATCGAACCACGGACACCTTGATTAACAGTCAAGTGCAACTACCGCTGTGCTACTGGGGAATAATAAAATTGTGGCAGGTGAGGTATCTGGTCATTGATTAGTCAACAACTTGCCCATTCTCCTTTTACTTTCCTTACCACAAAACTTGGAGCAGGATATCGGGTTCGAACCGATGACATTCTCGTTGGCAACGAGACATTCTACCACTGAATTAATCCTGCATAAAAACTTGGTACCTTGTGACAGGATCGAACTGCCGACCTTCTCCGTGTAAAAGAGACACTCTACCGCTGAGTTAACAAGGCTCTTCGTTTGACCCAGCTGTACTCATGACCATCTGGTGTCAAACCATTCTTAACTTCATCAACACCAAACACACCACAGATTTCCATATTGTTACCAACAATAGTAACAAACTCTTTCATCAACTTGGCATGTTTCAGTGCTTCATCTAAATTTTCAAATTCTTTTTCATTTATTCTATACATAATAACTTTCATTTGGTGCCGAGGGCGAGACTCGAACTCGCAAAATTTGGTTTCTAAGACCAACACGTATACCAATTCCATCACCTCGGCATTAACTTTGGTACCCCACCCCTGATTCGAACAGGGATACCTCTTCCTTTTGAGAGAAGCGACTTTACCAATTTGTCCAGTGGGGCACTGGTACTCGGTGATGGTTACGATCCATCTACAGCTGCCTTATCAAGACAGTACCTCACCATTCGGTCTACCGAGCATACTATTTGGCGGAAAGCAGAGGAGTCGAACCCCATCCCCTTTCGGAGAACCCAGTTTTCAAGGCTGGTCGCAGGACCAACCCCGCTGCATTACTTTCCTTATCTTGGTAGTGATAGTAGGATTCGAACCTACGATAACTTGCGTATGAAGCAAGCGCATTACCACTTTGCTATATCACTAGAATTCTTTGGGGTGACCACTGGGAATTGAACCCAGATAAGCGGAATCACAATCCACGACTTTACCATTAAGTTATGGTCACACCAAAGAATTCTTGGTAGGGGCACAGAGAATCGAACTCTGATTTGTTGGTTAAAAGCCAACTACTTTGCCGTTAAGTTATACCCCCGAATCTTATCTAACCTGCGCAATGCTTTGTTTGTCTTGCGATGCGCACCAGCTTTTCTAAATAGTGCCAGAACAACGAACTGGTTACGTTGCTTGGCGATCATCTTTCGTTTCATCTTTCTTCTCCTAAAATTAATTGGTACCCCATGAAGGAATTGAACCTCCACCCCTGCGTTCGTAGCACAGTGTAATCATCCATTTTACTAATGGGGCATAACTGGTACCGAGAGACGGGATCGAACCGCCCACACCTTGTGCTTCAAACAAGTGCTCTACCAACTGAGCTACCTCGGCATCTATACTAACTCATGTTCCATGCTAACGCTAGTCGAGTAGTAGCCATTTGACTCACCGAACCAACGAACATCAACATATCCTTTGCGAGTTGCGAATTTGTAGAAAGTCCACTCAACGCACTCATGATACTCATCATCCAACACAGGTGCTTCACCCGAAACTTCTTCAGCAACCAACAGTGGTTCACCTTCTAAGTCAGACAAATCACCAACGATGTCATCGATGTAAACAGATTCGCAACAATCTTGATAGTGGAAGAACTTGAATCTTTCTGTCGCATTCTCAAACACCATCTCATTGCCATCTTGTCTCACCGATGTAAAAACTTTTCCTAACATTTTTTCCATATCAAACTCCTCAAAAACTTGGCGACTCGTAGGGGAATCGAACCCCTGTATCCTGTTAGACAGACAGGTATAATGACCATTATATGAACGAGCCAAAAAACTGGTGGAAGTGGTAGGATTCGAACCTACAGCGTTTCTTATGTGGCGGATTTACAGTCCGTTGCCTTCAACCAATTCAGCACACACTTCCAAAACTTTGGTACACCATGGGGGAATC
>Ga0114960_10004246_pt1 | contig 10770 bp, 12 predicted proteins | sample C_130625_MF_Meta_FD_92637 | JGI IMG/M metagenome (GOLD analysis project Ga0114960, IMG submission 92637) | Freshwater microbial communities from Lake Croche, Canada to study carbon cycling - C_130625_MF_MetaG | ecosystem: Environmental > Aquatic > Freshwater > Lake | place: Lake Croche, Canada...
CACACCCGCGTTCAATGCAGGTATTTTGCGGGGCGATCAAATTGTGAGCATTGACGGCGCCTTGGCCAGTGACACCAGCGTGCAGGGTTCTGCTAAGTTTGCGGAAGGGCTGAAGCCCACAGTAGATCAAGCCCACACCTTTGTGGTGTCAAGGGCGGGCGCCATGCTCAGCAAAACAATGCAGGCTGCCGCCATCAGCTTGCAACAAGCCGAATACAAGGTGCTCAATGCCAATGGCATCAAGTTGGGTTACTTGCTCTTTAACAGCCATGTGCCCAGTTCAGAAACTTACTTAATTCAAGCCATGACTGCTTTCAAGCAGCAGGCCGTGACGGAGCTGGTGGTAGACCTGCGCTACAACGGTGGCGGCTATTTGGCCATTGCCAATGCCTTGGCTTATTCGGTGGCAGGGAGCGTGAAGACGCAGGGAAAAACATTTGAATTAACGCGCTTTTCAGACAAGCGAAGCGCAGAAAACTACGCCATGAAATTCTCCAACATGGGCCTAAGCAATCAAATCTACCCCGCCTTGAGCTTGTCCAAAATTTATGTTTTGGTCAGTGGCAGCACATGTTCTGCCAGTGAGTCTTTCATCAACGGCTTGCGTGGCATCGATGTCGAAGTAGAGCTCATTGGCTCTACCACCTGCGGCAAGCCCTACGGTTATTACGCGCAAGACAACTGCGGCATCACTTATGCAGCCATGGAGATGGAAGGTGTCAATGCCAAAGGTGAAGGCGGATTTTCTGACGGCATGCCAGCCCAGTGCGCAGCTCTTGACGACTTGGGTCACCCACTGGGTGATGTGGCAGAGGGCATGTTGTCTGTTGCAGTCAAGCGAATGCAGGGCATGTCGTGCGCGCAGGCTGCAGGCTTGGCCATCGGTGCCACATCGCTATTAGGCATGGGGCTTAAAGACGAGAGTGTTTTAGTACGGCCTGAATGGCAAGCCAATAAGCTCATCAACTTAAGCCGCTAGTGTGTTGTTTGAAGCCTCGTCTTCTATCTTCTATTCAGCCAAGCGTGAACGCCTCGTGCACAGCCGATTGAACGCTGCCCCCTAACACTGCGCCGCCGCCCGCCACATAAATCCAATCGCCAATGGCCACAGCACCCACAGCGTGGCGGGGTGTGGGCATGGCCGCATGAGATTGCCATGAGTTGCTGGCGGGGTCATAACTTTCCATCTGTCCAAACACAGTTTGTTGTCCAGGCCGATTGATGATGCCGCCTTCACCGCCCATGGCATAAAAGCGATCTTTGTAAATCACCAAGCCATGGCCAGAGCGGGCGGTGGGCAAGGGCGCCAACAATTCCCAAGTGTCTCGTTCAGGCAAGTACACATGGTGCAAATCTGTGTTGTATTCAAAGGTGTTGAACCTGCCGCCAATAATATGGATACGGCCTTTGTAGGCCACGCATCCCACATGATCGCGCGCTGCGGGCAGTGCTTTTTTCCTTGCCCACTGATCTGTTTGGGGGTCATAAACCTCGTGCCATCCCACGCTGGCTCTCTCGTCGGTGGGTGAAGATGCGCCGCCTATAAGGTGCAACTTGCCATTCAATGCAATGGCCGCTGCAGCACCTCTGGGCCTTGGCAGTGGCGCGATGGCTCGCCAACTGTTCTGAGCAACTTCATACACGTAGGCATGGTTGTCTGGATTGCGATTTTGATCAATAAAGCCGCCAAAAGCGTAAATGCGTCCATCAAGGGCGACCACAGCCACATGGTTGGCCCCTCTGGGCAACGGTGCAGCCAAATGCCATTGGTCTGATTTCGGGTCGTAAACGTGGTGGTACCCACGGTCTACACGGCCCTCGCCATAGCCTCCAATGACATGCAGACGACCGGCCCACTCCGTGGCCCACGCCATTTCACTTCTGGGGATGGGCAGAGAGGCACAAGTGACCCACCGACCTTGTGCACCTTTAGGGGCAGGGCTTTGGACAGACCTTTGTGATTCTTGATCTGCTGTTAAGTGATGCGGCACTCCACCTTGGAGCTTTGCATAGGGCTCTGGCGAAGGTGCAGCCTTCGGAAGCTCGGGGGCCATGCCATGTGAGGCGTGTGAGTTGTGTGCTGAATTGGACTGCGCCAACAAGCTCTGAGATAGAAGCAAACCAGAGCTTGCGACAAACCACTTTCTTCGATTCAAAGACATCTGAATGACCTTTATGAATTTATTCCATTTTGCCCATCAACTTAAAAGCCGAGCGCGAATGTCCATTGGTTCAAGCACTTTAAGCGGCAGATCACCACCACCCGGTATGACTACTTGGGTGGCATTTAGCAGCATGGAGACCATGACGTAAGTGCCAGACAAAACGGTCAGATCAATCACTGCTTGTTCCCCCATGGTGTCGACAGCCTCTTGCCACAAGGCGTCGGGCACTCTGTGATTCAAACTCAGCTGAACACAATAGTCATAAACCAATCGCTCATCTTCTTGCATTCGGGCCGGGCGTCTGCATGCTCTTAAATCAGTCATCACGTCTTCAGACAAGCCTGCCTTGCGTGCAATGACTTCGTGGGCCCACCACTCGTATTGGGCATTTGAAATTCTGGCTTGTATGAGAATGGCAAATTCGTTCAATCGCTTGTTGACGGTGGTGCGAAAACGCAAGTAGTCCAAAAAGTCAAAGCAACGCCGCGCCATATCGGGGCTGCGAAGCAAAGCGTTGTAAGGGCCGCCCAGCCCGGCGCTGGAGACTTTGAGAATGTCGTCGGCAAGCAGTTGCGCCGATGTCGGCAAGGAGGCGTAAGAGAGTTGTTGGAGTCTTTCAGTCATTAACGGATTTTAGGAAAATGCCGAAAATTTGTAGGGAGTGCTTACCCCAATTCAAACAATGCGGCCATCCACCACTTGGATAATTTTGTCGCATCGCTCTGCCATCTGAGGGTTGTGCGTCACAAACAAAACAGAGGTCCCTTGTTCCTGGCTGACCCTGCGCAGCAGACTGAAAACGGCATCCGCGCTTTGGGTGTCCAGATTGCCAGTAGGTTCATCGGCCAGCAACAACGCCGGGTTCATGGCTAATGCGCGCGCCACGGCCACCCTTTGCTGCTGTCCGCCCGACATGCTGCCAGAAGCTTGATGGCAATAGCGCCTTAAACCGACTTGATCTGAGTCAATCTCTAAACAAGTCAAGCAGTGGGTTTGGGTGAAAAACCCATGCAGGGCCTGCCATCCGAATTCATCACTTGAATACTTGGCAACACTTGGGATTTAAAGCCCAACAATTTGCAGCTGTAAGGCATTTTGGGGTCCCAGCTGGAGGCAAAGTGAATGCACTTCCAGCAATTGACGGGGCCTAAATGGGTAGGGGGGCTTGCCACTTTTTTGAAATTTTAATGCCATGGAAGCCTCCATCATAAAGAATCTGAAGCACCTTTTGTGCTTCACACATCGCTTTCAGCAGGGTCATTCAAATTCAATTAACATGCCCCGAACCAGGAGTTAGACATGACCCAAAATTTGCCCGCTCAGAACATTGATCCCCAAATTTATGCCCTCTATGATGAGTACTGTCATGGCGCCATGGACCGCAGAGAATTCTTAGCCAAAGCCAGTGCCCTGTTGGTGGGCGGGATGGCCATGGCCCAAGCCTTGTTTCCAAGGTATGCCGAAGCCCAAACCATCTCATTCACAGATGCGCGAATGAAAGCCAATTATGTGAAGTACGCATCCCCCGGCGGTTCTTCAGGCGAAATGCGTGGCTACTTGGCACAACCTGTGTCCGCCACACAGACCAAGTTTCCAGCTGTTTTGGTCATCCATGAAAACCGTGGCCTGAACCCTTACATTGAAGATGTGGCCAGACGATTGGCCACAGCAGGATTTCTAGCCTTGGCCCCAGATGGCTTGTATCCAGTGGGCGGCTATCCAGGCAACGACGATGATGGCAAAAAACTTCAAGACGGGCTGAACCCAGCCAAGCTACAAACCGACATGCTCAACAGCGCCATGTTTGTCAAAAACCATGCCCTTTCTTCGGGCAAATTGGGCTTAACAGGATTCTGCTGGGGCGGCGGTATTACGAACGAACTGGCCGCAGAATTGGGCGATGCTGTTCAAGCTGGTGCGCCTTACTATGGGCTGGCAACTGCGCCGGACAAAGTTAGCAAGATCAAGGCAGAGCTTGTGTTGCACTTTGCCGAAACCGATCCCCGCATCAATGCCACTTGGCCAGCTTATGAAACTGCGCTCAAAGCGCAGGGTGTGAAGTTGCAGGGTCATTTTTATGCAGGTACCCAACACGGTTTCCACAACAACTCTACCCCCCGGTTTAATCAAGCCGCTGCTGATTTATCTTGGAGCCGCACCCTTGAGCTGTTCAATCGAACTTTAAAATCTTAATTTTTCATTCTCCAAAGACGCACATGCAACCCTTTCACTTGGCTTTTCCCGTCACATCCTTGGCCAAGGCCAGAGCCTTTTATGGTGATCTGTTGGGGTGCCCCGAAGGCCGCTCCAGTGAAGACTGGGTGGACTTTAATTTTTACGGTCACCAAATTGTGGCCCACTTGAGCCCGTCAGAGGCCGGTCATCACAATACCAGCGCCGTAGATGGTGACAATGTGCCCGTGCGTCATTTTGGCTTGGTGATGGAGATGGGGCAGTGGGAATCGTTGGCCCAAAAACTCAAAGATGCGGGCACCCAATTTGTGATTGAGCCCCACATCCGATTTAAGGGCGAAGTGGGTGAGCAGGCCACCATGTTTTTTCTAGACCCCTGCGGCAATGCTGTGGAGTTCAAAGCATTTGCCAACCCTCAAAACCTGTTTGCCAAATAATCAAAAAAGCAAGAAGTAGCCGTTGATGGTGCTGACAAAACCGAATGCGCCCAGCAAGGTGCCTGCCCAATACAGCGCGGGCAATGAGGCAACAATAGACACCGACAACAGCACAATGGCTATTTGCAGGGCCCCTTCTGCGTAGTCAAACCAAGGGTCTTGCAGCATGGCGTGATCGCGCAAAGCTTCATGCGCTTTGGCACGAACCAACAACTCTTTCTTGCCTTCCTTTGACTCAGGATCGGACTCGTAGCGGTCAGCGGTCTTTTTGAACTCTTCAATTTTTTTCTCAATGAGGGCCTTGGCTGCTGCATTCATGTTGGGCTCTTTGACCAACTGCACTTCCAGATCCGATACCGCCAGTTTGAAGCTGGTTTGACGAATATTTTTGGCTTAGTAAAACGCATAGGCGTTGGAGGCCAAGATGTTTTCTTGGGTGGCCTCCTTCATGGCATTGGACCCGCCCAAGCTGGCAATGGCCATGACCATGGCCAAGATGGAAATGGTTAGGGCAGAGCGGTTTTGTTTGCCGTCGCCATGAGCCGATTGCTCAATCAATTCTGCGGTTTCATGGGCTTCCATGATGTCTCCTTCAAAAATTCAAAATTTAGATCAAGCCAGTCATTGGAAAGTTCAGTGACCACCGCCCAAATAAGCGGCCTTGACTGCTGGATCGGTTTTAAGGCGCTCGGCAGGACCGTGAACTGAGATGCGGCCGTTTTCTAGGACATATCCGTAATCGGCCACGTTCAATGCGGCTGCCGCAAACTGCTCCACCAACAACATGGTGACACCTTGGCTCTTGAGGTTGCTGATGATTCTGAAAACCTCTTCTACCAAAATGGGCGCCAAACCCATGGAAGGTTCATCCAACAAAACCACTTCGGGGTTCAGCATCACGGCGCGGGCCATGGCCAGCATTTGTTGTTCACCGCCAGACAGAGTGCCCGCCAACTGAGTACGGCGCTCTTTGAGCCGCGGAAACATGTCCATGGCGCGCACCAGATCACCTTGAACATCTCCCTTGGGGCGGCTGCCCGTGAGCCTTGGAAATGCGCCTAAAAGTAAATTGTCTGTGACCGACATGGTGGCAAACACCCGACGACCTTCTGGGGAGTGGGCTAAACCTAACTTCGCAATTTGATACGACTCCATGCCATCGGTTCGTTGGCCATTCAGGGAGATGTTGCCAGAGGTGGGTTTGATCATGCCGGAGATGGCGCGCATGGTGGTGGTTTTACCCGCACCATTCGAGCCGATCAGGGTAACCACTTTGCCCTTGGGAACTTCAATGGAAATGCCGTGCAGGACTTGGACCTTGCCATAGCCTGCTTCAAGATTGTCAATTTTTAGCATTGAAACTTCCTCGTGCAATTAAGCCGCTGTACCGCCAAGATAGGCTTCAATGACCTTCTCATCGGCTTGAACTTCAGCGGGGCGACCTTCCGCAATTTTCTGACCAAAGTCGAGCACAGACACCGTATCGCATACATTCATCACCACATCCATGTGGTGCTCAATCAAAATGACGGTGATGCCGTGATCGCGAATTTTTCGGATGATTGAAATGAGCTCTACGATGTCGGGTGCAGTGAGGCCCGCTGCAGGTTCATCCAAAAGCAACAACTGGGGATCGAGCGCCAAGGCGCGTGCAATTTCCAACAAACGCTGCTTTCCGTAAGGCAGGTTTCGGGCTTCCTCGTTGGCCAAATCAAGCAAGCCTACAAAACGTAACAATCCCAAGCCACGTTCTGTGGCCGCATGCTCTTCATCGGTGTAACGCTTGGTGTGCAAAGACACATCGATCAAGTTGCTTGTGAAGGTGTGATGCAATCCAACTTGAACGTTTTGCAAAGCTGTCATTTCGCCAAACAACTGCACATTTTGGAATGTGCGTGCAATGCCAGACAAGGCAATGTCTGAAGAAGTGCGACCAATGACAGAGCGACCATCAAACTCAATGACACCCGCCGTGGGTGTGTAAATGCCCGTCAGGACATTCATCATGGTGCTCTTACCAGAACCGTTGGGACCAATCAGGCCGTGAATGGTGCCTTTGCGGATGGTCAAATCGACCAAGTTGATTGCCTTCAGGCCACCAAACTGCATCAGCACTTGTTTGGCCACTATCAGATTCTCTTCATGCTGGCCACTGGTTTGTATCAGAGCGTCTTGCTCGGGGTTGTCTTCTTTCAAAGAAACCGCATTGTCAGCGTGCTTGCTTCTGCCCAACAACTGACGGGCAAATCCCACAATGCCGTCTTGCAAGTAATAGACCACAAACAAAATCATGAGACCAAAAATGGACAAGCGCCAATCGGTGATGTTGTCGAGCCAAAATGAAAAGGCGGCCAAGGCAATGGTGCCCAACACCGGGACCGACATGGCATTGAAACTGGTTCGACCTTTGGCAATGCCAATGCCAGCGCCCAAAGTCATGAGCACAGCGAGGGAGGACGCTACAACGCGGAAGGCCTCAAGGTCGTCCAACAGCTTGGGCAACAACACAATGATGGTGGCACCCAAGAGCGCGCCCACACGTGTCTTGCGGCCTCCCATGATGATGGCCAACAAGAACATCACGGTCAGTTCGTTGTTGTAGGTGTTGGGAGAAATGTATTGCTCTGAGTAGGCATACAAACAACCCGCCAAGCCGGCAAAGCCTGCGCTAATGACAAAGGCATAAACCTTGTAGCGATAAACCGAAACGCCCATACAGTCTGAGGCAACGGGACTACCGCGAAGCGCTTCAAATGCGCGGCCCAAATGAGACAGCAAAATGCGGTGCACAACCAGCAAAGACAGGGCAAGCATGATGCACACCACCCAATAGAAGCTTTGCTCATTGAATTTGTAACCCATGACCGTAGGCTTGGGTATTTTCAAACCCATGGGGCCTTCTGTGAGGAAGGTCATTTCATTGATCAAAATTTGAATGATGGTGCCAAAGGCCAAGGTCACCATGGCCAAGTAGGGGCCTGACACACGCAAAGCGGGGAGGGCCAAAATGGCGCCAAACAAAGCCGTGACCGCAATGGTGGCTGGCAAGATGACCCAAAACGGCGCACCTACTTTTAAGAAGAGCACACCCGCAGTGTAGGCACCAATGCCAAACAAGCCCGCGTGACCCAGCGAGACCTGACCCGTATAGCCCACCACAATGTCTAAACCAAACAACAAGATCGCGTAGATCATGATGGTTTCGATCAAGTGAATGTAATAGGGGTTGTGGGTCATGACCGGGACCAAGCACAAAGCCACGAAGCCAACAAATGCGGCCAGAGCGTATTTCCGATTCATGCTCAAACTTTCTTGATGGCAGATTTACCAAACAAACCCGCTGGTTTAATGGCCAAAACACACAGCAACAACACCAAGCCAGGAACGTCTTTGTAGCCCGTGCTGATGTAAAAACCTGTGGTGGTTTCGGCAACACCCAAAATGATGCCGCCCACAATGATGCCCATGCCGCTGGTCAAGCCACCGATGATGGCCACTGCAAATGCCTTCAATCCCAACACGGCACCCATGGTGGCACCCGTCAGTGTCAAAGGGGCAATGAGGACGCCCGCAAAGGATGCGGTCAAGGAAGACAAAGCGTACGAAAAGGTAATGACCAAGCCGGTGTTAATGCCCATGAGTTTGGCAGCGTCGCGATCGTTGAAAGTTGCGACCACGGCTTTACCGTAAATGGTTTTCCGGTTGAAAAATTCGACCGACAACATCATGAGCACCGCGCCGGCAATGACCAGCAATTCCATTGGCAATACATTGGCGCCAAATAATTTGATGGGTGCTTCTGGCAGGGGGGAGGGAAAGCGCAAATCATCGCGACCCCAGACGTTTTCGGCCACATTTTTAAAAATAATGCCCAGTGCAATGGTGGACATGATCCAACCAAACTCACTTTTAATTTTGATGGCAGGGCTGACGCCAATTCGCTCTACCAAGGCGCCTTGCGCCAATCCAAACACACCGACAAGTGGCAAAGCCAGCCAATAGTTAACACCCAAACGATCGACCAAAGTGAGGCCCACCAAGGCGCCCAACATCAAGGCTTCGCCTTGACCAAAGTTCAGGGTGTCTGAAGTGGCGAAAGTCAGTTGGTAGCCAAAAGCAATGACGGCATAGATCATGCCCAGCGCAATGCCGCTATAGATCAGTTGCAGGAAAATTTCCATACGGATGCACTCAGGTGAAACTTCAAGGTTCGAAGTGTTATAAAAAAAACCGTACTTGCGCTAGCAAGTACGGTGCTGTCAGAAGAGAAATTTACTTCTTAGCGGGTGCTTTTTTAGCGTCTTTCAAACGCAGGTCAGCACCTTTCTTTTGGTCTTCCTCATAAGCATAGACCACTCGGCTGCCTTTGACTTCACCAAAAATAGGGATGTTAGCAGTGATCGCTTCGTGGTCGTCTTTTGTGAAGGGCTTGTCATAGATGGTGACCACGCCTTCAACTTTGGTTTGCAAATTTTCCAAAGCTTCGCGAATTTTCACGCCGTCAGTGCTGCCTGCCTGCTTGATCGCGGCTGCGAGCAAGTAAACAGAGTCGTAACCTTGGGCGGCAGACACAGGGGAGTCAATGCGATTGTTCTTTGGCTTGAAGGTTTTCAAATAAGCGTCAATGAAGGCTTTGCGCTTCACGGTATTTGATTCTTGAATGAAGGTTTGCGGCATGCGCGCGCCTTCGCCGCCAGGGCCTGCGTTGTCAATGAAGTTGGCCATGGACAAAGTCCAGCTGCCAATCATGGGGACTTTCCAGCCCAGCTTGGTCATGCCGTTGGCAATTTGCGCCAATTCAGGGCCAATGGCATAAGTCAAAATAACTTCGGCACCGGCTTCTTTGGCTTTCAACAATTGAGCCGTCATGTCGACGTCTTTGATGTTGAATTTTTCAACCGCAACAGCCTTCACATTTTTGCTGCCCAGTGCGCGCTCCAAGTCTTCCCGGCCCAACTGACCGTAGTTGGTGGAGTCGGCCAAGATGGCGACTTTCTTAAAGCCTCGGCGGGTAATGGCTTCTTCCACAATCATGGGCGCTTGAATGCTGTCATGCGCGGCATTGCGGAAGATGTAGTTGTCAGGAAATTCAGGTGCTTTAAATTGTTGTGTGACGATGGAGCCCGTGGCCACATTGTTCATGACGGGAATCTTGGCTTCTTGGTAAAAGCGCTGGGAGGCCAGTGCCACGCCAGTGTTGATGAAGCCCAAAGTGGCAATCACTTGTTCTTTGTTGATCAACTCTTGGGCAATTTGTACGCCGCGTTCGTTTTTGGCTTCGTCATCGCGCTCAATCAATTGAAGCTTGCGACCCAAAACGCCTCCCGATTTGTTAATTTCTTCTGTGGCCAAACGCACGCCATCGCGCATGCTCACGCCCATGGAAGAAGAGCCGCCTGTGAAGGGGCCAGAAACACCCAACTTGATGGGGTCAGCCGCAAAAGCAAGGCCAGTTGCCAGCATCAAGCTTGCCAGCACGCTTAAGTGAATTCGACGGTTCATGAATAATTCTCCAATGGTGTTTACATTTTAATTATCACTCAGGGGGTGAGCAATCAAAGCATTATCTTTGAGGCTGAAAGCTGTATTCTCTAGCGTTAACCCTTGTACCGGGATGAGGGTAATACTTAGTTGGGAAGACTGAATCTGAGCCCAAATGCGGCTTGCTGGCGGGCCGGTTCCGGCTGAAAGTTTGTAACTTAAAGCTTGGTTGACAAAAGCAGCCCCCAATCTGTGGCCTAATATCGCCTTGAACTTTTTTCCTGGAGCCACTGATGGGCAATAAGATTGTTACCGAAGCTGATCGTAAATACACACCGCCCTTGAAGGCCTTGCCCGGCGTCACATTGCCCACATCTGGCCGCGGCCAACGTGTGAGTTTAGAGCGTGGCGTGGGCACTCGCAGCAAGAAAAACCCCGGCAAGCGCGCCAAAAAAGGCGGCTAAGCTCGCCTTCTTCCTGAGCAACTGGCTTGC
>Ga0114960_10004248_pt1 | contig 10769 bp, 11 predicted proteins | sample C_130625_MF_Meta_FD_92637 | JGI IMG/M metagenome (GOLD analysis project Ga0114960, IMG submission 92637) | Freshwater microbial communities from Lake Croche, Canada to study carbon cycling - C_130625_MF_MetaG | ecosystem: Environmental > Aquatic > Freshwater > Lake | place: Lake Croche, Canada...
AAACCCACCTTAATTAGGGAAGGTGTAAAAGGAAACTGTGAAAGCTCCATTGATCAGTTTCCTTTAGAATTCAGGTTCGTGTTTCTTAAATAAACACCCTTGTTTCGATAAATTCGGTATTTGGATAATTACATTTGGATCTTGTAAACTCGCAGTATCTAACCAAATCTTAATAATACAAAAATTTTTCTTTGGCGAAATCGTTATACCATTTATATGTTTATTATGACTATCATCAACACATAACGATTCACCGCATAGAGCATAAAATAAATTACGCCATACTTCTGGCACAGCTTTATTAATTACCTTGTATGAAAAACATCCTCCATTACGATTACGAGGATCTTCCCACATGGGCGTAATCCCATCCCGCATAACAAACAGCATACAATTTTTAACAATGTTTTCATGTATCGTTTCGTTTAACGCAATAACTTTTTCAATTATATCAATCGAATCCATTATAATTGTATAACCAGACAAAGCCCAGTTTTTGTCGTGTGGTAAATGGTAATATAAATTCCATTTATCAAGCAAAGAATGTTGTGGGGTAGGAGTACTCACCGTATCCATAAGTGATTACGCCCGTAAATTATAGATAGATTTGTTTCTAAATTGTTTTTTTATTATTTATTCGTTTAAACCTTTACATCCTTGAAGAATTAAAAGGGGATATTTTTATTCTTCAAAGCTTTAAATTATTTTATATCCATCAGCTGTCAACAAAATGGACTTATCAAACCCAATTTCAAATGTATTTATATCACTATCCATGATTTTCAAAACATAATCCATATCAAAATGATATAATTCAGGTTGATATTCCAAATACAATTTTACAAAGGTGGGGGATAAAATTTGGTTATCTACAAAATAAATGGACTTATTCAAATCAATAGAAATGCTCTTTTTCATAATTGGATGAGTATATTCTATGCTCAAAAATTTTGCCTTAGATGATAAAAGTGGCATCATGAACTCTTTAAAAAATCCATTGGTGTTATCGAAAATACGATATATATAATTATCACCCAATTTCATCTTTACCATCCCCTCAATATAAGAAGAACTATTTAATACAATAGAATCCGCTGCATCACATGTTTCATTATAACTAGACTCACAAGCCATTTGTTTTTCAATAAGTTGATAAGGAGTCTTCATAAATTCATAGGATTCCAATAATGTATATTCCTCACCAACATACCTGTTCTTATCACGCTTTGATAAAATCGACGTTGAAATCCAATAGGAAGACAATGGTTCAATCTTCTTACGAATCACATAAGAATAAGAATAATTAAACCAATAGAAAGAATAATCAACTATAGATCTGGCCACCGGATAATCATTATACAACTTCTTATAGTTACAGTTAACAAAATTTATAAACTTGCTATAATAAACTAGAAAAGTAAGAGCATTCGCCTTTATAACATGAATACTACCTATTTTTTTAGAAATAAATGCAGTAAAATCCTTTTTATTATTAACAAATGATTTCTCAATGCTATTTAATAAATCTCTTAATCCGTGCATCGGTTAAAATATATACATGTGTAATTTTTATATTTGTTTATGATATTATTTACTATGTTTCCTAGTTTTTTTACTAAGTTTATTTTTATTCTTTCTTCTTCTACCTCCGCGACCACGTGTTCTATTATGCTGTAAAGCTACATAGCGTTCTTCTCTTTTTGTAACTTCATTCATTCTTTTTCTTATTACACTACAACTAAAATCAACCAAAATTACTTTTCTTATCCCATTGTTATATAAATATTCAATTACTTTATTTAAACGTGTAACTGTAAATTCAGAACGTGTAGCCGCGGATCTTAAGGATTCTACTCTTTGATTTAATACAGACATTAAATCCGTTTCAGGAACACTATTTAAAACATTGATTTTCCAATCATAAAAATGAGAACTACGTTTATTATCTGTAATTAAATTATTTTCTCGTAAATATTGTTTATTAAAGGGCTGTATTACTTTATAGTTATTTTTTCTATATAATAGCTCAATGTGGTGAAAATAAGCGCGTACCTCTTCATCTTCTGTGTAATAAGTATTTTTTTGACGAAATTGTTCTTCAACCTCATAGGGTTGATCATCTAACTCATGAATTCTAGTCTTAATTTCATCGACCATAGAATTCATTTGTTCTACTGTAGAATGTTCATTAAATCTAGAAGTAATATGTTTTATAATATTCATGAAAGGACGCGTATTTTTTGGGGGTAGTAAATTCGGAACAGATGGCGATACTACTTCTATTCCAATTACTTCCATATCATCAGGAATTGAAAATTTAACGGGTTCTATTATACTATAGGATGGTTCTGATGAATCTAACAAATTATATTCTATTTGTATATCGCCATGAGATGTAATTGCTAATACGGCTACATTACCTTCTAATCTAAAATCTTCTATATCTGGTATTGGTTGTGGTTGTGGTTCATGTGTACCTACTGGGATATATAAGTTTTTTCTAGTATTTGGCATAAAATAAAAATAATCTATAAATATTAGTTAGAAAAAACTCATGATAATATAGATATGCCTACTAAACTAGAAAATGGATTATTCATATTTCATCGTGATTTCAGAATAATTGATAATATTGGGCTTATCGAAGCAAGTAAATTATGTAAAAATCTATATACCTGTTTTAATTTTACACCTGAACAAGTTGGATTTTCAAATGAATACCGTTCACAAAATGCAATAGAATTTATGATTGAAAGTTTAGAAGATTTAGAATTCCAAATACATATGAAGAATGGTAAATTACTAATACTTTATGGTAAACAAACTACTATTTTAAAAGAACTCATTCATAAGTTAAATATTCATGGTGTGTTTTTTAATAAAGATTATACTCCTTATTCAATAGAGCGTGATAATGAAACACGCGAACTATGCAATGACCTTTCTATAGAATGTCAAATGTTTGCGGATTACTATTTATACGAACCTGGCTCTATTACTACTGGAGGTAATGCTTATAAAAAATATACTCCTTTTTACTTAAAAGTAATACATAAACACCCACTAGAACCACAATTAAAAAAAGTGAATAATTTAAAAGACTCAAATATAACTATTAAAAATCAAATAACGTTAAAAGATGCTATGAATAAATTTACAAATAAAAATCCAGAAAAATTAGTGATTGGTGGAAGAAAGGAGGCTATTAAACGATTAAAGGCAGCTGCACTTCATCAAAATCATTATGATGAAAAACGGGATTATTTTGTTGAGAAAACCACTTTTTTATCTGCTTATATTAAATTTGGATGTATATCTGTAAGAGAGGTATATAGCGTCTTTAAACGTGCGTATGGATTGAACCATGGGCTAATCCGAGAATTGCTGTGGCGTGAGTTTTTCGCTCACGTTTTATTTGCTTACCCAGAGGTAGTAGGTAAATCATATCAACAAATATATCAGAATTTACATTGGAGAAAATCTAATAGTCAACTAGAAAAATGGAAGAAAGGAGAAACTGGGTTTCCAATTATAGACGCATGTATGCGTCAATTAAATACAACAGGATATATGCATAATCGAGGACGTATGACAGTAGCTAGTTTCTTAGTAAAAACATTATTAATTGATTGGCGTGAAGGTGAACAATATTTCGCACAACAATTAACAGATTATGATATTGCATCAAATAATGGAAATTGGCAAGGAATAAGCAGCACTGGAGTAGATCTAAAACCTTATTTTAGAGATATGAACCCATGGATACAGAGTTTAAAATTTGATCATGATGCCGAATTTATTAAAAAATGGGTTCCTGAATTAAGAGATGTTGCACCAAAGGACATTCATAAATGGTCGATTACTTATGACGACCCAAAATATAAAGATATCAAATATCCAAAACCTATTGTAAATTATGACGATCAAAAAGTAAAAATGTTAGACTTGTATAAGAACGCATAATAATATATAAATTCAGTTATATATTATTTGTATAAGAAAAGAATAAGCTTTTGGAGTAGAAGCGTTTAAATATCTAATGATATCGTATTTTTTGCTGATCCATTCTTTCTACGGTTGGAACGCTTGGGCATGCTTGATCCATTCACATCTCTTAAAGAACTAATTGATATCATAGAATCGTCTTCGTTCACTGTTTCAACTGTTAAAGCTTCGCGGGTCGGTTGTTCATGAATATTTACTGTGCGGGTTTTTAATCCAGATAAGATGTTATCAATATCAGTAGATTGGGGACCTCTCATTTCTGGTCTTACTTGTTGTTGAGGTTGAGGAGGCATTTGCATAGGACGAACACTACGTTGAGGTTCATCTAGACGCTCAAAACCTCCATTTAATTCAGTACCTTGTTCACGAAACATAGCACCACGTCCTGCTGAAATATCAGGACGATTATTTACGGTTTCCGTAAATACCATTCCTGGACGTTGAGGAGGGGGCATATTTTTTGTTTCAACTGGGGCTGGTGGAGGCATTCCGCGTGGGCGGTTAGCACTTTCCTGCATTAAATTATTTGCCATTGCGAATCCAGGGGATGCCTGACTCATACTACTTACAGTAGCGTTTGTAAACATTTTCATTAATTCAGGACTTTGTTTAATCACATCATTAAACGCCGGGGTAGCACTAGATAATGCTTTATTCGAAAAGTTTAATACAGCAGCACTAAAACCTACACGTAACAAAAGAGAAATCTCAGGCGCCAACTTACCCCCCTTGTATTTATCATATAGCTCTCCAAAAATTTCCTCATAACTATCAATATCTTCATTCACTTGTTCTCCCCATCCATCTAAGTTCAAATCAAAAGGGTTAAACGCAGCATTTGCGTATTCCATAGAATTAATAAATGTCATAAACCACCAGCCTTGCAATTTAACACTATCCTTTTTACGTTTATCTTCCAACGCACTCTCATACTCATCTTCGACCTCATCATAATTTGAATCCATATCAAAATGGGAGTTGTTTTTAATTAGACCTTTGGCATGCCATTCTTCTAATTTCTTAATCATCAATCGCATCTTACGACGGCGTTCACGATCTGTCATTTTTATATTTGCAGTACTTGATGATACGGGTATCTCATTCATTTTCGTAAAACCATCCCATGTCTTTGTATTTCCAATGCTTTCACGTGTGGCATTTCCTAAATTAGAATCACTTTGTTCATGTTCCATATTTATAGAAACTTTTTTAGATGATTCTGAAGAACTATTGCCTAATCCAAAAAAATTAGAGGCAAAACCACTCAATGTTTTACTATCTCCACCACTTGAACTATTATTTGCTGCATTTGCTCCAGAAATTTCATTCAATTCACTTTCTAATGTATCGAGTTCTCCTAAATCAAGATTCATGCTACTCGATGATCTCTTTTTATCATTCATTAATAATTCTATGCCGGAACCAAAATTAACCTTGGGATTAGATTCATTTAAATTGAATGAAACTGGTTCTAAATCACTTATTCCTAGATCAATAACCTCCATCTTAATATGATAATTATACAAATATTATTTTTAAATCATCCGCATAAGTTATTATATTTCTACTCTTTAAATACCATAACCCTTGTAAAAATGAATCGGCTAAATCATCTTTTTTTTTTATATTTAAAGCGTTAATCCAGTTTGAAAAACATACATTATTGTTTAAAATTAAAGAACAGTAATAAACTCCATCTTTTTTATGTTGTTTATAATCTGGGTTTACTTGTAATGTATTCTCTAAAGGAGCATCATTAGAAGCCTTATTTTTTTGCATATAACCCTTCGTGAACTGTGATAATTTATTTGCGGATGAAACAAAATCAATATGTGTATCTGTATTCTTCATAATAAAATATTGGGCTAACATACCCTGTATAGTTTTCATACGATTTGCTATAGGAGATATTTGATTTTCTATTACAACATGAGTAACTTCATCTATTCCTGTTGTTAAATTTAATGCTTCCTTCATATTTTTTCCAATGGTAATTAAATCTGTATCTGATGCATTTTTTACTTTCTTTTTAATTATAGGCTCTAAACAATTTTTATCATAATATCTCTCTAATTTATCAACCATATCCTTCTTTAATTTCGGTAGATTTTCTATCTCCATAAAAAAAACAGAGGTGCAAAGTTTTACTAATTCATCTACCTTTAATTTTTTTAAATATGGTGTCATTGTTTTCTTAGTAGGAATTATAAAAGGTCCCGTTTTTGCATGTTTTTCGCAATAACATTGCCCGTTCTTTTTATATTTTGCTGTTTTAATACATGGCTTAGAAATAACTTTTTTAGTTTTGCCAGGAATAATTTGAGTGCATGTTTCAGTTACTACTTCTTCCTGTAATAAATTCAATACATTCCATCCCTCTATTGATATGTGTTGCCCTGAAATATCAAAAATACAATATGCCATATTTTTAATCCCAATATCAAAACTTATTAGTTTCATGAGTTATAAATATAAAACAATAAAAATTTTATATTTATACGTAACAATATAATGTATATTTAATGACGTAAATTATCTTGTGTAATAACAGGTGCAATCTTACGTGCATCTAGTTGCTCACGAGTTAAATATAACTCTTTTAAGTCACTTGTTTGGTAACCAAAAGGTTTGGAATTATCATGTATAGATTTAAAATTGTATGGTACATTATTCATATTTGTAACAAGATTAGATTGCATATTTGGTAAATCAATTGTGCGCTTATAATAACCTACATCATTTGATGATTCTCTAAAATTATACGCCATTATGTCCTTAGCATTATTTGTTAAATATTTACGATATTGCCAGTTAGATTCAATATTATTACTTTGAATAAGATCATCATTGATAACAGATTCGGGTTGCCATGTTGCTGTTATAGATCTACCGTCATTCATTAAAGGAGGAAACTCAGGATACTTATTATTGGTGGCATATCCTAAAGAAGATCTGGGTACAGTTTCTTTAATTATAGGATAAGCAGAATCTATCTTTTCTGGTTTATCAGATAAAATATAAGAAAACATTTGTAATATATAAAATCGGTTATATATTAATTTTATATATTTAATTCTCGGTAGAAGTTTCCAACAATTTTAATAACTCATTCTTTTTCATCTTACTTGGATCACTGGATAATCCCTTCGTAATTACTAAAGTCTTTAAAGCAGAAACACTCATTTTACCATAAACCTCTTTTGAATCTGCTTTCAATTCATTTGTATCTTGACTGTTATTATCTAAAGATTCTGTGTCTTCTAGTTTTTCAACGTGGATCGGTTCGTTTTCGCTATTTAACTCAACAGGCTCTACTACTTCATTTTCATCGGAATTTATATTGTCATTTTCTATTTCAATAGTATCAAGAACATCCATTTCTATCGGTTCATTCATTGAAACATTTATTATTTTAACTGTAGCATTTTCATCAACTTCAAATGTGTCATGAATTAAATCAGGCAAATCATCATCGTCTTCTTCATTATCGTCTTCTGCGTCATTTTCTTCTTCATCGTCCTCATCGGAATCAGTATCCACATCACTATTTGTATCACTATCCTCTTCATAGTCCTCATCAAAATCCTCTTCTGACACCTTTATTTTTTCAACCACTTCATCAGGCGTCATGTAAGGCGTAATTGATCTATTGATATCTGGCATACTTGGGATATTAAAGGCAGGTCGAAATGTCATAGTCTGTTGTTGTATCTGACGTAATGTATTTAATTCTTGAACCATATTACTAATGATTTCAAATACGGTATCGCACTTATTTTCTAAAGACGTTAAACGTTGTTTAAAATGATAAACTAATAATAATATTAAAACAAACGTAATTCCTAAACTCAAGAAAAAGAACGTTTCTATTAAATTAAAAAACCCCATTTTTACAATAGTTTTATAAAATATATAGTAAAATCAAACGAACTTTCTAAATCCTATTTTAAAAAAATAATATACTATATATATAATCGATTCAAAATGGATAACGTTTCTTCCACACCTATTTCTTCAAACAATGGATCCAATTTATTTAGTAACAAAAACTTATTAATTATTGTATTATTAGCCCTATTAATTTTATCACTTTTAGGAATTAACTTATTAACAATAGCCGATAATTTAATAAAAGATATATACCGCCTTTTTAAACCGATTATTGATAAGATACTTTACGGAACAGGAGAAGTAATTAATAAAACTACTGATGTTGTTACAGATACAACAAAAGCTGGTGTTGATATTGCTGGAGGAGCAGTTCATGATATCGGTGAATTATTAAAGAAAGCTGGTGAGGATAGACCTATTTTAGATAGATCAATAAATGTGTCAAGCGTCAAAAAAAATGAACCGAAGCCCGATACAGCAGAGAACCCCATTCAAAAACCTATTTCATCAACAAAAACACACTGGTGTTTAGTTGGTGAATACCAAAACCGTAGAGGTTGTATAGAAATTGGCGAACGCGATAAATGTTTATCTGGTCAAGTGTTCCCTGACCAAAAATCATGTTTAAATCCTAATCTAACAAACAACATGAATAACTTACCCCAAAAAAACAATACTAAAAAATAATTTATTTAATTAAAAAAATATATAAACTAATTCTTATTGTTTATATATTTATGCCCAATTTATTAATATACGTTCTTCAATTAGAAAATGAAAAATGGTTTTTACATCTTTCTTCTTCTCCAAAAGAACATATTGTTATAGAATGCCTAACCTTATTTAGATTTGTAAAGAAGAATAATCCTATTCATGTTTTCGAAACAATAAAATGTTTTGATAAGTTTGATATCAATACAAATGTAAAAAGATACATGGAATATTTTGGTATAGATAGTGTACGCGGTGGAATTTATTCCGATGAAATATTGTCATCTTATTTAATAGAAAGCTTAAAAACTGAGTTGTCCTCTTCCTTAGAAAGTTATGAAAAAAAGACGTCGTTATTTAATAGTTTATATAAAAAAGGCACTGTAACTAAGGATGATTTTGATAAAAAAATGAAAGAATATATGAAACTAGTAAATCTGGGTTATTTAAAGTTGAATAGAGATTTTTTTACAGACTTGGAATGGTTACATGATAGAATTTCAAATTTATATTCCGTTAATATAGATCATACACCAGGTATTTTTAAAACTAATAATGAGGATAATAAACGGTATATAAATTTATTAAAAAAAATGAATGAAGTTTATGAATTATATTTTAATTTAGATGAGGATAGAGTAAAGGTAGTTTCCACAATATTCTTAAAAAAGCCAATATTTGTATTAGATAAGTTTTTTTATAAAAATTATTCGTTAACAGATTGGAATAATGAAATAGACATAGCAATACTTATATTAAGTAAATATGAGTTTATGGGGTATACATTAATTAACATTATAGATGGGTTAGAATTTGATCTTTATAATTAAGTAGACAACGTTAATCCTGATGATAAATAGGTATTATCAAAATTCGCAAAGATTTTGCTGTTTGCAAAAGCATAGGCTGTATTATTTGTATCAATATTTACTTTTAAATAAAAATCGTAAACATAACCTGGATTAGTAATAAGAAATATATTTGAAACAACAACTGTATCTATATATGCAAAATAATTATATCCATTCACTGGTGTCGATAGTTCAACATATTGAACACGAATTGGCGAATTAAATGTATTTTTAGAAAGAGTTATATTATAATTATTCGTATTCACTGACGAACCACTATATTGAACATCAAGATATATACTATTAATAAATATAGTAGCTCTGGCACTAATTCCAGGGGAATTAGTAGCATAAACCCCTATAGGAACATTTAATGTTAATGTATAAAAGGGTTCTTTCACTGAACTCTTTACTAACATAGAGCCTACTGTTGTAGAAACATTGGTGGTTAATAATATATTTTTAAAAGGTATCGTTTCCCAATTTGTGATAATCTGATTTTGACTATCACTATATGCTGCATTATTAATTGTGTTATTTGTAAAATTATACAACGGTACATTTTCGTCATCAATCAAGTATAATATTGGACCAGGAATACCACATGAAGAAGTGGGAGTAGGGATTAATCTATCTAAAGCACAATTCACAATTAGGCCATTTGGTATAATAGTTAATAGAAAATATCCGGTAGATCCAATAATTCGAACAGCATTAGGTTGTGATTCTGTTGAATTTGATATAATTAGTTTATCCGGGTATCCTACAGTTATTGTGTTATAATTACCACTACTGTCTAAAATTGTGATTGTTTTATTTTGAAAACTTTGTTTCTGTGTATTTCCTTTTATGATCTGAGCAAATTTTTGAGCTTTCGTTAAATTATTTGTTTTTGAACTGCTTGACATATTACTATATTTTAATATTTCTGCTTTACGCCTCATATCTAATTGAAATTTTGTAAAATTACCATTATATGGAGATACTGGAGTAAATCGAAACTGAGGATTATTAAATAACATTTGTTTTTTCCTTTGATCACAAAGTACTTTTATTGATATATTCGTGTTTACAGCCATAATATATAATTTAGATAAACATTATATATTATTTAGTTAAGAATCAATTTATATCTTACTAGCGTACCATAAAGATGATAAATAGTTACTTCCATTTGCTGTTGCGGAAGTAGGTGCTTCACCACTTGTTAGATTGGGTCCCCAGTAATAAATATTATTTATTTCAATTATACTTAATGCACGATCAAAATATCTTAAATCTGATAAGTTGCCACTAAATCCACCACCTTGG
>Ga0114960_10004250_pt1 | contig 10768 bp, 22 predicted proteins | sample C_130625_MF_Meta_FD_92637 | JGI IMG/M metagenome (GOLD analysis project Ga0114960, IMG submission 92637) | Freshwater microbial communities from Lake Croche, Canada to study carbon cycling - C_130625_MF_MetaG | ecosystem: Environmental > Aquatic > Freshwater > Lake | place: Lake Croche, Canada...
TAGCATTGATAAGACTTCTATTGAGGAACTGAACTCTAATTTATCAAATTTCTTACTTAAAAAAAGCGACAGGAACGATGAGATAAACATCGTATTAAAAGAAGTTTGCGAAGAATTTAAGATAGGTGTCAAGGTATTAATGAATAAAAACGTAAGAGGAATTATCCAGGATGCAAAACAAATCTCTTACTGCATACTAAATACTGGCTTAAATCTATCAATAGGGTATATATCTTTAAATGTTTTTTCTAACAATAAGGCAAGTGTTTGGATAGGTATTCAACGATATAAAAATGCCAATTTAAAGATTGCAAGTGAAAAGGATTTTGTTGACAAAACAGATAGGTTAAAAGAAAGGATTTTAGAAAAAATAAAAAATAAATAGGCATGATTGACATTAAAATATACAACAAGCGTGGTAATCAAAACTACAAAGAGAAAAAACTTTTAAAAAGGTTAAAGGAAGTAGTTGAACAAAAGGTAAAGCAAAACCCAAACTTTTTAAATGAGTTTAAACCTGCAAACGATTACACCGAGTTAAATAATCTCTACAATAAGTACTGCGTAGAAGAAGCAGAATATGAAGACGTTACCGAAACAATAAACACAAACCAAAATATGCCAAAACAACCTGACGTTTCACCTAATGTGAGTGAAGACTATTCGCTAAAAGAAGATTCGGTATTTATAGACCCTTTAAATAGAGAAGAGCCTAAAGTTAGGAGTTATGTAATGGATGAGGAATTTCCATCTACGCAACCAAAATTACAAGCAGAACGAACATCTTTTGCCGAGCCTATCAGCTTTGAAGAATCTTTTGAATTGCCTACGGATGACAAAGAGCCGAGCAAAAACACACCAAAAGGTCAGCAACAACCAAAGCAACCAAAAGCAAATGCTGGGCAATCTATCAATCCTGACTATGAGTCAATGGATGGCGCAAAAAAGAGAAAGAACTCAAAAAAGTTTGCAAAGTACATAGTTGAGGCGGTTTGTATGTTAGCTGAAAAAGGATTCGTTTGGTATGCTACTAAAGATATTAACGAAGCTAAATTAGCAGAGTATGAATTGAATAACGAGATGGACTTGGACTTGCTTGTTAACTTATCTGATGGGCAAGAAGCAACAGTTAAGCAATTCTTTAGCATACAATGTGTCAATGCCGAAGCGTTATCAAAGTTTGATGACCAAAAGAAACAAGACCTTGCAGATGCTTTAGCGGAAGTAATGATGGAGAAAGGCGTAGCACCAACACCAACACAAGAATTAATGTTAGTAGGCTTAACTATATTAGGTGAGAAGGCAATTGCTTTAATGACTTTAACTGCTCAAAACAATGGCTTATTAGCGCAATTAAGAGCAATGCACACAGGTAAACCAAAAGTAAGCAAACAACAAGCACCACCGCCACCACCTCAACCGCAACAAGCACCTCCACAATCGGTAGTTGAAGATGTTCAGTTTACTGAAATAAAAAAAGAACCTGAAGTTAAAGAAGAAGAAGGTGATTTTGAAACACTTGGAGATGTAATTGAAGAACCAATTGAAACAAAAGAATAATGATGAACGAATTTGAATATATGGAGTATGCTTCAAAATTACCAACGGCTTGGAAAGGTCATGGTAGTTTTGCTATTAAATTAGTTAAGTTATTGCAACCAAGAGTAACAGTAGACTTGGGTGTTGATTTTGGGTATTCAACTTTTTGCTTTGGATATTCAATGGTTGGTGATGTTTATGGCATTGATTGGTTTAAGGGAGATAACCAAGCAGGTTTTAGAGATACTTATAGTATGGTGATGAGAATGTATGATTCTTTAAAGGTGCAACACGGGGTGAATAACATCAAGTTTATAAAAAGCGATTTTAATAAAGCAGCTAAAAATTGGCTTGAAGAAATTGATATTTTGCATATAGACGGGTTTCATACATACGAAGCGGTAAGTGAAGACTATCAAAATTGGAGTAAATTTTGCAACGAAAAAAGCGTAATTTTGTTTCACGATACAAGAAGTTACCCTGATTCAGTTGGCAAGTTTTTCAATGAGTTAGAAGGATATAAATTAGAGAAATTGGATTGGTATGGTCTTGGTATTTTTACAAAAGATGAAGAAATTTATAAAAAAATTAAAGAGATACTATGAGTGATAAAGAAAAAAATGCAACATCAATGCGAGAAGCAGGGATGACACTTACTGTTGGGTTTCAAGGTGTGGGTAAGACATATCAAAATATGCACGTTATTTCAGAATACGTTAAAGACAAGACTTACAATAGAGTTAAAGGGCGAAAGTGCTTGATTTACGATACCAACGGGGAATATACTAAAGAACAATTTTCAAACAATGATATTGATAATTTTGAGCCTAAAAGAATTGCGTTAAAGGATATTGCTGATTGGTGTAAGTCTAACATTGTAGAGTGCAGAAGGATAGATGCAAAAAATGTTGGTATTAAAGAGAAAAAAGTTATTCTGGAATACTTACTAAAAAACTTTAGAAATGGGTTGCTTGTGCTTGAGGATATTAACACCTATGTACTTTCTGTTACACATATGGAAGAAGTTGTGGGGGGTATTGTAAATTTAAGACATAGAGCCTGTGATGTAATAGTAAGTTATCAAGGATTAAGGGCAGTAGAGCCAAGAATGTTTGCTAATGCCAGATGGATGCGTATGCACCAACAAAATGATTTAGTAGAAGATGTAAAAGGTAAAGTTCCAAACGAAAGGGTTTACAAGATTGCTCAACTAATTGTTTCAAACAGGTATAAGAATGGAAGCAAAAGATTTTTCCTCTACATAGTAGATAGAACAAAAATAGAAGGTCAATTTACTAAACAAGAATTTATAGATGCTTGTAAGCAATATTTGAACCTAAATAAAAAATTTGTTAAGCAGTATTGCGGGATAAATAATTGCTCTGAAGAAGATGCTATAAAAGCAGAAATAAAAAACTATTTTGAAGAATATTACGGAAATTCAAAAAAATAAAATATGTTAACATTATTATCAATTTGGGCATTACTATTTTTTTTATCAGTTGTTTTAATTACATTAAGAGATGATAGAGAAGTTATTTTAACCGAGATATTTTGTAAAATATTGCTCACCAAAAAATTACGTTATTTTTTCGCTAACTTTTTATTAGTATTTTTTGTGATGCCGTTAACAATACCTTTTACAATATACCATTTATGGAAACAATAACAGATGATTTGTTAAGCACTCAATCAAGACAAATATTTGAACTTGAGCAATTGAAGGAGAGTTTTATGTTAAGACTACACCTAATCAACAACAACAAGGCTAACAAAAGTGAGTTTGAGAAAAACGAGGATGATATTTTACGATATGAAACAAATCAAAAAATACACATTTTGAGTAACAAAATAAAAGCTAAAAAAGAAGAAATTTGCAGTCTTTATTTATTACTTGAATCACAATCGAAATGAAAATAGCAGTAGTAATATTTACAGAAAACCCGAAATCGTTTCTCATTAACGTATGTTACACGCAACTTGTAAATGCAACAACTATTTTATTTGATTTATTCATTGTAGATATGGAAGGAAGGAGTATTTTTGATTGCAGGAATGAATTTATTAAGAATTGCGAACAAGAGTATATTTGCATAGTTCCTGAACACTATATAGTTGACCAGAACTGGTTAGAAGATTTAGTAAACGCATACAAAAAAGATGCAAAAGCAGGGATATTAAGCATAAGAAAAGGGGATGAAGATTGTGTAATATCTTCGATAGCTGTGGATGATTACAGTACGGAACAAGTTTTGGAAAATGTTTTTAAAACTAAAACTAATTTGGTAGAAGGTATATTGTTTTTTGAAAAGGATAAAGCAAAAATAGATTTAGACAACTACAGCACTATATTTGTCAAAAATCACGAGGATATTGCTCTTTCTATGAAGTTATCTTTGAATGGCTATGCTAACTACTACATAAGAAAACAAACCGCTATTTCGCTTAAAAAAGATGAAGAAAGAACTGGTGAACAAATAATAGAATTTAAGAAAGCAGTAAACGAATTTACAAAAATAAACATAAACTAAAAAAATGGCTGACATTACTAAATGTACAAATCAAGAATGCCCAATGAAAGATAGTTGTAAAAGGGTGACTGCTAAAAGTAGCGAGTTTCAATCGTATCAAAATTTTGAATTTAAGTCTTTACAAATAAAAGATGAACAAGGATTCGATATTGAAACGTATGTTTGTTCTAAATTTTTAACCAATAATAAAATATAACAATGGAAGTAATCAAAAAAACGCTTGTGTCAACAGATGTAATCAAAAATGATGAGGTATCAATGTCCGCTAAAGTACCTAAAGTAATGTTGGAAATTCTTTTCTACGGGGATGAAGAAAGGAAAAACAAAAACAAAGAAATACTTGATAATTTGCAAAAGCAATTAGACAAAAAAAGTAACTTAAACAAGGCAAGAATATTTTGGTGTACCGACAAGGACAAGACAGAAGAAGAAAAAAAGCAGTTCCTAATTGATAATTGCGAATGCTTATATTACGTTATTATTAATGATACAACTGAAATAGATGGCAATTTTGTACGCAAAAATTTAAGCAAAATAGAAAATCTATCAAAAGCTATTGGTGAAATTAAATCAATGAATATTATACCTAAAAAGAAATGATACCATACTTACAACAGCTACAAGATAGCATAGATGAGCAAAAAAAACTTTTAAGTTTACTTGAATTAAAAGTAAAACTTTTAGGAAGTACTATAAAAGAAGAAACACTTGAAAGTATTGATAAACAAATTTCTTATATCAAAATTAAAAATGAACTTTCATCGTTAAAAAAAGTTATTGATGAAAAGGAGTCATACTTTAAAAAGTATGCAATTGAATTTGAGAAAGATTGGGAAGAGGTAGAGAAAAACTTCTCACAAATATTTTCAAAAGCAAAAGCGAGTAATAATCCAAATGTAAAAGATTTTTTGCAAAGAATTAATTACGAAATGGTTGAAATAGAGCCACAGACAAAGGTATATTTTTATAAAAGATTAAAAGCCTTGTTAAAGTGAGTTACCAATTTCCAAAAATATTGATATGCGCTCCAACTGCTTCTGCAAAGAACTATTGTTTTGAAGAATGGATAGAAAACGTAATGAACTTTACCTACCCAAACTTTGATATTAGGTTATATGATAACACACAAGATGGGGGAGCAAACGCAGAGTATTTGAACACTTATGTTACCGAAAAATATGGTAGTTATAATAATTTTTTTGCTGAAAATTCTTTGTTGAAAAATGTAATAAACGATAAAGATAGTGTAATTGAACGTATGGCTGCTTCTCATAACGATTGCAGGAACGAAGCAATTACTAAAGGCTACCAGTTTATTCTACATTTAGAAACAGATGTATTCCCACAACACGATGTTATTGAACAACTTTTATTTTCACGAAAAAGTGTTGTAGGTGCTTTATATTGTAGAGATGAAGGCATACATAGAATATTAATGATTCAATCAAGAATTTATACAGGGTTTAACAACTTTACATCTATGAACTTATCAACAAAAGATGAAATAAATTTTTGTACTGAACAATTTAGAGAGGTTGCAAGTGTTGGATTGGGATGTGTTTTAATTGAAATAAATGTACTAAAGAAAATAAAATTTAGATTTGAGAAAGGAGTTAACAACCATCCTGATAGTTTTTTTTCGGAAGATTGTTTTCGTAATGGGATAAAAATATTCGCTAATACATCATTGACTTGTAGGCACGATAATAAGGCTTGGGGGGTTTATGGAAAAGACTTTAAATAATGCAATCATTAAAAAAAATACCAACAGAAAGATTAGAACTTTTGTTAAAACAAAAGAAAAATAATTTTAGATATAACACCGACAACGGTTTCGTAACACTTGATGAAACATCGGAGTTTAAATTATATGGAAAATTATTAAGAGATGCGTACCATCACGCAAACAACAACCCTTTCGATACTTTAGGAGATTTATTAGAACAATTAATTCAAAAAGAACTTTTAACAAGAAAAACAAATGTTTAAAAAAGCACACATAAAAAACATAAATGCTGATGATACTGAATTGTCTGCAAAAATAAGTGAGATTTATAATCGAAAAATAAAGCAAATCAAGAACACAAAAATACTTGAATTTGTTGAAGACAAAGAGGTTTTAGAACTTTTAGAAATGAGAAATTATTTTGCAAATAAAAAACAAACAATATTAATAACTATAAACGGATTATGAGTAATATTAGAGTTTATGTAATATGCTATAATGAAGAAAATATATTGCCTTTCTTTGTGAAATCTTACCGCAATAGATTCCCTGATTGTGCAATAACTGTGTATGATAATTGCTCAACGGATAGAACAAAAGAATTAGCTATTAAACTTGGTTGCGATATAATTAATTTTAGTACCAAAAACCAAATGGCTGATTCTAAACATAGGGATATAAAAAATAATTGTTGGAAAGGGCAAAAAGAAGAATGGGCAGTATGTGTAGATGCCGATGAAATAATAACAGCAACAGTAAAAGACTTGAATGAAAACTTTAATGTTTGGAATTTTTATGGGGTGCAAATGGTAGGTCAAGGAGAACCAATAGAAGAAATTAAATTCGGAGTTCGAGATGACTTATATTCAAAGGCAGTTTTGTTCAATACTTTTTCTATTGCCGAAATGAATTATTCAGCAGGGTCGCATTCTTGTCAACCAATAGCTAAAGAATCTTTTAAGGTTTGTTATAATGATAAAATAGAAGCCTTATTGCATTATAAATGGTTGGATTTGGAAAGTGTATTAGAAAAACACAGACACTATGCAGTAAGACAAAGCAATGAAAATAAAACTAATAGGTGGAGTGTTCATTATGCTGAAAATGAGTTTCTTCAAAGAAATTATTATGATAAATTATTAAAACAAAAATTACAAGTATTGGGTTTATTAAATATTTTATGTTTTTAATGAATTTTTTCGGTTACATTTTTGAGCAAATGAAACCTACAATAGTTATTGTATTTATTGTCTATTTAATAATGATAGCAAAAGAAAAAATAAAAAAATGACACCTAAAGAATTTTTAGAATTAAAAGGTATAGACCTTAACCAAACTGCATTATTCTGCGTTATAGAAGGATTTGTTAGGCAACCAGACTTATGTATGTTGCTTGAACAATACTATGAAGAAAAGGCTAAAGAAAAACCTTTAGAATCAAAATTTCAAAAAATCGGGTAATTCTTTTGTAGGTTTATATCCAAGAACTTTCGCAGTATTTATATCCGTTCTATTCTCTTTGTGGTTTTCTATATCTTTTACAGGGTGAAAAATATTGTTAGGTAATTGCACAAAATGGTCAAGTACCCATTCTCCCATCCATACAACACTCTTTAATTCATTTGCATCGGTTACTTTTAACCCTTTTTGCATAGCAATAGTATTGAACATAGCTTCTATATGGAATAATTGCTTATTCTTATCTACATAGCGTTTTATTTCGCTTAACATTCTATTTGAAAACTTAGCAGCACAAACCATAGAATGATAGTAAGGTGCTTCAATTTTATCTACAATATGTTTCCAATGCCAATCAAGTACGTTATCAGTTTTTAAAAAGTTGTTAGGTGTAACTAAATCGTATTCTTTATACTTATCAATCAGATTTTTAAGCGCATCAATGCTGGGAATAAAGCAATCATCTTCAAACACCCAAACATTGTCATACTTGCAAAATTTATTCGCAAATATCCACAAAAATTTATCGTAAGCAATAACCTTTTTTTGTATGTGAGTAGCGGTTTCATTGATATTACAACCTACATACCCATCATTAATACAAGCAATATCTTTCACTAAATGCTTAGTGTACAAATGCGTTGTATTTTCAACCCAATTCCAATCGGATAGGCTAACTTCATCAGATACAATATGGACTTTAGCAAAATTTTTAAGTGCTATATCGTTTGCAAATGCAATTGTACCTTGCTTTATTTCTTTACATAAAAATACTATTGCTGTCTTCATAATTTTTCTATTTCGTTTTTTACTTCTTGCCAATATTCTACATCAACTCCTAATTTACATTCGTTGTAATCATATTCACTATGTAAATTATTAGGGTCTGAATTTAATATATGTTCAACTGCGATTTTAGCGCATTCTTTAGCTTGAATCCAAGTTAAATCTTCATAAAGTAAATCAGACTGTTTAAAATACTTATTTACTAAATCCTTTGCTTTTTCTTGTGGTGTCATTTTTATTTATTTTAGTTATGCAAAAAAGGATAAAACCCAAACTATTAACGATGCTATTGTTATTGCTATCAGTAGGGTTGCTATTGACTCTGTTATTTGGTTTTGTATTTTCATTGTGTTATAAATTATTTACAAATGTTCCTAACCAAGCGTGAAGTTCTTTTGCATCTTCAATAGACATTACAAAAGTTGTTTCATTTGTGATAGGGTATTCGGTATCTTTAGAAAGGTTGTTTAACTCAAAAGAAACTGATGGGATATTTTCACTACTCCAAGTGCATTTATCAATATCCAAAGTGTACCAATTGTTTTTATCTATTGCGCCTAATTTCATCTTATTAAAAGTTTATATGGTGTTAGAATGATATACAAATACAGTAATGCTTTTTGCCAGATATTTTCAGCAGTTCTACACCACTTTTGAATTATTAGCCAAAGAGTCTTTACTACAATGAAATGAGCAATAAAAATATACAGGAAAATCATTTGAATTATTGAATTTAAGTTGCAAAAATAAAAAATATTTATCAATAAAACAAAACTTTTTATACTTTATTATACGATTGAAATACTTATTAATGCTACAAATAAAGATAATGCAAAAAAAAACGTATAAGTATATCGAAGGTATAGTATCAACAAATGAAATAAATTTGCTTCGTAAAATAAATACTTTAACCAAAAATAAATAATACAATGTTTACAAAAGAAAACGGAAAAATGTTTGTTGTAGTTCTTGCAGCCGTAATGGTTGGTTTAGCAGTACATCAAGTTGTAGTTGCTCCTCGTTTAGTTAAAAAAACTAAATAAGAAGTCACAACATAATCAAATATTGAAATTGTATTTGATAAGATTATAACAGAAAGTTGCTGTATCTATTATTAGATAATGTGTAATTAGTAATTACGATTTTTAAATTCATTTGCAAGATAGTGATAACAATTTTAAACAAGTATAAGTTTTCAAATTTACAAAACGAAACCAAATACAAAAAATTTTTAAATTAATTAAACCATGAACAACACAGAAAAAGAATTACATGGATACATTAATGGAACAGAACGAATGAGCGGTATGGATTCATACGATTCAGCTGAAGGAATGATGTCATATTTTGATGACGATACATTATCTTATGCTGATGGTGATGATATGTCTTACGCAAGTGGAAGTCCAAACGGTTCTTCTATCATTTCTGACCCTTATGTTATTCAGTATAAGAACACAATTTCAACAGACACAACAGCTATCCTTTTTGGGTACAACGACTATTTCAATTTTGGTAGTAACTATGGTAACTCAACCAATGTAGTTATTACTAACTTACAAGGAGGTACTTATGGTCGTTTGATTGCACAATCAAACAACAAATTCTTCAAAATTGGTAAATGGAGATTCCAATCTTCAGCTCCTACTCAATTATCTCAAACATTAACTATTAATCACGTTGATGCAAACGGTAAACAATATTCAACCCCGTTGAACTTGTCTATTATGCGTGATGCTTATCAGCAACAGTCAGATATTTTAGACGTAACTAAAACCGTTACAGTGGATGGTAATACTTTTATTACTTTCACATTATTAGGCGGTACTACTTTAGTTATTTCTATGTTCCCTGTTGCAGTATTAAGCGGAAAAGCTAAATTGAACGGAGGTACAATGGAGAATATGGCTCGTGCGCCACGTTTAAGCGGTAAAAACGTAGCTCCAGTAATTATCCAAACTACCCAATCGGTAGCAGGAATTACTAAAGCGTAATTTAACCAATTAAAACTGAAAACTAAAAGGCTGCTGCAAAAATGTAGCAGCCTTTTTTTATTAAAAATCTATGGAACAACAAAAAAGAAACGTAAGGGAAAAAAAAGAGGTAACTCTTATGACACTTCTTGCAAATGAGGCAGCCGAAGATTCTATAAAGGTGTTAAAGAAATATAAGCCTGATGAAAAGGTTTATGATTTTGCCGATTTAGAAAATAAGTTATCTGATTTGTATGTTGAAAGCGCAAACAAAGCAGAATTAGAAAAAGAATTAGCTGAAATACACCCACATAAAAAATGGTTGTTAAAGTATATCCAGCCAAGAATAGAGATAAAAAAAGAAATTGTTGAGGTTGCTAAACCTGAAGTAAAATCAAATTGCGAAGGAAATCCTAATTGCAATTGTAAAAAGAAAGCAGACCAATCCTCTTTCGATGGAGGCAACAAACAAGAATTAATGACAATGACAGATTATATAGGTCTGTCTTTAGTAGTTTCAGTTATAGGAGTTTCATTTTATATAGCAACAAAAAATTACAAATAATGATAATCACAGGTGAAATAGTAGAGCAAGGGGCAACTGTCTTAATACCTAATAAAGACCATAAAAATTTTACATTTTCGGATGAAAAAATTGAAGGTGGGAAATTAGTTAAAGGTACATTAAAAGCTATTAATGGGTTGCGTAGAGGCGAACCTTTCACATATAGATTATTCTTAACAAACGATAATAA
>Ga0114960_10004253_pt1 | contig 10764 bp, 6 predicted proteins | sample C_130625_MF_Meta_FD_92637 | JGI IMG/M metagenome (GOLD analysis project Ga0114960, IMG submission 92637) | Freshwater microbial communities from Lake Croche, Canada to study carbon cycling - C_130625_MF_MetaG | ecosystem: Environmental > Aquatic > Freshwater > Lake | place: Lake Croche, Canada...
TATTTGGATTAATCGCTTATGGAGGGAATCTAACTAATACAGATAAATCTTATGGGATCATACCACAGGATGGTGTCAGGAGAAAACTTTTTGTTCAGAATAGTAATAAGTTTTTCCAAATTGAAATGCTTCAAGATGGATTTAAAAAAGATACAGAAATTAAAATTTCAAAAGATTTGAGTAGTATTAATTTCTCTGTTGAAAACAGAATACAAAAACAACATGAATGTACTATTAGTTTAACAGGATTAGAGATAGGTAATTATCAATATCTCCTCAATGGTCAGGAGATAGGAAGTTTTAAAATTGCTGATGAAAAATCTCCTTCTTTTGTCAAATTTTCTGTTGAAAAGGAATATTCTAAAGTTCAAATAATTAAGATGTAAAATCAACTAATCAAAATTTATAATTTAAACTGATTTAAAAGATTTCGAAACATGAAACTTAAAATATATCTTATGACCATAAATAGAATTCCAAAATGGAACGGTAAAATAGGAGTTACTTCGACTAACGCTACATTGAATATTGAAAAAATTTATCAAACTTTAAAAAAATAATAATGAAAACATTCTTAGTTTTTTTAACTTTTTTCTTTGCCAATATTTCTTTTGGGCAGAGAACTTCTAATGCCCACTATACTACCAATCAGGCGCCTTTGGTTGCTCAACCTTATACAGCTCTGCCCTTGGGTACGATTAAACCAAAAGGAATGCTATTGAAAATGTTGGAACTTCAACGCGACGGACTCACTGGCCACCTCGACAGCATTTACCCCCTAGTATGCGGTGATAATAACGGCTGGCTGGGCGGAACCGGCGACGGGTGGGAACGCGGACCATACTGGATTGATGGTTTGATTCCTCTGGCTTATCAGTTGGATGACCCAAAATTGAAAGCCAAAGCTCAGACATGGATAGAATGGAGTATCAAAAACCAACGGGAAGATGGCTACTTTGGCCCACAACCACTAGCCAAGGGTTACACCGAGATAAAGGGAACCCAACAGGATAATCGCGAAGACTGGTGGCCAAAAATGGTGATGTTGAAAGCACTTCAGCAATATTACTCTGCCTCCAGCGACAAACGGGTAATCGACCTGATGCTGAAATATTTCAAATACCAGAAAGAACAACTACCACAATACCCCCTTAATAACTGGACTTATTGGGGCAGTCAACGCGGAGCCGACAACCTTGCTGTAGTTTACTGGCTTTACAACATTACCAAAGAACCGTTTCTGCTCGAATTGAGCGAAATCATCCACAAGCAGACTTACGACTGGACTGGAATCTTCAGTGGAAATGTCTTTCGCCGTGTCAATCCCTACCCCGAACAGCATTGCGTTAATGTGGCGCAGGGTTTGAAAGCACCCGTTATTTATTATCAGCAGCATCCCGAAGAAAATAATCTTAAAGCAGTTAAAAGTGGACTTCTCGCACTGAAAGAAATCCACGGTTTTGTAAACGGGATGTATGGAGGAGACGAACATCTGCACGGAAACGACCCAACACAAGGCTCTGAACTATGTTCTGCGGTGGAAATGATGTTTTCGTTCGAAAGCATTTTACCCGTTACAGGAGATGTCTATTATGCCGATTACCTTGAAAAAATTGCCTACAATGTACTGCCCACACAAAGTACTGACGATTATCTCCGCAAGCAATATTTTCAGCAGGTTAACCAGGTTTTGGTTACCGAAAGCGAAAGGAATTTTCTAAACGACGGTAATGCCCACTTGGTTTACGGCACCACTACCGGTTACCCCTGTTGTGTAACCAATATGCACCAGGGATGGCCAAAATTTGTGCAAAATTTATGGTACGCCACTTCCGGAAATGGTTTGGCAGCATTGGTTTATGGTCCTTCGGAAGTTACAGCAAAAGTAGCAGGTGGCAACGAGTTGACCATCATTGAAACCACTGATTACCCATTTAAAGAAAAGATCAACTTTTCCTTTAAAACTCAAAAACCTGTTAAATTTCCTTTTCATATGCGGATTCCAGAGTGGTGTAAAAACCCTTTGGTTACAATTAATGGGAAAATAATGGAGGAGCCTGTTCAAAACAATATTATTATCCTTGACCGGGAATGGAAAAACAGCGACAAAGTGGAATTGAATCTCCCAATGGAATTCAGGTTTAGCCATTGGTATGAAAACTCACTGGGAATTGAGCGTGGCCCACTGGTTTATGCCCTAAAAGTTGAAGAGGATTGGCGCGAAGTAAAAACCAGTAAATTCACCGATTCGTTTTGGGAAGTTTATCCAAAATCACCATGGAATTATGCTCTTCCAAAGAATTTGCCAGAGAAGAACGACTTAAAAGTAGAGACTGTTAAAGAAGTTGCAGACAATCCATGGAATCTGGCAAACTCACCTATAACAGTAAAAATCATTGGCCGTCGGATTCAAAATTGGGAACTTGAAAGAAATTCGGCTGGTAAAATTCCGGTCGAATCATGGCCAAGGCGTAAAATGGACAAAGAGGAAGAAATTGTGCTGATCCCCTATGGTTGTTCCACATTGCGCATTGCTGAATTTCCAATTTACTAATAATTGCCAAAAATAAAAACTCATGAGGAAAAAATTTTACTTTATTTTGATAGATAATATTACTCCAACAAAATAAAGATGAAGTCCTTTAATTTTATTGAATTTTTTTATGAAAATCATACAAGGCATCCTGGTATTTTTATTATTCATTTGCAGTAATACTGCATTTGCTCAAAAAATTATCCGCGTACATTCGCCCGACAACAATATTGTTTTTTCTTTCCTGATGACAAAAAATTCTCTTGCTTACCAGCTTGCATACAAGGGTAAACAAATAGTGGATAAATCATTGCTCCGTCTGGCCTTTAAGGAGGATGGGGATTTTTCGGAGGAGCTAGAAAAAGGTAAACCAATATTCACAAAAGGGGATGAAACCTATGACCTTATTGTTGGAAAAGCGAAAACTGTACACAGCCAATACTGGGAACTAACAGTACCGATCACACGATTAAATGATACAGCAAAAAAGCTGGTGAATTTCGTTGTAAGGGTTTTTAATGACGGAGTAGCTTTCCGTTATGAATTTCCTTCCCAGAAGAATTGGGACCGGATTATTTTAACAGAAGAAGAAACCACTTTTAACCTTGCACAAAACCCAACCGTGCTCACGCTTTTCAGGAACAACTATACAACCTCCCACGAGGGTTATTATGATTCAATGCGGTTGAGCGAAGTAAAAGAGGATACTTTGATGGACCTACCTACCTTATTTCAATTTCCTGGACACGTTTACATGGCCATCAGCGAAGCCAACCTGCGCAATTATGCAGGCATGTACCTGGCAAAGAAGAAAGGCATTTTAACAACAATGCTTTCCCCTCTTCCAGGGCAAACAGAAATTAAAGTGAAAGCCATGTTGCCACATCATTCTCCCTGGAGGGTAATGATGATAAGTGACAGGGTAGGTGCATTGATCGAATCAAATATCCTGACCAATCTCAGTGACCCAAACGAGATAAAAGATGTGTCCTGGATAAAGCCTGGGAAAACTACGTTTCCTTGGTGGAACGGCACCATTATTCCGGACACCTCATGGCCCGGGGGCAACAATTTTGAAACGAATAAATATTATATAGACTTTTGTGCCCGTCATAAGATCGAGTACCATTCTATCGTTGAATATGGCCTGCATGAATGGTATGTAAATGATGGCGCCGGTTATATGCCAGGCCCAAATGCAGATGCAACTAGGGCAGTGGCTGGTCTTGATATGAAAGCAATCTGTGATTATGCAAAGCAACAAGGCGTTAAAATACGGGTATGGGTGCATTGGCAGGCATTGTACCCAAAGCTGGAAGAAGCATTTGCACAATATGAAAAATGGGGATTATCCGGCCTGATGATGGATTTTATGGACAGGGATGACCAGGAAATGGTGAATATTTATGAAGATGTCTTACGTGCTGCGGCCAAGCATAAATTGCATATTCAGTTTCATGGTGCTTTTAAGCCCACCGGTCTGCACCGTACTTTTCCCAATGAATTTACCCGGGAGGCCACTTATAATTATGAAATCAATAAATGGAACGAAACCGGCCTAAGCCCGGACCATGACATTAACATGCCCTTTACGAGGTTACTTGCTGGGCCCACCGATTACCACCTCGGCGGTTTCAGGGCTGTAACATCTGCTAAATTTAAGCCCCAGCAAAGCCGCCCGCTTATGATTGGTTCACGTTGCCATATGCTGGCTATGTATGTTGTACTAGAAAGTTACCTGGCAATGGTATGCGATTTTCCAGCTGCATATGAGGGCCAACTAGGCTTTAAATTCATTGAGGATGTACCCACCTCTTGGGATGAAACGGTAGTACCCTTGGCACAGGAACATGAGTATGTGACAATTGCGAGAAGGAAGGGGCAGGACTGGTTTTTTGGCACCATCAATAATTCAAAAACAAGGTCCTTGCAATTATCGCTCAAATTTCTGCCAGCCGGCAATTATACCGCTGAAATATATGGTGACACGGATGATACTGCAGAAAATCCAAATCATTTGTCGGTTATTGTACAAACGGTTAGCAACAGGGATACTATTACAATGAATCTTGCCGCGGGTGGCGGGCATGCCATGCGCCTGGTGAAACAGTAATGAATTAAAAAACTGCAACTATTTATTATGATATAAATTTTTAACAGCAAAAAAAATAAAAAATATTTTGGACTAGTAAAGTAAATTTTTAAATAAAAAATTATGAAAAGACTTTTGATAGTGATAATGGGAGTAGTTACATTAACAAATTCCTGTCAGCAAGGAACAGAGGTTAGCAGGACCTATTTCCCGGAGCCGATCTCTTATTGCAAAACCGTAAAGGAATTAAATGAGGTGGTAAAGTTTAATAATTTCCCTCCGATCGTTGCTTCCCGAAATTATACCTACGCCAATATTGCCGCTTATGAGTGTATAGCAGCGGCTTACCCAAAAAAGTATCAATCTTTAGCTGGACAAATTCAAGGCCTAACTAAGATGCCTGCATTCGATACTACCCACCTAGTGGATGTTGAATTTTCGGCCTTGTTGGCTTTTTGTAAGGTTGGAGAAGCGGTTACTTTTCCGGAAGGGAGTATGAGGGATTTTGTAGACAGTTTAAAATCCCTCGCTAAAAGCAAAGGGATGCCTACAGAGATGTTAAATAATTCCATCGCTTTTTCCGATACCATTGCAAAATCAATTTTGGCTTGGAGTAAAAAAGACAATTACCTACAGACAAGAACCGCTGAAAAATATACCGTAACTGACTTGCCTGGTCGTTGGGTGCCTACACCGCCGATGTATGCAAGTGCCATTGAACCGCATTGGAATGAAATCAGGACCCTAGTTATGGATAGAGCAGACCAGTTTAGGACACCCCTACCTATTCCTTTTAATATGAGAGATAAGCAGGGGCCATATTATAAGCAGGTAATGGAAGTTAAAAATGCAATCGATCATTTGACAGACAAGCAAAAGCATATTGCACTATTTTGGAATGACCTTCCCAATGAATTACATGTGAGTGGGCACGTTCAATTTATAACAAAAAAGTTTTCTCCTCCCGGACATTGGATGAATATCGTAGGAATTGCCTCGGTGAAGTCAAATGCTGACTTTGCCAAAACAGTTGCTGCGTATACCCTTACCTCTATTTGTATGTTTGATGCGTTTATCCAATGCTGGGATGAAAAATTCAGAAGCAATATGGCAAGACCCGAAACGGTAATCAATAAATATATCGATCCAGAGTGGAGGCCATTTTTGCAAACACCTCCTTTTCCCGAATATACTTGTGGGCATAGTACAGTTTCCTCTGCAGCTGCTTCTGCTCTTTCCAAAATGTATGGTGAAAACTTCAATTATACCGATACCAGTGAACTTGAATTTGGAATTCCTAACCGATCTTTTACTTCCTTCAGGGAGGCGTCTAATGAAAACAATCTTGCCCGATTTTACGGAGGTATACATTTTCATCCAAGTTGTTTGGTAAGTACCGAATATGGTAAAAAAGTAGGCGATTTTGTAGTGGGGAAATTGGTATTAGATAGAGCGTTGCGGTAATTTGGGATCAGTGGGTATAGAGTTTGGGGGTTAATTCGCGGATCATTTTCTATTTTAAAAAGTAGATTATAATTTAATACACAATATTTATGCAAAAGTTTATTTTCATTCTTACAATTGCTTAGACTATACAATAAAACTAGTTCCGAAAAAAATCCTATTTTTTCCCTGTAGCAGCCCAAATAATGCCTGCAGTAATATGACTTAAATAACTAGGATCTGTAAAGTCGCTAGGTACATGTCCAAGATTGGTATAGAAGGCACGGCCTCCATCAAAATTATGGTACCATGCAATGGGATGAAAAGCACCCATGCCCTTTCCTGATACTGCTGCTCTTTGTGGATTCGCTGCCCAATCTGCTTTAGGATTATAAGAATTTTCATCTACCGCTAAAACAGTTTTTAAATCCTTGGATTGATCAGGACCAAATTCATACCATTCGTCTGTCCATTGTTTGTTGTTGGCAAACCCTTCAAGCCCTGGGAAGGAAGCATCTAAAACATTTAAGCGAGCCGATTGAATGGCTGGATGTATATGAAACATTCTGCCAACGAGTTGTGTATACCATGCCCAATCGTATTCTGTATCTGATGCACTGTGAATGCCCATAAAGCCTTTTCCTGATTGAATAAAACGCTCCATTACTTTTTGTTCCTCATTGTTCAAAATATCACCAGTAGTGTTTAAAAAAATGACCACTTGATAATTGGCTAAAGTTTTATCTGTAAAGCCATTGTTGTCCTCTAATAAGTCCACTCTAAAATTATGTTTGACCCCCAATTGTTGAATGGCTAAGACACCAGCATGAATGGATTCATGGTGCCATCCTCTGGTGGTGGTGACAAGTAAAGCATTGAATTGCTTTTGTGCCGATAGAAAATAAGAAGATCCGAATAGGAATAAACTTAATAGGATTCCTTTTTTAATCAATTTCATGTTGTCTAGTTTTAATGATTTTCAAGCCAATACAAATTAATCAATTTAAGGGGCTAAATATAATTAATATTAGTTCTTCTTCAGGGTTTGTAAATAAGCAAGTAAATCGGCCATGCCTTGGGTACTCATAGTTTTATACAAGCCTTCTGGCATCATCGATTCCTTAAGTTGGGTGGAGGAAAGTACTTGGCTTGTTTTAATTTGTTGGCTACTGCCCCCAGGTAATTTTAACTCAATATCAGTTTCAGTTTTGCTTGATATAATTCCTGTTAAAGTAGAGCCATCTTTTAATTTTAAAGTATGGCCTTCAAATCCAAAACTAATGCCTTCTGATGGATGCAAGATCGTATTAAGCAAGCCTTCTTTTGGATACTTGGCTCCAATTTCAGAAAGCTTAGGGCCAAAATTATTGCCTTCTGCATTTACCTTATGACATACCGCACATGTATTGGTATAAACCATTTTTCCTTTTGAAGCATCGCTTTTAAGTGCATTGATGCTTGCCAGAGTTGGCAAAGCAGTAGCGTTGGCTGTTGTATGCCCTGGCAAATAGGTTTCTGCTTCGGTGACAATGGCAGTGCGCCAAGTGCCTCTCACACTGTTCACCACATCGGGTATTAAATCTTGAGGCAGTTTTTTATTTTTTAAAATTGCAATTGCTCTGTCTTCTCCGTCGGAACTTTTTCCAATTTTACTTGCCGCCTCTTTACGAATATTTTTTTCATATTGATTAGAAAAAGCAATATTTTCCAATAGGTCGATGGATGCCTTGCTGCCCACCCTACCAATACTATTTAAAAGCGCTTTAATCTTTGTAGTATCTTTTCCATTAACTACAGACCCTATCAATTTTGTTTGACCAAAAGAAAATAATAAGCCTGCAGCTTGCTTCCCCATATTTTCATCTTTTTTACTTACTGCTAGTTCAAGTAAATGATTGCGCTGTTCTTTTAGTTCATATCTTTTGACTAAATCAATGTATTCCTGTGTTCCATCTACCGATTGAATCACTGCTTGTAATGCTTTTTGCACAATGGCCGATGTAGCCACCGACTTATTGTCTAAGGCAAACAAGACTAATTTATTCAATGCAATATCATTAGTTTTATTTTCATCCATCATCTTTAATAAGAAGACTGATTTTTTAGGGCCTGGATTAAAATCAAAAGCACGAAAATAACGAAGCCTATCTTTTAAAGCAATTTTTTCATCTGCTGCTAATTTTGCTAAATAAGGTACCGCTTCATCAGTTCTGGCACGCCAAACGATATCTTTAGACGCAGCATTAGTTAATGGATCTTTAACCAATGCCAGATAAGCTTTAAAAAAAAGATCCCATTGTCTATCAGCACCAATGCCTAAGGCCTCAAGGTACCAGCGGTCTTTGCCCTCATGTTTGCTCGCCAATATTGCCCATAAACCAGCTGCTTCTTTGGAACTATTGTGATGAAGCGCAATCGCTACTTCTCTTCTTACTTGAGCATCACCATCATTCACTAAAATATTTAATACAGGAATTAAATTTTGTTTTAGTTCAGCAGCGGCCCTAATGGCCAGGATACGCAAATTAGGGTTAGGATCTTTTACCGCTTGATCTAAATATTTTTTTACGTCTGCCTTTGGTAATTTAACTAGTGCCCATAAAGCTCTTGCACGCATTTTAGGATTCGCATTACTATTCCATAATTTTTCCAATGCGGGGATGGATGCAGCACCAAAAGATTGCAATTGTAGGAAGGCATGGTAGCGAACTGATAGATTTGGACTTTGCAATGCCATCACTGCACCCGCAGATGTGCTATAATCTTGTGGAGGTATAATATAAGTATTGGAACTTAATGGTGCCACTCGATAAATACGGCCACGTGTTTGATCACCTGCCTGATGACCCCCTACGCCAGGATCATACCAATCTGCTACAATCAAAGATCCATCTGGTGCAATACAAACATCTGCAGGACGGAACCATTGGTCTTTGTCTCCTTTTAAAATATTGTTGATAGACGCTGTATAGCCTGCGCCATTATTTTGAATGGCATAAGAACGAACCACATTGGGTCCTGCATCCGCATGAATCAATTGATCTTGAAATACCTTGGGTAATAATGTTCCTTCATACACTAATATTCCTGTTGGAGAGCCTGCCCCTGTTTGTAATAAATTAGGCACTTCTCCTGGATCATTTAAATGCCAATGACGAAATGGAATGGAATCTTCCCTATTGGTTCGGTTGCTACTCCAACCTGCCCCTGTAATTTCATCGGTATACCCATAGTTACCATAAGGCATTACATAATTGATACGCGTGCCTTTATTGCCATCATCATCATTGTCGCTTTGCCATAAACTTCCATAACTGTCTACGGCCACTTCATAAGGGTTACGAAAATTATTTCCTAAACATTCTACATGTGTTCCATCTAAATCGCAACGAAATACCATTCCTTGCTTGTATTTTTTTGGACCAATTTCTTCTCCATCTTGATCCAACACTGTTTTGCCATTTTTATCTTTCAATGTTTTGCCTTCGTTGCCAAAATTAAAATACAATTTTCCATCTACACCAAAACTGAATGCATGTGCTCCATGATCGTGTTGATCTCCACCGATACCTTGAAATAAAATTTCTTTTCTATCGGCTACATCATCTCCATTGTCATCATAGAAGTTCCAGACATAGGGGCTTTGAGCCACAATCACTCTTTTGCCCAAAACACAAATGCCCAAGGGTGAATTAATTTCAGGACCTTGATAAAACACTTTAGCTGTATCGGCAATGCCATCTCCATTCTTATCTTCCAATATAATGATACGATCGCCTTTTGGATTGGTCGGATTGCCATTGATGGCAGGACGATAATTGTAAGCCTCTGTTACCCAAATTCTTCCTTGCTCATCTACATCAATATTTGTGGGGTTGATCAGCATGGGTTCTGTAGCAATGGTGTGCACGGCTAAGCCTTCTGCAATCGCTAATCCTTTCAAGGCATTTTCTGAAAGATGTTTTTGTACTTCTGCCAAACTATCTGTTGAATTATTTTTTACATTGACATTGCCCTGTTGCTTACAAGAGGAATTGAGCACAAATAATAGGAGTACTGTGGCAGTTTTTACAAGCCTAGGATTGACTTTATTAGCGATGGTTTTAAGCATAGTGAAAATATTAATAAGGTAATTTAAAGAAAGATAAAAGGCTGGCAAAAGAAAAGCTTGTATTTTTTCTCTTGCCAGCCAGTTGTACAACTTGGGTTACCTAAGCTATATTATCTTCAACTAATTGCCTGTTAATGCTTTGGGTCCGTCTCAAAGGACATTCTTTTAATCAACTGCACCAATTCTTTAGGATGATCGGTCTGAATGCCAGCCAACCCTAAACTTAAACCCTTGCGCCAATAATTTTCATCTTCCAATTTGGATTGCATGTCGGCCCAAACAGGAACCCCTTTATTGAAAGCTGCTTTTACCGTTTCTTTGGTGTATTCATTCCAATTGCCATCTAGAATATCAATTTTAATTCGATCCAAATAATTGACCATGACCAAGCTGTCTTTGAGCTTGGTATTCAAACTTAAAATCAATGGCATTTGGGGTACCCATTTTCTCCAATCTACATATTGATTGGGCGCATTAATATACACCACCATTTGGTTGCCCATATTTGCTTTTTGAATAGCAGCATAGGCTTCTTTTACATTGGCCTCTTTAAAATCTAAATAAATATTAATTCTATTTTTACAA
>Ga0114960_10004261_pt1 | contig 10755 bp, 10 predicted proteins | sample C_130625_MF_Meta_FD_92637 | JGI IMG/M metagenome (GOLD analysis project Ga0114960, IMG submission 92637) | Freshwater microbial communities from Lake Croche, Canada to study carbon cycling - C_130625_MF_MetaG | ecosystem: Environmental > Aquatic > Freshwater > Lake | place: Lake Croche, Canada...
ATCGATGACAGGGCCGTCTTCCCGCTGCCTGCGGCACCACTCACTACCTCAGCGCCATCGGTGCGCAGCCGAACCACTCCCTTATCGGTGACGGCGTAACCCACCGCCGTTGGCGCAAAAGCATCCGGATTAAAGGTTGGCCACGCATCAACAGTTTGCACCGCGGGCTGTCCGGCCACCGTGAGCGGAACTCCACCGGCACTGATGCGAACACCGGCAATTTCAGGCAATTGGCGCAGGGTCCAAACGATTTGGGCCGAGAGGGCCGCACGCGTCTTTTCATCAAGAGCCAACACGCTTGAATCAAGACTCACCTGGGCAATTCCGCCATCAACGGGCACCGAATCAATGGCGAGCGAGGCACCCGGAGGAAACGCGGTACGCACTGCCGGTGCCAGCCAGTCGGTCGGGCCCGCCAGTAATCGACGCACCAGGGTGGTTGCCACCGCAGACCCAACACTTGGAATGGTGAGCGGATCGGGCACGACCGTGCCGAACTGGGGGTCGAGAAAGTAAGCGTTGTAGGTGCGATAGCCACGCTCAACGTCGTTGCGATTGAGGAGCAGCCCCGCGGGCGGAGCGGTAATTCGCCACTCGCCATTTTCACGCACCGTCACGAAGGCCTTGTTCACGACAGAACCAGAGGGCTCAACCGAGTACGAACCTTGAGAATCAATCACCCCCAGAAAGGGCGCGGTGAGTGTTGCTTTCGATTCACCCTCAGGTGCCACCTTGGCCGCAGATCCGTCGTAAACCGCGGTTTGCGCAGCAGGATTCCATGTTGTGCCCGCAGAGGTTGTGAGGTACGCCCTCGCGACTGCGTAGTCATCTTGAAACGAGGCATTGGCCTCAAGAAAGCCGCGCACGATGTCAACGGGCGTAGCACCCTCAGCGGGCGGCCGAGCGATTACCCGGATCACCTGACCGTCAGCGCCACCACCACCGGCTGGTCCTTCAACGATCGGCCCTGATTCAGGAATCGACGCTGCACAGGCACTGAGCGCAACGCTCAGGGCCACACTTACAACAAGGGCCAACGGACGGTTTTTGCTATGCATGGTCACCGGCCGAGGTGAGTTGTGATTGGGCGTCAACCGGCACCGGAAATGTCGATACCTCTCCGCCAGCCAAACGCGGCAGGGTGAGTACGAAATTAGATCCTCTGCCAGGCTCGCCCGAAGCTTGTAACCAGCCACCATGCAAGCGCGCGTCTTCTAACGCAATCGACAGGCCCAACCCAGTGCCACCAATACTGCGCGCGCGCGCCGGATCAGCCCGCCAGAACCGGTTGAAAACCAGTGCCGCCTCACCGGGTTTGAGGCCAACACCCTGATCGCGAACACCTAGCGCCACAGCCTGCTCATCGCCGGCCACGGTGACCTCTACAGTTTTCCCGGCACCGTGTTCGAGAGCGTTCATCACCAAATTGCGAACGATGCGATCAACTCTGCGCGGATCGCACTCAACCCGAACCGGCCCTCGTGGAGCCACCAACTCGATTGTGCTTCCGGTACGTTCGGCCACCGGAGCGGCCGAATCGATTGCCCGCCGAGCCAACGACACAAGGTCAACTGGCTCGATGTCGAGCACGGCTGCACCGGCATCAAACCGACTGATCTCGAGCAAATCGCTGAGCAACAACTCGAAGCGATCAAGTTGAGTTTGCAGCAATTCGGCCGAGCGCGCAGTCTGCGGATCAAACTGATCGCGTGAGTCGTGCAAAACATCAGCAGCCATGCGCACGGTGGTCAATGGGGTGCGAAGTTCGTGTGAAACGTCAGAAACAAACCTTTGCTGCACGCGCGACATTCCTTCAAGTCGCCGGATTTGTTCCTGCAGCGATGCGGCCATCTGATTGAACGACGTGGCCAAAGCGGCCAGATCGTCTTCGCCGCGCACTGCCATTCGCTCGGTGAGTTTGCCGGCCTTGAACTGCTCTGCAGTGCGGGCGGCCTGGCGCACCGGCCGCACCACTTGGCGCACCAGTAAGAAGGCAAGACCGACGAGTCCGATCACAAGTAGCGCCCCGGTGACAAACACAGCTGACTGAACTAGCGAAAGAGTGTCTTGTTCCTGAGTCAACGGAAAGAGGTAATACAACTCGTAGCCACCTACGCCCGGAACTACGAGCGGCGCGCCAACAACCAAACCCGGCACGCTACGACCATCGAGGTACACGATTCGGCTGTAGGTCCACTCCTGGCGCCCTACAGTCGAAATCGAGTCGCGCAAAGCGGCTGGAATGCTTGCTTCAGACACGTTATTCGTGGCGCGCTCGGGTGCACCCGGAATCGGTGGCGCAGACAGAAGCAATACCTCGTACAGGCCAGCTTGCCCAGCCCGCGTTGCGATTGCCGCGGTAACCGAGTCAACCAAACTTGCCGGCCCCGGCGTCGAGGGTCCGGTATCGGCAGCAGCGAGAATGCGCTGTGCTTCGGCCAAACCTGAGGTGGCTTCAGTGAGCGACGACCGCTGCTTGGCATCAAGCAGCCCCGACGTGACCCGAGACAGCAGCAACCAACCGAGCAGACCAACGACCAGCAGCGAAACAATGAGGGTCGTCGACACCACTCGGGTAGTCAGCGATCGTCGCCACAGCGAACGTATCTTTCGCATGGTCAGACTCGCCGACCCGAGGTCATGGTGGTCCGGCCTTGTAACCGACTCCGCGAACGGTCACCACGACCTGTGGGTTTTCCGGATCAAGCTCGATCTTGGAACGTAGCCGTTGCACATGCACGTTGACCAGGCGTGTATCGGCTGCGTGCTGATAACCCCAGACTTCCTGCAAGAGCACCTCGCGCGTGAACACCTGCCAAGGCTTACGGGCCAGGGTCGTGAGCAGATCAAATTCCAGCGGTGTCAACAAAATGGATTCACCACTTCGCCGAACCGAGTGTCCTGCAACATCGATGTCAAGATCACCGATCGTCAACTGATCGGGGGCCTGCTCAGCGTTGATGCGCAGTCGCGCCCGCAGACGAGCAACGAGCTCCTTGGGTTTGAAAGGTTTGACGACGTAATCGTCAGCCCCCGATTCCAAGCCCAACACAACATCGACGGTGTCGGTCTTGGCAGTGAGCATGACGATTGGAACACCTGACTCAGCGCGAATCAACCGGCACACGTCAATACCGTCGCGACCCGGAAGCATCAAATCGAGCAGCACGAGATCGGGCTTGGCATCTCTAAACGCCTGCATCGCCAGTGCACCATCGGCACAGAAGGTGGCCTCAAACCCCTCACTGCGCAGCACGATACCCAGCATCTCCGCCAATGCGGTGTCGTCATCGACGACCAGAACTCGACCCTTCACAGGTCTCATGGTGGCATCATCGACCCGCTCAGTTGGCCACATGGTCATATTTCCTGCACTCGACGTCATAGTCATGCTTGCCAAACGAACCTGCGCGGGGCAAGGTTCCGGGCGCATTGGTGCCGCCAAAACTACTGTGGCAACAAGAACAGACCTAGAACTCCCGCTGAGTTATTGATGGCGTGGGCAATCATGCTGGCCCCAAGACCACCGGTTCGTTGGCGCAAATAACCCAAGACCAAGCCGGTTACAAACAGCAGCGGAAAGCGCACGGGCTCGACGTGGAAACCGGCAAAGATAGCTGCCGTAATCAGAGTGACGATCCACGGGTTAAGCCCTCGCTTGGCCAATGACCCCCAGAGCAAGCCTCTGAAGGCCAGTTCTTCGACAATCGGGGCCCCAATGGCAATACACAGCGAAAGCACGATCAACAGCAACGTGTCGTTCTTGAACGTGGCCATCAGCTCGCCGGCCGATGAGTTAAATGAGCCGGCAAACTTCTCGGTGATCAACCCAATTAGCCCAGCCAGAGCCAAAGCGACCAGCCCTCCCCCGGCTCCCCAGGCGAGGTCGTTGCGCCCCACAGCGAAGCCAAGATCAAGACGCGGCCCATTGCCCTTTACCCGGGTGGCCATCATCGGCCACCCGAACATTGGTACCCATTGGGCGGCCAAGCTGAGCAAGATCACGATGTTTTGCCACTGCGTCGAATCCTTGTTGAATAACAGCAAGAAACCGACAGTCAACGAGGTGACGAACGCCCCGAGTAACGCAATTGCTGCGTCGCCAAGACCCCAGCGTGGAAGCCGAAGTGGATACTGCTCCTGCCAGGCCCGAACCGCAAGCAATGGAGCGCCCGGCCACGGAACATCGACCGGTTCGACCCCCGCAGAAAGTGCCAAAGGCTTAGTAGCGGTACAGATCTGGCTTGTACGGACCTGCCACGTCAACGCCGAGGTACTCGGCCTGAGTCTTGGTGAGCTCAGTTAGGTGAACGCCAAGAGCATCAAGATGTAGACGCGCCACCTTCTCATCGAGGTGCTTGGGCAGCGTGTAGACGCCGAGGGGGTACTGGTCGAGCTTGGTGAACAACTCGATTTGGGCAATCACCTGGTTGGTGAACGAGTTCGACATGACGAACGAGGGGTGACCGGTGGCGTTACCAAGGTTCATCAAGCGGCCCTCGCTCAACACGATGATCGAGTGTCCGTCTGCGAAGACAAACTCATCAACCTGCGGCTTGATCGTGGTGCGCTTGATTCCGGGAGTCGCCATCAATCCGGCCATGTCAATCTCGTTGTCGAAGTGACCAATGTTGCCGACGATGGCCTGATGCTTCATCTTCGACATCTGCTCGGCGGTGATGACGTCGTAGCAACCAGTTGCCGTGATGAAAATGTCGGCGACGTCGATGACCTCGTCGAGAGTGGCCACTTGGTAGCCATCCATGGCAGCCTGAAGGGCACAGATCGGATCAATTTCGGTGATGATTACGCGCGCACCCTGTCCGCGAAGTGATTCGGCACTGCCCTTACCAACATCTCCGTAACCACAAACCACAGCAACCTTGCCGCCGATCAGAACGTCGGTGGCCCGGTTGATGCCATCGACCAGCGAGTGGCGGCAACCGTACTTGTTGTCGAATTTGCTCTTGGTGACCGAGTCGTTGACATTGATCGCGGGGAACATTAGCGATCCGTCGCGCATCATTTCGTAGAGCCGGTGAACGCCCGTGGTGGTTTCTTCGGTGACGCCCTTGATGCCTTGGCCCACGATGGTCCAGCGGGTGGCGTCTTCCTTCAACGACTTCTGCAAAAGCCCCAGAACGACCGCGTACTCCTCAGACTCAGCGGTGGCCGGATCGGGAACCAGGCCAGCCTTTTCGAACTCGGTGCCCTTGTGAACCAGCATCGTGGCATCGCCACCATCATCGAGAATCATGTTGGGGCCGCCACCATCTGGCCACAACAACACTCGCTCAGTGCACCACCAGTACTCTTCCAAGGTTTCGCCCTTCCAGGCGTAAACCGGAACTCCGGCAGGTGCTTCGGGTGTGCCGGTTGGGCCCACCACGACAGCTGCGGCCGAGTGATCTTGGGTTGAGAAGATGTTGCATGATGCCCACCGAACCTCGGCACCGAGAGCAACCAACGTTTCAATGAGCACTGCGGTCTGAATCGTCATATGCAACGAGCCGGTGATGCGAGCGCCCTTGAGCGGCTTGGACTCGCCAAATTCAGCACGCATAGCCATTAGGCCCGGCATCTCGTGCTCGGCCAGTCGAATCTCGTTGCGGCCAAACTCGGCCAGCGACAAATCGGCAACTTTGTAATCAGGGGCTGTGTTATCAACAGCGGTCATCGTTCAAACTCCTCGTGGCAAGCGCCATCAGATGGCATTGAGAAAGGGAGCGAACGGCACGAGGCTTCGATGGTTCGCGACTAGGGTTTCAGTGTCTCACGAGTGCCGCCAGAGCACTACTTGAAGACACGCTCTCAGCGCTCGGGATTCTCGCCGTGAAGCAATCGATCGAGGTCGGGCTCGATGTACACGTAGCGCGCTGACGGAACTGCTTGGCGAATTGCCCGTTCGGCGGCATCGATACCGCGCGCGATCTCTGTGCCGGTGTCGTCGTGGTCAACGGCCACTTTGGCGGCAACCAGAATCTCATCCGGACCCACATGCAAGGTGCGAAGTTGAAGCACCCGATTCACTTCGGGAATCGTCACGAGCGCGGCCTGAATTGCCGCCTCTTCTTCCGGTAGCGCCGACTCACCAACGAGCATGCTGGCCATTTCGCGGGTCAGGAACACCGCGATCACCACCAACAGAGCGCCAACCGCCATGGCGCCAAGACCATCCCAACGACCATCTCCGGTCAGCACCGCAAGGCTCACGCCCAAGAGGGCAAACACCAACCCAATCAACGCACCGGCATCTTCTAGGAGAATGACGGGTAACTCGGGCTGCCGTGCCGCCCTAATAAATTGGAAGATCGACCGCGAACCCTTCACATGATTGGCCTCGCGGATTGCGGTGCGAAATGACAGGCTTTCTAGAACGATTGCGATACCCAGAACAAGGAAGGCAATCCAGGCATCTTTAAGTTCTTCCGGGTGCTGAATCTTGTGAAAGCCTTCGTAGAGCGAATACAGACCACCAACCACGAACAGCACGATCGACACCACGAAGCTGTACACGTAGCGCAGCCGGCCATAGCCGAATTGATGAATATCGGTTGCTTCGCGCTTAGAGTGTTTGCCGCCGATCAACAAGAGCACTTGATTGCACGAGTCGGCGACTGAGTGAATGCCTTCTGACAACATCGAAGAAGAACCGGTGAAAGCAAACGCTACGAATTTGCTGACCGCGATACCCAAGTTGGCGCCCAGTGCGGCGACGACTGCCTTTGTTCCACCCTCAGTGCTCATAGTCGAAAAGTAATGCAAGCACAGGTCAGTCAGTCAAACCTGACTTCAGCGACACGATGGGCCCGATCGGGGTGGGGTCAACACCACTGGCCAATGCGGCATAAACCGTTGCCCAATCGATCACCCCGATTAAGTCAGCGAGCCGGGCAATGGCCGGCCCATCGCCAGCTGAAACGGTTGAGGTGGCCATGCCATTGGCCATAGCAATTTGCACTGATAGGTCGGCTCGCTTGGAAACTTGGGGATGCTCAACGCTGTCGCGCACCAAGACAAGTCGAGGGCGCAACGACGGATCGGGATCGAGAATTCGATCCCGAAATATGTCGTGAATATCCACCGGCTCGACAGCCGGCCCCGAAAATGCCACCACTTGGTTGTGGTTCGCCTCAGGAAGTGCGCCACAGACGGCGGGCAACTTGGCATTTTCAGCCAGCTGGCAGCACATGCGATAGGCCGCCACTGCCCCAACTTCACCGCTGCCCCACACCATGGGCAGCGACTCGGCAAGCGCTAGGCCAAGTGTCTTTGCCTCGTTCACCTCAAGGGGCACCTCGAGGCCGCATCGCAACGACAGTTCGTCGAGTCGATCTGCGCCCTGTTCGAGGGCTGGTTCGACCCCTGAAAGAACTCCGAGAGCCTCGGCAGCCATCAACACCGGCGTAAGAAGAGTCCATAACGATGCCCGCGGCATCAGCCCTTGGGCATCGACGAGTAATGACAACGCATTCGACGACTGCGCCAACTGATGAAGTGAGGAGTCACGCGAGGTCACTGCGATCAAGCGAGCTCCTCGACGAAGCGCCTGCGCTGCCGCCGACAGAGTTTCCTCAGTTTCACCGCTGCACGAAATGGCAATCACGTGATCCAGGGCCCCAACCCAGCCCGGCAAGGTGTAGTCGTTGATCGAAACGACAGGAATTGCCGATGCGCGGTTTGCCAACGAGCTAAGAATTGCACCGGCAATGCCCGAGCCGCCCATGCCGGTCGTCACGATGACTCTCGGTCGCCCGTCGGAGGCCAGTTCAGCAATTGCCGTTCGATCGAGTTCACCAAGTGCCCTACGCACTTGGCCACCGCTGGAGGCCACGGCTCGCAGCATCAGCCCCGGATCAGCGGCAACAAGAGCCGCCGGGTCGTCAAGAATCAGATCGTCGGCCATGGCAGGTCAGTCGGCGACGATCTGCGAACCGATTCCGTTCGGACCCGGAATCGATTCATCAAGGAGCAGCACTGGAATCTGGTCTTGCACCCGAAAGCGCGTGCGACAACGGGTACACACAAGTTGCTCGGCAGGCTCGTCAACCTCAAGCGCGGCGTGATGCTCGCAGGGGCAAGCCAAAATATCGAGCAGCATTGGGTCAAGACCCAGTGGCCCAGGGGCAGAATCAGACACTTTGCATCATCCCCGAATCAACGCAAGCACGCGGTCGCGCACCTGACTCATCTGCACTTCGGTGTCACCTTCAACATTGAGTCGCAGCAGCGGTTCAGTATTCGAGGCACGAACGTTGAACCACCAGGTTGGCCCGTTAACCGTGAGGCCGTCGAGTTCATCAGTGGTGTATTCGGGGCCGGCGAATTCTGAATGCACGGCGGACAGCGCTGCAGCCGCGTCGTCGACGTGGCTGTTTATTTCACCACTTGATGAGTAGCGCTGGTACTGCGTGAGCAGACTTGACAGTGCGGTTCCGTCAGGCGCCTCAGACAATGCAGCGAGGGCATGCATCGCGGCCAACATTCCTGAATCGGCGTTCCAGAAATCGCGGAAGTAGAAGTGTCCTGAATGCTCACCGCCGAACACCGCACCCGTTCGTGCCATTTCAGCTTTGATGAACGAGTGCCCCACGCGTGTGCGCAGCGGCACTCCACCATTTTCGGCGACAATCTCGGCGACGGCCTTAGAGGTGATGAGGTTGTAAATGATTGTTGCCCCGGGCGTCTTGGCTAGCTCTCGAACCGCGATGAGGGCCGTCAACGTCGACGGGTTCACCACCTGACCCAACTCATCAACAATGAAGCAGCGGTCGGCATCGCCATCAAAAGCAAGTCCGATGTCAGCACCTTCGGCCACAACTCGGGCCTGCAAATCAACCAGATTGGCCGGATCAATCGGGTTGGCTTCGTGGTTAGGAAAGTTGCCGTCGAGTTCGAAGTACATGGCAACGATGTCTAAGGGCAGGGCCGACAGTCCGGCCGCATCGCCCAGTACCGCCGGAACTGTGAAACCACCCATGCCATTTCCGGCATCGATCACAACCTTCAAGCGCCGGCCCTGCAACGGAACCAGATCACGCAAGAATTGGGCGTAGTCGGTGAGCATGTTGCGCTGACTCACCGCCCCCTCGCGACCATCGCCGCGCTCTGCCGGGGTGGCCAACAATTGGGTTTCGAGCAACTCGCGCATTTCGAGCAGCCCGCTATCTTGACCAACCGGTGCCGCTCCTGGCCGGCAGAGTTTGATTCCGTTGTACTTGGCCGGATTGTGGCTTGCCGTGAACATCGCGCCCGGAAGTGAAAGCGCGCCCGAGGCATAGTAGAGGCCGTCGGTTGAACAAAGACCGATCTCGATTACGTCGACCCCCTCGGCGGTAACGCCGTCGGCGAATGCGGCCACCAGATCTGGTCCGCTCGGGCGCATGTCGTGCCCGATCACCACCGCACCCGGACCACCTGCATCAGCGGAGATGCCACACACGCGAACGAAAGCGGTGCCCGCAGCCCGAGCCAGATCTGAATTCAATTGCTCGGGCACTACGCCACGAATGTCATAAGCCTTGATGACGTCTTTGAGATCAACCACGAGGGTCAGCCTAGTGGGGCATACCTGCTCACCGGACACTTCCGACCGGCCCGCTGTGCCGTTCGGGCACGAACTGCCGACGCTAAATTAACTTGCGGAGCGGTCGCGGCGGGTCTTGTCGAGCACCTTGTCGACACTCAAAACGTTCTCGCCCTGCATCCACACTCGGTGTTCGCAATCGAGGCAGTTAGTGAAGTCGACCGCACTGCCATCTTCGAGCTCAAGGGCAATGCGCGTAACGCGGGTGCTGTGGCACAGGCTGCACGTCGGCGCACCAGATCCGCGGCCGTCGCGAAGCAACGAGCCTAGATCGATGTCTGCGTCGATCGCTGCCATCTACGCCTCCCAAGTCGAAACCTACTTTGTGACACGATAGTCGTGTGACTGATGAGAAGCAAGATACAGATGTGACTACTTTAAGTTATATCTATTCAAAAATGTTACTTATTGTAATATTTGATCGTTAGTCGAACTGAGTTGACCGCAGCACCCGCAGGTGCCCACGTCGGTTAACCTCGACCGTCTCGGGCGGCAGCGCCTGCTCGAATGCAGCGTCGTCTGCAGGAATTTCTCTGGCCCGCGCAGCTTCGCGAACGGCATTCGCAAGCGCTTCAAGGTCGTCGATGCTCGGAAGTAGCGCCTCGGCGTCGGGCTCGAGTCGCACAATTTCCCAACCACGAGGCGCGGTCAACCGTTCCGAGTGCATCTGGCACAAGTCGTAGCAGTGTGGTTCGGCATATGTGGCCAGCGGACCGACCACCGCGGTTGAGTCAGCGTAGACATAGGTGAGGGTCGAGTACGCCATGCCAGCACACGAGGGCTTGGAACATCGGCGCGCAGGGCTCACGAGATGGACGGTACTGGTCTAAAGGGCCGAAGGCATGCACCGACACGGAAGTACCCGCGAGCGGACTAGTTGACGGCCACCCCGAGGTTGGGCTGAGCCTGCGGAATTGTCACTCGAGATCGCACCGGTGTAAGTGGAACGTCGGTGGCCATCGTGCCCTCAGCGTCAGGAAGGCTGGTCACCCGAGCGCCATGAATTGGTGGCGCGCCTGGGTCGGGCCGAACGATCAGAGATAACGGACCGTCTCCGGTCGCCGGTACGGTCCAGACTTGTGTAGTGCCGGCGGCAATTTTGAGTCGGGTCGTTTTCGAGGTACCCGACTTGGGCACCACCTGCACTGTGACTGAAGAGGCCCGCTGGC
>Ga0114960_10004263_pt1 | contig 10746 bp, 12 predicted proteins | sample C_130625_MF_Meta_FD_92637 | JGI IMG/M metagenome (GOLD analysis project Ga0114960, IMG submission 92637) | Freshwater microbial communities from Lake Croche, Canada to study carbon cycling - C_130625_MF_MetaG | ecosystem: Environmental > Aquatic > Freshwater > Lake | place: Lake Croche, Canada...
AAGACAGTTTCGCCGAGAAAGGGAAGATAGGTATCGCGGTGGAATACCAGAGTTAATGCTGCAAGACCAACGATGCAATAGATTGCGCGAGTAGCTACGGATTTTGCTCCAAAGACACGAGCGACTACGTTCACTTGCAGAACACCAATACCGAGCCAATTTAACGCACCGATCATGACGATAATCGTGGCAATCATATGAGTATTACGTATTATTTTACTCAGCATTCTAATGTATGAAGCTATTTTCCGCAGGAGTATACCGATATTAGATGGCACAATTAGCCCTGCTATAGGGAGGAAGTATTCCCTGACAAAAATAACTATCTGAATCGCATTTTCCTCCTATATGTTCGTATACATTAATTGGATCGCCGCATTTCTGAGGAATGAATCCAGGATTGCAGGTACAGTCTTTGGCATATTGAACGAAGGGTTCTTTCATTGGTTTCAAGGAATACGCAATAATAGCGAAAAATAAGACAATACAGAATATAAGAAAAATCTGTTTGTTGAGGCCGAACGATTTACCACGAAGCATTCTAATATCTGATTAGAATGTCTAAATGTCAGATAAATAAGTACCGCCCCGGTGGACGATGTGGCGGTGATACAGTAGAGAAACATGCGAATCCTGAATTTAATTCGTCTTTAGCATCGATGATGCAGAGACGAGAAGCACAGGATTCCCTATGGCAGACTCCAGTGCAGACTCCAGTGCAGAGTCAGCAAAAAACAGTTGTTATAGCTCAAAAATCAAAGCGAACCCCAAAGGAAGATTTAAGTGAAACAATTGCTCTTCTTCTCGAAGGCGATTACTAAGGCTACGTGTACATGCCAAAGGGTGTCTTCTCCCCAGTCTTCTTCTTCAGGAAGATGTCAACATGCTCCTTCTTTAACACAAACGGCAAAGAGAATCCAGCAATATGGAAGGGCAACTCTTTCACATTGAACATGCGAAGCATGTTGATTCTCTGCACAATCTGCTCAATGCACCTCTTCAACTCTCTTACACCAGGCTCATCGCTTGCATAATTCTCCAGAATGTACTGAATGATAGGAGGTGGAATGGAGACCTTCTCATTCAAATTCACCTCCTTTAGTGCAGCCGGTAGCAGGTACTTTTCTGCAATGACCACCTTATCCTTTTGCTGATATCCAGTGAGCGAGACCACCACCATACGATCCATAAGAATTCTATCAATCTTGGACATATCATTGCCGCTAAATACCAACATAGCGCGGCTCATATCAAGAGGAATTCCTGTCAAATACTTGTCCTCGAACTCCATGTTCTGTACAGGATCTGTCAGATGTACCAACAAGTTCTGAATCTCCTCGCCCTTTGGCGTTGCACTTACCTTATCCAGCTCATCAAACATCAGAATCATAGACATTGACTTTGCCTGAGCCAGACAGTTGGCAATCTTTCCACAGTGACTTCCCTCATAGACAAACTGATGTCCAGTATACGTACTTGAATCACTGTCTCCACCCAGACTAATAAACTGGAATGGCCACTCCAATGCCTTTGCGATACCATTCTTAATCAAGCTCGTCTTACCAATACCAGGAGGTCCCACTAGAAGGAGAGATAGACCACTAGAAGTGGGATTTGCAATCTTACTTGCAATAAACTGCATGATTTGTAACTTGGCCTCATCCTGGCCGTAGATGGCGTCCTCCAAATAGGATCTTGCCTTGGTCATAAATGGTGAACAGTCGGAGTCTAGCTTCACGGGCATATCCTTGTACAGACCAAGAGGAATACTCACTAACTTCTCCATCCAAGACCTTAGCTTGTAATACTCGCCACTTGCGGGATCCATCTGGTTCATGGAATTATACCTCGCCATAACCATAGCCATCATCTCTGGCTTCAGATTCATTTGCAGAAGACGAAACATGAGGGGCTGCTCCTTCTTCACATACTCTGAACGCTTCTCCAGGGCAGTCAGAAGGACTGTCTGCTTATCTGTAGACAGCTCCTTGAACTGGTCGATCTGATCATCGATGGTGTCTACTTCGGTAGGCGCAGTAACAAGCTTGACGAACTTCTGTACGGATTCTGACTCCTTCTTCATCTTGTGACGACGAGGGACAAGGCGATTGTCTGGCTCGGCAGGATTTGCAATGGAGATAGAGAAGCCGAATGGACTCTCCTCGTCCTCCTCACTGTCTTCGTCCTCATCCTCATCCTCATCCTCGTCCTCATCCTCATCCTCACCCTCACTTTCCTCAGTGTCTTCCTCAATAGCATGGCGGCGAGGACGCCTGGGCAGGCGAGATGCATGGCGTTTAGGAGCCTCTTCCTCACTGTCCTCTGTATCCTCAGAACCTAGTGTCTCACTATCATCCTGGAACTTGTACTTGGTTGGAACAAATGTAGAATCAGAGGTCGACTCCTCACCATGCTTACGCTGAATCTTGCGAATACGACGCCCAGCCTTAACTGCAGCCTTGCGAGGCTTTCTCAATTGGTTTCGCACGGAAGCCGGAAGTTTACCCTTCTTCTTCAGAGCCTTCTTCTCTGAAGAGGTAATACTCAGGTCAGAAGACGACTCAGACTCAGACTCGTAATCATAATCGATAAGATCCCTGATGTTACCGCGATCATCCACGTCACTGTCGTCCTTTGGTCTATCATCCTTTGGACCACCGCGCTTCTTTCCCTTTTGACCGGAAGAGTTTTTCATTCTAGGACTCAGTGGCATTTCAAATTGGACCCGATTCTTGGGTATACGAAAAAATCAACTTTTTTAAGTGATAGTAATCTATCCTTTAAAAAGTAGCTTGGTTACTTAGATTAACGTCTCTGGCTTCTGCTCTGTCTGTTTCTGCGGGTCTTCTTGCGCCCAATCATACCCTTGAACGCAGCGCTGGTGCGCTTTCCAGCAGAGCCCACCGTCTTTCTTGCAAAGCCAACGCCAGCATTAAAGATCTTTCTGCTTCCCTGTAACGCAGCACGTCCCACATTTCCAAGCAGACCAACACCCTGCTGCACGGGAGATAATAAGCGTCTGACGAGGCGAAAACCCTTCTTTCCACGAGTAGATCTTGGCATTTCTACATAGTCTAAACAAATAAATCTCTGAGATCCATTAATCCAAATTTAGCCTTCATGCTCAATCCGGCCTTTTTATCGGCAAGAAGCGTCGTGAGAAAGGGAGTTATAATGGCATGTAACTCTGCGCGAACCTTGGAGAAGAAAACGGGAGACTTTTCCTTGAGATTCTTTGTTAACCGCAACACACAATCTGTAAATTCCTCGAGAGTCTTTATTTTACCTGAATCATTCATATGGAGAATCAATCTCTTTCCAATAGTATCAATCATTTCAAAGAGGTGCTCCTTGGGCAGGGCGTTTTGTCCAGCTAATTCTGAGATGAAATGCCCATAGCCCATGCGATACTGCTTCTTCTTTAACTGAACCTCATACTCCGAATCCTTATGATCCTCGACATCCTCAAAGATCTGAAGAAATGTCTTGTGATAGGAATTCATTTCCGTATACATGACCGGATATCTGTGCGCAATCTCAGCAATAAGCTTAGCAAAGAGAGCGCAATACAATTCTTCTAGAGTGGCCTTAGTAAATACCTTCTCCACGAAATCCTTAATAAATGCAGTCTCACCGCTATCCATAATCTGATAGATGAAATCGCGAGTGTCGTTATAGGTGAGCTGGGTAAAGGAATTCAGCTTATTTCCAATAATAGTATTCAAAATTTTCCCATCTAAGTTTGCCGTCGAGCTTGACTTGAACTGACTTTGATACCGGGCATGAGGAGTCTTCGGAGGTGTAAAGGTCGGCTTCTGTACAACAGAACCCGTCCTCCACGATGTCCCCTTGACTTCAGTTGGAAATGTACGATATCCCACATTCGCAGGGATTTCCATTTCCTTACGTATAGAATCAATAACAGTCTTCAGCACATCAGGGGGCGCAGTAACCGTAGCGAGCATTTCCATAATCGAATTAATCTCGGACTCCATTGGATAGTAGTAGACCGGTTTGTTTAGGTTTCATCCGTATCAACTTTAAGCGCGGCAATGCGAGGGTCTAGCAGACATCTATTCTCCATAGAATGGATGCCACGGTGGTAAGTATACTCAATCTAACAAATCCCTTTAGCAAAGAACAGGTGTCAGAGGGTCTCTTGACTTGGCCAACGTCGATCGATGTCTGTATGAAACGCGAAGCATTATTTAGCGAGTTGAAAGAAAAAGTATCATCCGGCTTTGCCCCAACGACTGCGGGGGTGCTGACGAGGGTTGAGTATCTTGCTGTATCTCTTGAACCCTTCTTAAGAGAATCAACCCCGATCGAGGAAGAAGGATACGCCCAGGTATTATTCCAGGGGACGCCATGGTCATCTATCAATTATATACCCTTTGCTCTTGTAATTTTATCCCTATACAAATCCTATATTATTCCTGCCCTGAGTCTTATGCTCCCCCTTCTTTCATGGATTCTCCCGTACATTCTTCTTCGTGTATTTTATAATATTCCTATTGCATTTACTGAGTATACATCTCTACTTTGGCGAATGTGGAATGGACAGCGTATGCCTACGACACCAGAAGAACTGATGAATCCGCCACCAGACCCCCCAACGGATGCTGCAACACAAATAAAACAACTTGTCCAAAATGGCTGGACTCTCGTAACCCTTGCCCAGACCCTTTGGCAGCCAATTCAGCAAGCCATTCATTTTACAAAATTGGACGCAGATTGTCTACACAATGGAACCATGGTACTTCAGCTAAAGGAACATACCGAGTTTCTTCTAGCAACATGGTCTCGCTGGTTACCGAGGTGGTTGAAGGATTGGGTTCCCCTCTGTCCGTCTGATAGTCGCCAGGCCTTTGCGTTCATTCTCGATACTCCCTTCTGGCTCCCTCATATCTTTCGCGCATTAGGACGCTTCGAGGTAATGCATGTGCTCGCCTCTCGCGAAGATACTACGCCAGTCTCGTTCGTCAACTCCCGTCACCCCCTATTACTGCTCAAAGATTTCGGCGATCCTTCTATTGATGAGACGAAGCGTGTCTTGTCGTCCTTATCTTTGGGCGGAAAAGCTCCCCAACATTCCATTGTTACTGGACCCAATCGCGGAGGAAAGTCGAGTTGTATGCGAGGCGCATTAGTGAATATCATTCTCGCCCATTCATTTGGCGCGGTCATTGCTGGGAAAGGTCAGATGTCCTATATTTCCTGGATCGCTGATGGGATGCGCCTCGATGATACACCTGGATCGCTCAGTATGTTTGAGCGCGAAGTCTCGTTTGCGAGTTCTGTGTTAAAGAAGCGTAATGGGACAGGATTTGTTGTCTATGATGAATTATTTCACAGCACAAATCCGCCCGATGCAATTCGAACGAGTGAACTCTTTTGTAAGGCGTTCTGGGAAAAGAAGAATTGTATCAGTATTATAAGTACACATGTATATGCGCTTGCAAAGTCCGCCCCTGAGACCGTAAAGAAGTTATGTGTCGAGGCGCACGTGAAGGATGGGAAGTTAGATCTCTCGTATAAACTCAAACAGGGAATATGTGAGCTGAGCAGCGTGGACACCCTCTTACAGCAATATTCGCTTCTTTAGGGGGGGCGGGGCGGGTGCCGTGCGGTTTATTTACCCGTTTGTTTCCTTAGTTCCGACCAGAATGGCGCTTTTAAATGATTCTGTAACAGTGGCTATCTTGCTGATCATGATCTTTGGATCTACTACATTCTACCTGTATACTCGTCTACTGCAGAATGAGAAGAGGGTGGCGCTTCTTGAGAACCTTCTGTTGACGCTGAAAATGACTACGGAAGCATCTTTCATGGGATCTGATATGTTATCTGGACCCGATACGGTGAACCCAGTATCGTCTCCTGCTCCCTTAAACGCCGAGGATGTTGACACAATTGACGAGGAAAAGTACGCTGAAATGTTAAAGGAGATTCCTAGTCCCTCCGACGTTACCGAGCGCAAGGATAAGGAGAAGGTTAATGTGAACGTGAATTACGAGGCTATGACTCTGAAGGAGCTGCAGGCTCTGGGGAGACAGAATGGCGTGGCTGTGCATGGATTGAAGAAGAAGGAGATCATTGATTCCCTGAAGAGGAAGCCTGAGATGGAGGGAGCTGATCTGGGGGTGCAGGGATTCCTGGTGAACTTGGCTGAGGTTCCCGCTGAGCCTGTTGAGGCGGCTGCTGAATAAAGATATGCAGATGCATTACATGTAAGAGGGGTAGTTTACCACCGTTACGTTTATGTCGAGTCTTAGAAGATGGATACCGACGGATATAGACTTCCTCAGTCTCCCTGGTTTTTTTCCAAACCAAGCAAACGCGCCATTGAGCAAGAAGCCCGTTCCTTACAAGTGCCAAAACAGTCGACTCTTCCTACCCAGGATTCCCGTTATGCTGGATGGGCGGCTCCTATGCAAGACGGTCGTCTTGTTACGGATTATCGTTCCCATTGCGAACTGAATATCCCGACGGGCATGCAATTTGCGACCAAGTCTTTTCTCCAAACTCATTCCGAGGAAATTATGGAGACGGCAAGAAGACGCCAGGCTGAACAAACTGGCGCGAATCTTCCGTATAATTCTGCGATCAATATGCCTGCTGCGCGCTATGTAAAATGCGATGAGATGCAGTGCTTTTATAAGAATGGGATGCAGAAAGGTGTGGGGACTGAGCGCATCGAGTCTGTGCCAGACCTCTTTGGCACCTTTTCCCCGATTTATGGAAGCATATCGGCACCCTCGCAACCAAGTCTAACAGTAAACTACGAGGGAGGACGCAATACTCCACGGGGAGTATTTTAAGTCGTTCTATACGAGTAGATACATCAATACTCTTTTTAAGGATTGATCTATCTAAATGAGGTATATTATATATATGAGATATACTATATATTGAGAGGAGGTAATGGGTAAACCATTATTTACACCACACCATTCCCCAGTCTTTTTTGGGTATAGTATTCAATAGATTTATTTTTATACGAAATATATCATAATATTCATTCTCTTTTGGTCTAAATGTATAGTCATCACGCTGTTGTAAATAGTATTTTGTAAACCCTAACGTTGCTAAATAGTCTATGCATTTAACTGTAATATCATTCGTCTCTGAAGCCCATTCAAAACATAGTGTCTCCACTTTCTGTGTTAAAGAAGAAATACATTCGTATTCGCCACCTTCTACGTCTATTTTAATCATATCTGGCACGCCGTATTGTTCAATCAATGTATCAAGTGTGATTGTTCTACACGTAATTTCACTATATTTATAATTATAAAATCTCGAGCTTTCACTTGTTAACCAATCCTTATTTATAGTTGATAGTGTATCCGCCTCAGCCTGATAAAACGTAATGTCTTCCCCATTATTATTACAAACAGCATAATTAAGATCGCCACAGGTATTCATGGCATATCCCATGCTGTATTAGAATCTGTATATAACTATAATCCCTTGACGGTTCTTGGACGTGTAGAGAAAATAACCTAAAGCGGATTCCCTTCAGCAACAAAAGGAGCAATACCAAAAGAATGAGAGTTCTTGCTGTTGATATTGGAATCAAGAATCTTGCCTGGTGTTGCGGTAGCGTTAGCAACAAGATCCTAACTGTACACGGCTGGGAAAATGAGAATCTGGTCACTGGATCTTCTGAACAGGAAACGTGTGCATCGTGCACTAAGAAACCGAGCTTTACTTTCCAGAATCTCTCCTATTGTGTTAAACACTGTACACCTCTACGCGATATCGATGGAACGCTGCTCCGCACCATTCCTCCTATGGCAAAGCTGAAAGAACTCGCGAAACACGCTGGCGCCCAGCCCCCCCAGCTGAAAACGAAGGACGCAGCCCTTACCTTTTTACAGACCAAGGTGGCGATCCCTGTGAAACTGACCAAGGTCAAGTCTGTTGGCTTGGAGGCCATACACGATGGGCTACGTTCCGTCGTCCAGCGGAACGCCGAACTCTTTTCCTCCTGCAAAGTCATTCTTCTGGAAAATCAACCGGCATTTAAGAATCCGGTGATGAAATCCGTGCAAATGTTGCTGTTTGCGACACTGAGAGATTTACTCGAAGGTCCTCCAGAAATTCGTCTTGTCCACGCATCGAAGAAATCTACGGGGGCGACAAAGGGAAATGAGGGGTATTCTGAACGTAAACATATGACTGAAGCCAAGGTTGAACAGGGGATTGCTGATTCCACGATCATTGTGTCAAAGGGAAAGGGATGGTTCAAGGAACAGACAAAAAAGAGCGATTTAGCTGATTGTTTAATTATGGTACAAGACCATTTTAATGCGGTAAAAGAGTAACCTAAATAGCAGTGTATAACGAAGAAAGAGATGAGTGTCTCCATCGCAGAAATGGAACGTGTTGCTCTCGGTTCATCCCGGCCTGACCAAAATTTTGGAAATATTATTGATCTTGGCGATTTCGGATCTGGAGATCTGGGCGATGATCTTGGCCTGTCCCTCATTTCCAACCCAGGAAAGGTAACTGGTGAGCGCCCATCCTTTGCCCCTCCTAGCGAAGGAAAGAGTGTGTCGATCCAGAGTTTCGCTCCTTCCTCTTCTCTAGGAATTGATGTGACTCCCCTGGAAGCCATTAACCTCGATGCACCAATTGATCTGAATTCTTTTGGAGCTCCGCCTGTTGAGGTGCAGCCGATGAAAGAAACTTCTTTTGGATCCTCTCTGTTTGGCAATACCCAGAGTTCCACTGGTCCTGGAATTCAGTTGGCTTCCGTCAGGAATCCTGATGAGGAGAAAAAGGAAAAGTCTGACTTCCTGAATAAGTTACAGCGCCTGGAGGCTAAGGGATTCCCCGTGTCTCGTAAGTTCACCATGGACAATTCCTTGGATGAGGTCAAGACTGAATATTTCCGCCTTGTTGATGCACGCCAGCTGGAGACCAGTATCAAGTTCCAGCGCCAGATGTTGATGGGAGCAATTACTGGCATGGAATGGCTGAACGGGAAGTTCGATCCCTTTGATATTAAACTGGATGGATGGTCTGAGTCTGTGCACGAGAATGTCGAGGATTTTGACGAGATTTTCGAGGAACTCTATGACAAGTACAAGGATAAGGGGAAGATGTCCCCTGAGATGCGCCTGATTATGGCGGTTGGAGGGAGTGGATTTATGTGCCACGTGAGCAATACATTCTTCCGTTCCAAGATGCCAACTATGGACGATGTGCTGAAGAAGAACCCTGAATTGGCGAAGCAGATGGCGGCGGCGGCGGCACAACAGGCAGGTCCAGGATTCGGGAATTTCATGGGGATGGCGATGGGTGTGGAACCAGGAGTAACTCCTCCAGGGATGGGGCCATTTAGTCCTCCTCCCCCCCCAACTGGCGCATTTTTCGCGTCTTCTGAGGCTCGTATGCCCCAGAGTCAGACTCAGAGCCATGCACAGAAGCCTACCGCGAGGAGGGAAATGGCAGGACCCAGCGGAGTCGAGGATATCCTGAAGACCTTTGAGGAAGTGAGAAAGGCTGAGGCAGCGACCATGCCTGTGTATACGTCTCAGCCAGCAGTGCAGGCGACCACCTCTGGTGCCGCATCTGTGATGAGCGAGGATATGAGTTATTCTGAATCTATTAATACTGGGGGGTCTGCAGGGAGGAGAAGACGTCGTGCTCAACCACCTTCTGGATCTACCATTAGTTTGAATGTCTAGAATATGACATAGAGTCTATGTACAGTTCTATACTCGAGAAAATTGTTGAATGGATGCCATATAATACTGATAGGCAGAAGGAGCAACCTCTTTTGGTTGTGGATTTGCCTCTGCTTTTGTCTGAGTCTGTGCTTGCGCTTGCTTATCCTGTAGACGTTTCAAAATCATCGTTTCTTCCATACTCAGGCCAAAGGAAGGCTCGACCTTCTCTTCCTTTTTCACCGCAGTGGAACGAAAGATATAGAGATCTGAACCCTCATTTAACACGTATCCTAGGAGAATGACGACGATCACGGTCATTCCAGCCGCGACGAGAATATTACGGGTGGCGACAAAGAGAACAACAAAGAGGAGGAAACGCCGAATTAGGGGATCGCTCAGGAATTTCTCTTGACCCTTGCTCACTTCGAGAGAGAGGAAGCGGCCTCCTAAATTCAGGAGGAGCATCATGACACCGATAAAATATGGATTTGAGTTGAGACCGCTGATAAGTAGATCTATGCCTGGTACCGGGAGAACCATACTATAGATACTTGAGGTAATTAAGGGGCTGTTCCAAAGACTGATATATCTGCACCTAGAAAGATAAACGCGAGGGCAGCAAAGATCCCAACATACCGATTCCAGGATGCAGATAAGACAATAAAGAGTAATAGGGCAATCCGTGAAAGAGGAGTGGCATAGAATTCTACGAGTGTTTCAGGATACGGAGTTTCTAAATGAGTACCGACTTGCCATGTCCATAAAAAGAGAAGAAAGACTAATCCTACGGTTACATAAAACTCTGCTCCTCTCATCTAGTTCAACGAGATGTTTTTGAATTCTTGGATGAAGAACTGTCCTGTACCGCCTCAGTATCAACGCGATCTTCGACAATTTCATCTGATTCTCCTAGGATACGTTCAGAAAACCAAGGATTTCCATTGACGGGGGTTTTCTTGATACTTGCGAGGAATCCTTCTACCGGCTTTGACAGGGGGCGAGTCGACCATGTTATTCCGATTGCTATGCTGAAGATTAGTGCAGGGAGAAAGCCAATGAAGGTGTA
>Ga0114960_10004264_pt1 | contig 10746 bp, 2 predicted proteins | sample C_130625_MF_Meta_FD_92637 | JGI IMG/M metagenome (GOLD analysis project Ga0114960, IMG submission 92637) | Freshwater microbial communities from Lake Croche, Canada to study carbon cycling - C_130625_MF_MetaG | ecosystem: Environmental > Aquatic > Freshwater > Lake | place: Lake Croche, Canada...
AGCCACGCCCTGTTGTGTGTCGTAATACCCAAGGCGCGAGCAAAATCTTCCCGAGAAATAGGGAACTTGTCGGACAAAGGCTTGTACTCTACACCCTCGGCATACTGCGCAGGACGAGCATTTTTTCTAGCAAGTTCCTCTTGCCGTTTTTGCATTAGTAGTTGATTTTCTTCTTTTTGCTGTTGAGCAAAAGCACGGGCTTTATCTGCCAACCTTTCTGTTTCGGTCTGCTGCCTTTGTACTGTCTGTACATCTTTGTCAAGTTCGGTTTCTTGGCCTTCAGTTTCTTTGGCGCGTTTGTTCGCTAACTGTTCTAGGGTTTGTTGACGCTTTGGTTTTGGTGGGGCTTTGGGTGGGGGTGGAGCTTTAGGTGTTTTGGCTTTTACAACGGGTGCAGTCGGTTGGGGAGCAGCTTCTGCTTCTGCCGCTGCTGTTTCCGCCAACGCTTTAGTTTCTAGCTCTTTGGATTGAATCTTTGCTAGATCTTTACGTTGGATATCAAGTTGCCGATCATATTCCGCTACCGCATCTTTAGTTAAAGTCGAACGTACCCAGTCGTCCAGCTTTTTAAGATCCGCTGCTGAAGTTCTATTGTAGTGTTTTGTATCTTTTTTAGGTTCGTTTTTTGTTTCAAGACTAGATTCTTCTTCCCGCTGTTCTTTTGTCAACCCAAGTTTTGGGCGAGCTACACTCTCAGCCCCAAAAACTATATCGTGCGCAAGATTAATCAGGTTATCCACCACCCGTGGCATGGTAAAATAGCCCTTGAAGGTCGAATTAGCTTTCTTTTCAGCTACAATTGCAGCCCTATCCGAAGGTATACCCGTTTCCCTAGGCGCGTATATTTTGTACGGTAACCCAAGAAGTTCCTGCTGACTTCTAGCAATAGCCGGTACTTGAATATCGACTATGTGGTTAAATAAATTCTGAGATAAGCTGTTCTGTTTGTGTGCGTTTTTCCACAGAAGTTTAAGTTCTGGTTTTAACTTTTTCCATTCCGGTTCAAACTCATACTGTCTGTACTGTTCGTTCCATTCTTTTTCCGGGGTATCTAATTTAACCCGCTGTCCGGGGGTCACAGGCTCCAGAACTTGCCTTCCAGCAGTTTCTTGTCTATGTGCCCTAACAATTTGATTTGCAAGTTCGATTGAAGGTGGGTTTTGAGCCCACGTGTTTTGCAGTTTCTCTGACAGGTCGTCAAAAGCAGGCGCATCTTTAGGGGTAAAGTCGTCTTCATTCCACCGTTGACGTGGAGTTCCGGGTTCGTATTCACCTTCGTCTTTGGGGCGCACTGGGGCTGGGCGCGGCATCTTGTCTTGTGCGTGCGCATACTGACCCATCACATAGGCGTCATTTGTCCCAAAATATTTAACAAAGGTCTCGTATATGCGCGTTAGCTCTGCAAACGCTTCTGGAGATTTTGTTTGGTTAAAAGCTTGCAGGGCTTGCTCAAAAGCCCGCTTGCCTTTTGACAATTCAACTTTAGAAACTGTACTATTAATATTGTCCCAATATTTTTTATCAGCTTCAGTTCCTACGTCGTTATAACTTACTGGAGAAAAACCCTCATTAGGATTTACTATAATTGAATTTGATTTTTTCCAATCTGGGATTGATGCCTTTCCATCCCAAGCAAATGGTAAATCTCCCTTTGCAGGATCAAGGTTACGTATATCACCAAGTTTAGAATTTAATTCTTCGGCTTTTTGTTTTAATTCATAACTACCGTAGAAGTTGTTGATGTCTTCTTCAGTGCCTTTATTGATCCATCCATCGGCACCGTAACCAAAGAAGGGATACCACTTGCCCTCAGGAACGGTCTTCTTCCCACCCCTGCCGGTGCTGAGATAGAACGGCACGCGCACGCCGTTCACGTCCGCAATCACCATGACCCTTCCGTTATCAAAGAAGGGTTGGTCTGGTTTGGCTACTGGAGCGGGCTGTGTTGCTTCTCCCACTCCAGCTTGTTGAGGAGGTTGTTCAGCAGGTGCCACTCTAGGGGGTGGAGATGTTGCAACTCCTGCGGGGGGTACTCCTCCTTGGGGTCCGCTAGGTACATTAAGGCTTGCTCCACTTGGGGGATTGACAGTTGGAGCAGGTGTTGCGTTGGCTTGGGCGTTGGGTTGGGCATTTTGTTGGGCCTGTTGCGTTGCTGCGGCTCGGTCTTGGGCTTCAATTTCCCGTTGGGCAATTGCGGCTTCGGATGCCGCTTTCTGTCTAGCTTGGAATTCAGCAACTTGCTGCGCTTGCCGACGTTGATTAGCTTCTTGCGCTTGAGCCAGCGCAGCTTGCGCCATAGCGGCGTTTGCTACTTCGTCATTTTGTACAGCTTCCCTAGCAGTGGCCGCGTTGGTTTGTTCTTCTAGAGACGGATCAGTTGAGGGGGCGGCAAATTTTACCGAAGCTCTTGTTTGCGGATTGTCTTTGAGGACACCGTTTTGAACGAGCAGTTGGAACTCGTCCTCGGTAATAGCTTCTTTAGCTTTGCGCTTCTGCATAGCCGCTGCAAGATTCTCAGCGGGGCCGGGGCCAACAGAGCCAGCCGTCTTGGTTTCGTTAAGAGGTAGCTCAGGTTCTTTTGCGGGGGTCTCCCGCATCGTCTGGACCACAGCACCCGGAGCACCAATAGCCGCGCCACCAATACCGCCTTTGGCAGCGGCAATCAACAGCCGGTCTACATTCTTAGGATCAGAGAACCCACCCGGAGCGCCAGCAAGCTGCTCCGCAATGATGTCGATTGATTCTTGGATGGCTTCAGTGCCACTCTCAGTAAGCGCAGTTTTGCCAATTTCTTTAGCAAGTCGCGACTTGAAGCTGTCCGGTACGATGGTAGACCGCGCGGCGATTTCTTCCGCTAACTTAGCTTGTCCACGCGCCCCCAACTGATTCATCACTCTGGCTGGGAGAAGACCGTCGAAGAGAGCTTTAAATGCACCGGCACCCATGGCGAGACCGGGTTCAAGTTTGCCGCCGGTTTCTTCGTAAATACCGGCAAAAGACTCAGGCGCGTTGAGGCCAAAGCTGCCCGTACCAAGACCCACATCAAGGCCGGTTTGAGTAGCTTTAGATCTAGCAGCCGCAGCAGCCGCTTCAGCCGCCTCCACACCCACACCACGTTGCGCCGCAGCACGAGCAAGTGCCGCTTCAATCCCATACTTAGCAGCGGTACGCCCAGCAAGGGCTCCAATACCACCGGTCCCCGCAATCGTAGCCACAGTTGGTACGGCTTCTACACCAGACTCAACAAAGAATTTACCAACATCGGATAGCCCACGAAGACCTTCAAAAGACCGTTGAGATGTTGGGTACTTTTCTTCAAGGTCTCGGCGTTTGGCTATGCCCTCATCCAACAACCTAGCAGCGGTTTCATCTTCACCAATCAAGGACGCGCCAAGAGCCGGTAGCTCATTAAGAGCCGTGATCCCCAGCCCCCTGCCAGTACGATTGAAAGCGTTACTTGCAACCCGACTAAACGGAATATCCCTTGGGTCTGGGCGAGTCTCTAAATCAACTTTTTGTAAATGTTCTTTGATCTTTGCAACTTTTGCGTAGATCGAGTCATCAGATTCCGAATCCGGGAAAGATAACGGACCCGCGCCGGGGACATTTACTATTTTCATTTAGGAATGCTTGCAAACAACTCGTTACCATCACGCACGGAAGAACTACTAGCGTTGACCCGATTAGTGCTACGCAGCACGTCATTGATATACGCAGCTTTAGCTTTCTCAACAGCGGCGGCAATTCCGGGGTCTTTGAGAGCTTCTTGTGGTTTCATTCCCATCATTTGAACTTTAGATATATAGTTCTTTCCTTCTGGACCCACTGATGCAAGGTATGCAGCGGCTTTGCCTTGGAATGGGTTAGCAAACAAAGCATCTGCTTGCTCTTGCATCTTGTAGTGTTCAGCTATGGTAGGGAGTCCTTTTAGCCCATTATTTGCTGACTGAGCAGCCAGACGAGCAAAACCTAATTCTTGCCTAAGCGCAGCTTCTTTTGCCCGAGACGCCGATCTTTCATCTGCAATAGCTAATTGATTTAAAACACGTTCTTTACTACGTTCATCACCCGCTTCAAGATCAGCCATCTTGCCACGGATATTCATAGCACCAATCTTATTTTCTTGTTGGATTTTAAAGGCGGCTTGTAGTTTGCGGTCGTGCTCGTTTATATACTCTTGAGCAGATTTTTGATCGTTCTTTTCGTCAGCCATGCGGGCTTTGAGAAGATCCATCTGGGCACTGCGACGTAGACGCTCAGCGGCGGCACGGGCAGCATCCATTTTATCGCTGTAGTCAATACCTTCACCTACGGCACGGCCCAATGCGGGGCCAAATGCACCACGGCTAGACATCAATGTGCCGCCCATCTTACCCAGCATTTGATAGAATTCGCTATCTTTACCGGCATTGTTAGCGGCCCGTTCTTCGTCAAGCAGTTTTTGCATCATGTCGAAGTGAGGCTTAGAACGCGCTTGATACTTACTGTATTGCTTATCTTCTAACGAATCCCGTTGCTCTTCTGATAAAGCGGGAGAACGAGCGGTCTCTAACTCGTTAGCCATTCTTCTAGCGTTTGCTATGTATTCGGTTTGGGCAGGGCCTTGCTTATTGAGTCCTTCAAGAAGCTGTTTACGCAACGCGCTCTCTTCTCCAGACGGCCCACCAAACCCACCGCCGCCACCAATACCCCCTCCCATCTTTGCGAGGTCGGCTATACCACTAGCTCGATCTGGGGCTCTAATGATTTTGGGGTTACCTTCGTCTTTTTTAGCGTCGTCTTTAACAGCAGGGGGCACAGACGTACCCCGGATTTCTTCCGCTTCTTTACGCAGAGAAGCCGCTTTTTCAGAAGCCGCCTTGCGTTGGCTCGGAGTCATTGCGGTTGTAAGATTAAACCAAGTGTTGGGATTGGTCTTTGCCGCTTCCCATTCAACTTCTCTGGCGTTTCTCCCGTTTTTTTCTGGGCCTCTAAGAAGGTCGCGCAGCATGTCTCCTATTGGAGAAGTAGCCTCTTCATCTTTAGGTACTTCACTACCTTCCGGCCCAGCAAACGCAATAATCCCACCCCCGGCCATCTTCTTCGGCCCTTGCATAGCAGGTAGTCCCATAATGGGAGGTTGCTTTGCTTGCGGAGGTTGCTGTTGCTGTTGAGGCTGCGGCGGTTGTTGCGGTTGAGGTTGGGGTTGAGGCGCAGCCTGTTGTGGCATCGGCTGTTGAGGCGGCATCATGCCTTGCTGGGGCATGGGTTGTTGAGGCTGTGGGCTAAGCGTCTGTACGGTTGAGTCCAACACCGTGGGCATTTGAGGATTAGCTGCACCCTTTGCGGCTAATTCGTTCTGCATTTGCGCACGGCGGCTAAGCTCCAACCCCGCTAAAGTTTTTAGCGGAATGTCACCGATAACCCGGTCGTTAGGACTCTGAGCAACTTGCGTCAGATACTGGGTCGGCATGTACCGCAGGTCGCGGCGGGTCTCTTCAAGTGTCGGTCCCATATCTAGTCCTTACGGTTTTGGCGTAGTGCCGCCGCTTAATCTAGCAAGCCGCTCAGCAACGCTAAGGCCAGACAACGCACCGCCAACAACGGAGTTAGCCGCAGATGTAGGCTCCCCATACTCGTTAGTGGTGGTCATCGGATAGTTTTTCATAACTTCATTAAGAAACTTAATCTGTTCTTTTGGATAATCCCGCTGTTCTTTAAACAGATTGTAGTCAGAAGTCAGCCCCTGCTGGGTAATGTCACGTTGGATAGCGCCAAGGTCAGCTTCTCGCAGGTTAGCCGCTAATGCACGATCAGCAAGTTGATTGCCAAACTGGCCTTGATTCTGCGCCGTGTCACCCGCAAGCTTGAGATAATCAAGACCTTGTTTAGCGCCAAATTGTCTAGACGCTTCGTCAGCTTTTAACGATTCAAGAAGTGCGGTTCTATCATCAGTAAGTCGTTCCCGGTCTTTATTGTAGCCGTACTGATTAGACGATTCTTTAGCTTTTAACGATTCAAGAAGTGCGGTTCTATCAGCAGCGAGACGTTCTGCGTCTTTAGTATACCCATACTGCCCAGATTTTTCTTTCTCTCTCAGAGCGTCAAGAAGGCGATTCTGGTCAGCGTTGTACTGCGTTAAGGATTGGCTATATGCGTCTGAATACCCCTTGCCGGTGATGTCGGCGAGCTTAGTTCCCAAATTTCGCTGAGATTCAGCATTTGCTAGAGCCTGACCACTACCACCAAACGCGCCAGACTTGATCAATTGCGCGTTGTTCTTCATCTGGTCAATGTTTGCGTTGCGCCTAGCTTCCGCAAGCTGCGGGTTCAGGATCGTCGACAGGTACGGGTTCATGTAGCTGTTAAGCGCGTTCTGATCAAACTGATTGTTGATCCCCGTCGTGTTAGACGTGAACGTCGTTCCCGTGTACGCAGGCTGAGTAGATGCAGCGCCTGCTTTAGTATAATCTTGGCCCCCAGTATATGAAGACTGGTTAAGTGGATTAGCCGCTTTACTAAAATTTCCAGCTTGATACGCGGGCTGGGTAGCCGCAGACGTATACACGTCCTGCATGTTGGTGCTAGCGTTTGTCTGCGTCGTATTAGGACTGGCTAGATTTTGAATACCTGAGAACGCTTTGTTCTGGAGGTCAGACGCACCAGCAACTAAGTTACCGCTGTAGACTTGGTACGGGTTAGCCGCAGCATCAACCGCAGCATTAACGATACCCCCGACAACGGGAGCAGCCCAGTCGGATACGGTAGTTTCTCGTACGCCCGTGGCTACCCCACCACCCGCGTCAAAGTGTTGAACACCCATGTTATTAGGGTAGAGCAAATGGTAAAGGCTCATGATAATCCTTACTTCGGCGTAAATTTAGCCGGGTTGATCTGCTTGCCCTGCTGTTTATTACCGGTGCGGGCGTGACGGATGCGGTCCATCATTTTGTAAAGTTGTTTGGCACCAGCCTCAGAGTTGCCGTTTCCTAAATGAGATACCACATCAGCGGGAATCACAAACTCACCACCGCTAAGTTTCGCCGGTTGCTTGTTGTCAATAGTAGCAGGGATCTTGTCGGCCATGCCGTCTTCGGCGCTTTTTAGGTAGTGTAGCCCACCGCCTCCGGCGTAGCCACCAATTTCACCACCTTCGGCACGTTGAACCGGCACGCCCTTGAGAGCGCCATGGACTTGAGATTGGCTAAGGCCAAGGCCACCCCCCTGAATGCCCCTACCTTTTATACCTTTTGGACGCCCCATGTAACCAAGAAGACCGCCAAGTCCAGCACCTAGCAGCAACTTCGTTATATCTGGATTGTTCCTAGCCGCGTCTGCTAGGGTTCTAAATGGGTTGGAGTTAAGACGTTTATTAGGCACACCAACTTTTGCGTTTATTGGGCTACCCGTTACCGGGTCTATCGCGTTCTCGCCCGAGTATGCCCTACCTTCGTTCCCGTAGTTTTTAGCTATATCCTCTTCAGTCCCAAAGTAGCCGCTTTCCCAACGCGCGTTATTTAAGTCTTCACGTTGCGCAGGGGTAAGAGTATCTTCTTCATAATTAAAATCACCGAGAGCAGTACCGGGGTTATCAAACGCACCAGTATCGTAGTCAAAAATACCGGGGTCAACCGGGGAGAAGGAATCATCCCACCCAACATAACTTCCATCTTCGCCATCAAAATGTTTAGTTTTCACTTCACCACCGCCTTTTAGTCCTGTTTGAGCCCAACCGGCAGGGGGTTGCCATGTTCCGGTAGGGTCTGTGTAATATTGATTTGTTGCCGCATTGAAATATCGTTTAGCCACAGGGGGAGCAATAGTTCCAGCCTGTTGAGATGTTAAAGCCCCAAAGGTCGCCGTCGTCATTGCAGGGGGGGCCATCGTCCTGTTCTCAGGCGTATCGTACCAGTCAAAGAACCTCACGCCACCTTTGCCACCAGTTCCTTGTGCTCCAGTCTGCCGCCAATACCGCGCATCCGAAGTTGGCAGTGCTCGCAGTCCAAGAGCTGGAGTCGTAGTCAACGCACTAATTTGATCGGATGTAAGAGCGGTTGACCCCGATGTACCCGTAGCAATTTGATTAGAAGATAGGGTGGTGATTTGACTAGAAATTTGGCTAGAAGGCAGGGTGGTGACTTTATCTGTTGGAAGTGTAGTAACTTTATCTGTTGAAAGCGTAGTGACTTTATCTGTTGGGAGTGTAGCTATATTTGATGTAGTAATAGTTGTTGGTGATTTTGTAGTTGTATCTTTTGCCCAATCATACCCAAGATTAGGATCTAATTTACCTGTAACCGTAACAGTGTCGAGCGTATTGGAGTTCTTAGTATCTATTGCGCCTATCTGATCAGACGTAATCGTGGTTATTTGTGATGTAGTAATAGTTGTTGGTGATTTTGTAGTTGTATCTTTTGCCCAATCATACCCAAGATTAGGATCTAATTTATCCGTAACCGTAACAGTGTTGAGCGTATTGGAGTTCTTAGTATCTATTGCGGCTACTTGATTAGTTGTAAGTGCGCCTATTTGATCCCCCGTAAGAATTAATTTTGTTCCGCCAACAGTGTTGAGCGTATTAGCTGTATCAGGTTCTCCTAGTGCAGCAAATTGGGTAGCATTTAATTTGGTGACACCACCATATTCATTTTGTACAAATGCCCCACCATCTGCCGCTAGACTGTATACTTTTCCATCAATTATGACACTTTCACCTGTAGCCGGACCTGTATATGAAGGCGTAGTTCCTGTAAGCGTAGTTTTTGTCCCGCCCGTAATTGGGGTGGTTGTTGGTGTAGTAGCTGGAGTCGTTAGTGCAGCAAATTGAGTAGCATTTAGGCGGGTTGTACCACCATCTTCATTTTGTACAAATGCCCCACCATCGTTGGTTAACTGGTATATTTTTCCGTCAATTGTGACGCTTTGTCCTGTATCCGGACCTGTGTATGAAGGTGTAGTGGCTTTTGTATCTGTGTTGCCCGTAGTTGTTGTCCCGTCCGTAATTGGGGTGGTTGTTCCGGCCCCAAGGTCAGATATAAGAACGTCGTTATTATTGCCGGTGGTCAATAACGCAATTTGATCTGGGGTAAGTTGGTTGTTTGTGTTACCTACCCCAAGGTCAGATACAAGAACGTCGTTATCGTTAGCAAAATTGTCGACTAAAGTAGATCCAGAGCCTCGATCAGATACACCACTAGCGCTAAGTCTTATAATCTTTCGATCACCAAACTCGTCGTAAGAATCCCCATTTTCGTCAAAATAAACACCAAAGTCTTCCAGTTGTTGCAGTTGTGCTGGGGTTAATCTTGACCTAACCGAATTATCGGTAACCGTTGCGTCCGACTTAGTACCAAGATCCGCCGCAGCAAGCTCAGTCAGTCTATCTGTGCCGGTAAGATTTTGACCTACAGTGTTAGACGCGGAGAGAATTGCGTTTGCCCCGGCATCTCCGGTATCCACAGAAGCTACTCTGACTGCATCATTTGCGGTTCTGTTTTCAATTGGGACCGAGCCGGGGGCTTTGTTATTAAACGGACCAGCAAGGCTAAGAACCGCATTGTTAATAGCTCTGGGATCTCCAGAATTAAGCGCTTCAATTAAAGATGTGGCTTTACCCGCTATAATTGTGTCTTTACTACCGGCAAGGTCCCCGGCCATCTGGATAGCCAGCCCATAATTGGGTTTGTCAGACAATAGATTGGCGGTAATTGCCGCGCCCTTTACTACTTCTTTTAGGAGAAGTCCGTCTTCCCCACCAATTTTAATATTTCCTACTGTTTGAACTACACCGTCCGCATCTTTAAGTATATTTCCTTCGTCATCTTTTAGCGGAATATTAGCCATGTTGCCAAGAGACATCAATGCCCCGGGCACATTTCCATTTTTTACAGCGTCAACAAATCGAATATCATTCGCCAGCCCGTTCATTCCAGCAGCACCGGCGAGGCTAGCCAGTCCACTAAGGACTTGGCCTTTATCAAAGGCGTTATACGCCATGTAAACTTTAGCTGCCCCACCCAGAACTCCGGGGTCGCCAACTAAAACGGGCGCTGCGGTTTTTAACACGTCTCCAATATCGTGAATGTTTCCAGCGCCAGCTTGGAAAGCCACGTTCCCTGCCGCTAGCGTAAGAGGTGGAACCCCAGCAAACAAAAGTGCCGCGTTAACTAAGGGAATTACTGGAGCAAGATCTTGCGCAACCTCACCCAACCCGGACTTGCTATATTGTTGAATTGGCAGGGCAATTATTCCGCCTTTTCCGTCTGGTACGGCCTGAAGATTGTATTCGCTATACCCGTCGCCTTCGTTTTCAGAAGCAAACTTATAACCGGGAATTTCTTGACCGGTGTTTTTGTTGTAGTATGTATAGTTAATTAAGCTCGGATCGACTGGTTCGCCGGGAACATGGTATTGTTGAAGAGTTATTGGGACTTTATCGTTCCACCTAAGAATTCCATCAGAACCAACATCATAAGTTTTTGCACCAATAGGTGCTTTTCCCCGTTGCGTTTGGATAAGTGCAGTTGCAAATTTAGGAATAACTCCCGGGGTAGCACCAATATCACCAATACTATTAATGCCATAATCTTTTGCCAAAGACTTGGCAATGTTCTGCATGTGTGTATCGGCAGAAAGGGGGGATGCGTTTTTGTAAACGTCCGCTCTTCCTTGGATTGCACCCATCTGTTTAAGGAGGGTGTCATAACCTGCTTGCCAAGATGCAGGCCCAGTAGAAGACTGTTGAAAGGTTTGATTTTCAGGAGTAGC
>Ga0114960_10004268_pt1 | contig 10736 bp, 11 predicted proteins | sample C_130625_MF_Meta_FD_92637 | JGI IMG/M metagenome (GOLD analysis project Ga0114960, IMG submission 92637) | Freshwater microbial communities from Lake Croche, Canada to study carbon cycling - C_130625_MF_MetaG | ecosystem: Environmental > Aquatic > Freshwater > Lake | place: Lake Croche, Canada...
AGCCTTCTGGGTGGTCGGTTTCACTTGCGGAGTATACAAGGGTAGTATGCAAGTGGCAAATCGAAGATCCCAAGACTGAGCGAAAAGCCCAGTAAAAACGAGTCATGGAAGGGTGGCTGAGTGGTTAAAGGCACCTGATTCGAAATTGTTTCCTCCCCTTTGGACAGATTTCCTCTCTCTTGGTCAAAAGTGCCATTTCAGGCCCATTTCAAAGCATTCTAACCGTTGCCTCTTGGACATGATTGAACCCCAAGTGACTCGGTTTTCGGCGCGAAGTATACAAGTGGGAGTATACAAGTCCCTGACGGCCACCACATGACCCTCATCTCTTGAGCGAAGGCTGTTTTTCTTCAATTACATCTGTAACCATCCGCGCCCCTTTCTTTCGCCCCTTGCCCGTTACGAAATATTTCCTGTTTTCTTCAGATTTGTCCCCTATTCAGGGCAGCAAGGGGATGAGACCTTCCCACCAATGTCTGCTGAGTAAACGCTTGGCTTGGCATCGCGAATTCCAGTTCCCCACCTGATGAACACCTGTCTGCCCATTTCTTTGAGTCGGATCCTCCGAATCGCCTGCTGCGTGATCGGGGTGATGGCTGCGATTCTGATGGCTCCGCGAATCGTGGCCCAACAAACCGCGTTTCTTACGAATGGTTTAGTCGCGTATTATCCGTTTAATGGCAGTACAAAAGAGTTCAGTCGAAATGGTGAAGATGCAGTTTTAAAAGGTTCTAACCCTAGCTTTTATACTAATAACCCGGCGGGTTTAGTTCTAAGAGCGCGTCTGAAAAATCATGATTTCTGAGGAATCAGGCGAGTCTGCGGATCTGAATTCGTATGAGGGCGAGGTAGATAAAGGCCTCAGCGCTTTCGACGGTGGTTTCATAGTCGCGGACCAGGCGGCGATGCCGCATGAGCCAGCCGAAGGTCCTCTCAACCACCCAACGGCGGGCCAAAACCTTGAAGCCCCGGGCGGTGTCAGAACGCTTCACGATTTCAACCTCGAGCGATGGACGCAGCGCTTTGACCCATTTGGCAAATGCCTCACCGGTGTAGCCACCGTCAGCCCAGATGAGGCGCAACCAGCTCAACCAGCCGAGTACACCTTCCAAGAGCAGTTTCGCTCCGTCGCGTTCTGTTGTGCTCGCAGCTGTGACTTTAACCCCAAGCACCAGCCCGAGGGTATCAACCAACAGGTGCCTCTTGCGCCCTTTGATGTTCTTGGCTCCGTCGAAGCCTACGACACCCCCATGGGGATCGGATTTGACGCTCTGACTGTCCAGAATGGCTGCGGTAGGCCGGCAATTCCTTCGATTCGTTTCGCGGACCAGCGCCCGCAGGCGGGAATTGATCGCTTGCCACACGTTGTCCCGGACCCAACACCGAAAGATGTGATAAACCGTTTTTCCGGGAGGAAAATCTCTCGGAACCATGCTCCAAGGGCAACCGGCTTTGACAACATACAGCAACGCATCAAGGACCCGGCGCAGATCGGTTCGCGGACGCCCACGGGATTTGGCCGGAGGAAGCATCGGTTTAATCAGGTTCCACTGCGCGTCCGTCAAATCCGTCGGGTAATTGGCGATTTTCATCGCCTGACAGAGCTGCCGCTAATATCAGCCGCCGTTCCCAACGCCGCATGTCAAGCCCACTTCCAACTTTCACGCTTTTTCAGACGCGCTCTTAGATGCGAGCCGATGATACTGGGATCAAAACCGGATATAGTTATATACAAAAATAGTGATCCACTTTATATCATTGAGTTAAAAATGTTTTCTCGACCCGATCAGTTGGATGAAAGAGGAGTGTTGATGGATTTGGTGAAAATGGCGGATATAATGGAGAAAATACCATCAATAAGGTGGGGGTTCTTCTTGATGATTTATGATCATGAGGAACCGTTCAATCCTTCACCCTACACAATGCGCAAATCAGGATTTGATCGGCTGTCAATTACCTCGATAAATGCAAGACGACATGAAAAAACTGACCGGTTGAGATCTGGCTATAAAGAATGGCGGCAAGACTTTGAAAAGATTACTATTGCACACAAGTTGTAACGAGTCGGTATTAGATCAAAAAGCAAAAAATAAATCATCAACCAATCTTTAATTGTAAATCATACTCAAAAAACTTATGAACAGATTGTTTTTAAATATATTCGTTAGTCTGCTTTTGGTTGCGATGAGTCTTCCAATTCAAGCGCAACTAGATCCAACGCCGAAGGGTTTTAAATTGCTATGGAAGATTCCGGCGTATTCATGTTTTAGCTCTTTAGAATTAATTCGCCAGACTGACTCTGGTGCAGCATTTATTAATGCATGGACTAAATCCTGTGAAACGGGTGGAAGCACCGGTATTATTGGAATCTGGGTTGATTCTAAAGGAAATCCAGTCTATATGAATGCCCGGCGCGGGCCGGATGATCAAGATATAATATACTTTAGTGATGATCGAATTGTTTTTGCTGATGGAAGTGGGCCGGGATCAATCGGCGGCCCAGTTAACAATACTCTCAAAATCACTGAAGTTGTGCGGTCTGGAGCTAATGTAATAACTAATGTTTCGAGTTTTGGAGACTCTGCTTTTGTTCCAAACCTGTACTACGAACCTGCTAATCCTAAAGATCGAATTATTTTAAATCTCGCGTCAAATCAGCAATGGTCGCCTTTTAGGTGGCTTTATGCATATACCGTTGATTCTGGTGCTGGGTCAGGAGGTGAAACGGGAGGTGGGTTAAGCCAATATATTAAAATTAGGAACGACCCAGTTGATCAGTATGGCATTTTGGGTGGGAGTGTTGAATTTAAAGTTGATGTTGCATCATCAATACCCGTCACTTATCAGTGGCAAAAAGATGGTAAAGATTTGGCAGGTGCTGCGTTGACCAATTTGAGGGTTGATAAAATAGCGACAATTAATAATGGTGCTTATGCTCTGGTTGTTAAAAGTGCGCTTGGAAGTCTCACTTCAGCGCCCGCTAAACTTGATGTAGTTTCGTTGCCAGTAGTGACGTTTGCTACAAATCGTGTCTCTGGCGTGTACGGTCAATTGACCACACTTGCTCCGACTATTATTTCGCAAGGTCCAACGTTTTATCGATGGTTTCAGGATGGCGTCTTATTGGCTGGAGAAGAAAGATCGAGTATAAATATAGCTGCAACCAGTAAATCTGGCAATTATCATGTAGAATGCAAAAACCTTGCTGGAATTGTCATAAGTAAATCGGTAAATTTTGATCAAACTATAATCCCACCGGGAGCCAAGAAGTGGGAGTTCCTGACGGAGAGTAATTTCGATTACTGCCCTGCGATAGGATCCGACGGTACGGTGTATGTGGGGAGTGATGATGGGAAGGTGTACGCGCTGAATGGCGCGACGGGCGCCAAGAAGTGGGAGTTCCTGACTGGAGGAAGGGTCCAATCCTCCCCCGCGATAGGATCCGACGGCACGGTGTATGTGGGGAGTTATGACAACAAGGTGTACGCGCTGAATGGTGCGACGGGAGCCAAGAAGTGGGAGTCCCAGACGGAAGGAGCGGTAAATTCTTCCCCCGCGATAGGATCCGACGGCACGGTGTATATGGGGAGTTTTGACGACAAGGTGTACGCGCTGAATGGCGCGACGGGCGCCAAGAAGTGGGAGTTCCTGACGGGTGGTGAGGTCTTTTCATCCCCTGCGATAGGATCCGACGGCACGGTGTATGTGGGGGTTGGCAACAGGGTGTACGCTATATTCTCAAGTTCTGAAGGTTTGGCCCAATCACCGTGGCCTAAATTTCATGCTAATAACCAAAACACTGGTAAAATTGCATTTGGATTTGGACCTATGACTATCAATTATTCTCTTCAATCTGGTCTAAATTTGGATATTCCTGTTTCACCTAGCTTTGATACAATCCTCGAATATTCCACAAACCTTAATCAATGGAGCGAACAACAACGTTTTGGCCGCCAATCAGGTGTTCCATCAATCGTCGTACCGTTGAAGATGGATCAAACAAAATCAATGGAATATTGGCGGACTCGAAGTCAGTGAATTAATTTGTCGACTCAAATGCTTGCTGTAAAATTGTTTAAAAATAGCATCGCGGCTAAAATACCGCGATGCTTTTAATTCTAGCGATTATAAATTTTAAAAAGCTACTACTTCTTTTATCTCTGTTTCGCGTCTTTCACCCTCACCACAGCGTAAGCACATTTTAAATTTTTGATTTAAATTTACAAAATACAAACAAGAAAACAGTTGTATGATTCCTTCAAAATCTTGTGGGTAGATGTTGTGGGACAGACTGTGTCGGTATAACTGGAATCTGCAAAGACCGTAAATTAGGTCAAGTGTGTCAATTTGTGTCGCTTCGCTTATATCATCTGAAATCAGCCAATTAACATAGTCGAGTTCGTCAAGGATTTGATTGTATTCGGGAGTGTCTAAGCCGATATTCTTTGGGTGACATGATAGGTTTTTATATTCGCTGCGAGGGCGATTTTTCCAGTTAAAAATTTCGCTTATGTTTTCTGGGAAATTATTGTGTTGCGGGTTGTAGTTAACAAGTATGCAGCCGCCCACCTCGTTTTTGTTGTTTTCTTCAATCAATTCGTCGTTCCTAAAATCGTAGTATGCGGATAATGTATTTGCGAGAATCTTTTTATAAGACAAAAGTTCTTCTTCAATTAGCGGGTTGACTGGGTCATGTGCCTCGAATGCGATGTCCGGCAGGTTTTGTATTTCGTGTATTGAATCGGCAATGATTGCCGTGGTATTAAATATTACGGCGTGTTCAACATCCTTGGGGTTGTGTTTCTTGGACAACGAAATATAATGTTGGAAGACCGATTCTGACTTTGGTGTACCAAAGTTGGTTTTTAAAATTAAATCTGAATAATTTGGAGTGGTGCTGGTGTTTGAAATCTCTGAACTCATATATCTTTTATAAACTTCAAAGATGCTATGAGCCGCGCATGTTTTTTCCACTCAAATGCGAAGATTTTTCAAAAATCTTTTCAGGCCTTCATCAGCAAGATTTTAGGGCGTTTTTCGTTCTATTTTCACCACATTTTTATTCGGCTCGAACGATTCGAAACCAAGCTTGTACCATAGTCGCAAAAGTCGAGATTCGTTTTCGGCGTTTTTCTCAAATCGCCAGTCGTTTTCTTTACCAACTAAAGAACAAGGTTTTTCTGCAACGTGGGCAGTTATAACCTCATATTTTTGGCGCATCTCATTTATCAATCTGGCGAATCTCTTGAAAGTTAACAAATGTGACTTTTTGGACTTTGCCAATAAAACATGTAAATGCCACGGTTGTTGTTCGCAAGCATTGATCAGGCAAGACTCGTTTTCATAAACAATTAAATCTTGAATGCGGTATTCGAATCTTCGAAAAGATGGCCTAACGGAATATACTTTGTTGCCGTTAATTTTGGACCATGAAGCGCGGCCAAGGTCTTCCTCGATATCCGCTATAGCGGCGTCGTAAGCAGAAATCATATCTGAGAAGCCTCTCTTGTGTTGCTTCAGTTTTGGAACATACTCTTGATCAATAATTCGATCAAAATTACTGCGCCCAATATTATCATCATGGTAGCGGTAAAATTCGTGGATAAAGTTGATGCTGGTTTCATCAAAAAGTAAATTGCGACGTTTCATTCTAAATATTCTTACACGCAGTTCTCCTGCGCGGGTTTTCCAGCACCACGCCTTGACCGCCGTCCACGCCCCTTGTCGATGTCCACGCCCCTTGTCGATGTCCGCGCCCCTTGTCGGTGTCCACGCCCCTTGTCGATGTCCGCGCCCCTTGTCGGTGTCCACGCCCCTTGTCGGTGTCCACGCCCCTTGTCGATGTCCGCGCCCCTTGTCGGTGTCCACGCCCCTTGTTGATGTCCGCGCCCCTTGTCGGTGTCCGCGCCCCTTGTCGGTGTCCGCGCCCCTTGTCGGTGTCCGCGCCCCTTGTCGGTGTCCGCGCCCCTTGTCGATGTCCGCGCCCCTTGTCGGTGTCCGCGCCCCTTGTCGGTGTCCACGCTTTGAATCTACCGCTTGAAGCAGCTTGACCAGCCACTCAAATGCCGTTTCCGCCTTCACAGTTCGCCCGCCAGCGAATTTTTATCTTGAAATAGTCTCAGAGTAGCGGAAGGGGTTTAAGATATTGTAATTACAATACCTATCTTATCTCATCTTAAAGATATTATAAGTAATATATACTCTAGTATTTTTAAAAATCATAGACTAGAATAAATATTCTTAAATATAACATGTCGAAAATAGCTTTTATAAAGCTAGGTTCGACAATGAAGCGCTAGCGCGTCATTAAAACGGAAAGTCAAACCAGTCAGAGCCGCCGCCATCTCAATAAAATAATTCTACGAATTATTTTAGGTTAATCTAGGGTATTATAGTTTATTATAGTACTATTATAGATAGTGTCAACTGTAGTTGATACCCTGATGTCAACTGTGGTTGATACCCCCTATCAACTGTGGTTGATATCGGCAGTCAACTGTAGTTGATAGCATTAGTCAACTGTAGTTGATACCATTTGATCAGAACGGTACATCATCGTAATCGGCGGTATTAGTTGTTTTTAAATTGGCGGCTGCTTTATTTGGTGCATTTATATTATTTTTATTCGGCGGTGTATAATCGTGTGAATTATCAGTAACAGTTTTTCCGACAATATATATTGCGGGTTTTGTGTTTTTATTTCCATTGAATGAGTCTTCAACCTTTACTCGGAATATCAAACCGACATCATTAAGTGCTTTCAGTCTCTCGGCAGCATATGTTTTAGATATATTTAACCCTTTTGCAATAGACTGGATGCTTACTGAAACGTTCTGGATTTGTTGTTTGCCATTCTTGCAAATGCTCGCCACACGATTGTACTGATCAAGGATTAAAAAATAGACGCTTATATCTATTTCATTCAATACCCCGTCTTTTATATATTGTCGGATTTTATGAAATGCTAGATTTGGGTACTGGGTAAAGTGTTTGAGTGAGATGTTCATTTTAATACTGCTCCGCATATTCAAGCTCACTGCGCTCGCCAAGTCAAGAAATTATCATCATTATCGACGACTTAGTGTAAATAAAATATATAGAAATGAATAAAACGCTAGAACAATTAAAATACAGGATAGAAAAAAATAAATATTTCACGTCCCACCACGTAGACGCCACGATACAAGAGGTTGATGAACTCAATCGGGAAGACTGCACCATCCAACACCTTCTTGACCTTGCAATCCGCAATGGCTGGCTAGGCAAAAAAGATTCAGATGGATTTTTTGAAAGTCTGATCTATGAGTTGGAGCAGACCGATAGTGGTGGGGTAGGCGAAGCTGCCGAGAATCGCCTGTGGTTGATGCGATTGGTCCCAAGCCAGTATGTTCGTCGATAACTGCCAGAAGGTGGGCGAGACTGAAAGAGCGAAGATCGGGTGTGGCCTTACACCATCTCTGGCACCGGAACCCTTTTATCCGGGTGGATAACAATCACCCCCGCTTCAGACAAGGCGTCGATGGCGTTGAGAACGGCATTCAATTCCTTGGATCGTGCCGTAAATCCGTCGTTTAGGAGGCAGTTACGCTCCAAAACCGTCTTCGCGGTTCGTGCCGCGCCGAGCAGGTTGTTGAGGGCCTGAAGAGTGTCGTGCTGGAGCGGGCCGAATTCTTTTTTCTTTTTTAGAATATTAATTTCTAATCTGTATATAAGATCAACTAGCACCTCGTAAGTGTGTTTTCTTATTCTTATTTTTTTGGTGAGCATATATATACGTTACACCGTCCCCCGGCCAATATATAATAAAGTCAACAAAGTAATTTTCTAAAAAATGGGGGGGAGGGGGTAGGGGGGGGTGGGGCTAGGTCCGTACCAACCTTCCGATACGAGTTTAAAAACTATACAATAAATAATCGGCAAAAAAACCAGATAAAAAAGAATACACATAGGGCGCGAAAAACATGTTGACGAAGCGTGAAAAATGTTGACGCGGAGGCTGCTATGTTGTTAACTATCCCCGCCACAGAGAACGAGGCAAAACGCCGTGCTGAATAAATATTCAGAAGTTTAAAAGTGGTTTATAAAAGAATGATTAATAATTATATTATCGGAAATTGGAAACATCCAGTATTAATTCAAACCAACAACTTTCGGCATAAAAGCTTAAGTTGCTGGAGTTTGAATCCATATGTGGGTTGCCAACACGCTTGTCGGTTTTGCTATGTACCAAGTACCTTTTCGCCACCAGTTGAGGCTTTGTTAGCAAAGGCAGGAATTGGAGATGGTGACAATGACTGGGGGCAGTACGCTTTGTTGCGACATTGGGACGAGGCTGCCTTCCTGAAATCACTGGGAAGAGCCGAGGAAACCCCTGTAAGCGAGTTGAATCCTGACGGCAACCGAGCGGTGATGCTTTCGACAACGACTGATGCGTACCAAACGCTGCGCGGTACAAGTCCCTCAGAAACTCTTGCCCTCAACAAACAAGCAAGGGATACGGTGAGGGGAATGCTTGAGCTAATCCGGGATCGATCCAGCCTCAATGTGCGGATTCTCACAAGGAGTCCGTTGGCAAGGCAGGACTTCGATCTCTACAAAACCTTTGGTGATCGGTTGTTGTTTGGCATGAGCTTGCCGACCCTGAACGACCAGTTGGCTAGGGTGTATGAGCCGAAGGCGCCTGCGCCGACAAAACGGTTAGAGACCTTGAAGTTGGCTGCGGCGATGGGAATTCCGGTCTATGTGGCAGTGGCCCCGACCTATCCGGAGCAAGATGAGGAAGATCTGGCGAAGGTTCTTGGTGCGGTAGTAGCGCTCCAACCGGTTACCGTGTTCCATGAGCCTATTCAAATAAGGGCAAAAAATGTACCGAGAATGAAGCTCGAAGCTCAGGCTTTGGGACACGATTTCATGGGCAACGTTTTTGCGACTGATGGAGAATGGGAGAGGTATGCGATCAATCAGTTGCAGACCGCTCAAGCCGTTGCGGGTAACCTAGGCTTGGGATCGGTTTTCCACCCTTGGCCGGATTCGAAGCTGGGAACTAAGCGGATTCGCCATGCCTTGGGTTCAAGATACTCAGCTTGGATCGATGAGTGCTGGAATCGGATTAGCGCGTGGCCTTGCGCCAACGAGGAAAGGAAGGCCGCGTGAAAGAGGGTATCGTGCTGCCAGATGACCTGTCTCAGGGGGTGAATCTGAAAGGGCGTAGCGGATCGACGAAAGTCGGATCAGTAGGGGCATCAATGAGGGATATCCGTCCTGCATTCATGACAGTCCCCGAAGTGGCTCGTCGCTTGCATGTCAGCGAGAAAACAGTTCGCCGGTTGGTTGATCGCCAGAAGTTTCCTAGGTGTCGCCACTTAGGAAAAGTGCTGATTCCACAGGATGCGGTTGAGAAGTGGATCGTTGAGTCAACTAAAAACTAAGTTCCGAAAAACAGCGAGCCGTCCTTAGTGAAATTAGAGGACGGCTCTTTTGCTTGGTGGTGGGGAATCTCAGTCTTTTGGTTGTCCCGAATCGTTCCCAATTCCAAAGGAAACCTGCTGAGCCATTTTCAACGAATGGGTTTGGCGCAGGTGGGCATAGGTACTCATCAGCAACGCACCTCCATCTGAATGACCTAGCCAGTTAGCAATGGTGGGAATATCGACGCCTTGCTCGATGCAACGGGTTGCGAAGAGGTCCCGAAGATCTTTGTGGCGCAGTTTCCTCAGGCCTAGCTCTTTGCAGGCTCTGGAAAGGGTGCCGCTGGCTTCTTTGACCTCGGCCACTGTCTTTTCACCTGTCTGGGGATTTTGGCGAGAGAACTCAGCCTGAAGAAAAGTTTTAAGTTCAGGGAAGAGGGGGATGGTTCGTGGCTTCCAGTTTTTTGGTCCATAGACCGCATCCCCTTGAACGGTGAGTTGTCCGCCTTCGAAGTCGACGTGCCTCCATTCAATTTTCGCGGCTTCGGATTTCCTGCATCCCGTTGAGGCCAACAGACGAATGAAGCGGGCAGCGGATTGAATCTGAGGGTACGGGTTTCGATCAAGGTAGGTCAGGAGTCGCTGAAAATCCTGATGGTTCGGTAACGGCGGTTTGTCTCGGACCACCTTGAGACGCTCCAACTGGCTGGCTGGGTTCGCCCCAATGATTCCGTTTTCAACGGCAATCCCGAGGATCTGGTTTAGGACGAGTAGGGTGCCGTTGTAGGTTCGTCGTTTGACCTGCTTCTGGTAGCTGATCGACCAATCCATGCAGGCTTTCGGGGTGATCCGGCTGCACTGTATCGTCTTCAATTCCGGCCAGACCGAGTACAATGCGCTCATGCGCTCCTCGTAGAAACCGACGGTCCTAGGTTTCCTTCCAGTTGCCTTCAGTCGGTCAATGCAGAGTTCTACCGCTTGAGGGAAGGTCAGCTTGCCAGATACGTCGTGGTTTCGTAGCTGAGACGCCCCGCGTTCCACCTTCAGAGCATCAGCAAGCCGTAGCTTCGCCACCGAGAACGAGGTGGTTGCGAGGGATTTCTTTTTCAGCTTCCCACCGATCCGGGCAAAAAGGTAGTATACTCCTGAAGGTTGAGCTTTGCGGAGGTTGACGACGGTGGTCGCCTGCAACTTTTGCTGAGCGTTAGCCTTCTGGGTGGTCGGTTTCACTTGCGGAGTATACAAGGGTAGTATGCAAGTGGCAAATCGAAGATCCCAAGACTGAGCGAAAAGCCCAGTAAAAACGAGTCATGGAAGGGTGGCTGAGTG
>Ga0114960_10004270_pt1 | contig 10733 bp, 7 predicted proteins | sample C_130625_MF_Meta_FD_92637 | JGI IMG/M metagenome (GOLD analysis project Ga0114960, IMG submission 92637) | Freshwater microbial communities from Lake Croche, Canada to study carbon cycling - C_130625_MF_MetaG | ecosystem: Environmental > Aquatic > Freshwater > Lake | place: Lake Croche, Canada...
CTTCGATTGGATACACGTTGTAGCCACCGCGGATGTACATCTCGGTACTGCGACCAGCCAGGTGAAGATCACCACGTGCATCAAGGAAGCCAAGGTCGCCGGTGAGCAGCCAACCGTTGGAATCGATTGCGTCGGCAGTGAGTTCAGGTTCTTCCCAATAGCCGCGCATCATTGCTCGGCTACGAAGGCACACCGTTCCGACTTCGGTCTCGCCGGAGTCAGTGGTGCCAACAACTCGGCCGCAGCCATCGTCCAGGCGTAGTTCCATTTCCACACCGGCACCAGGAGTGCCAACGGTGTTGCAAATGACATCGTCGGGATCGTCGAGCGAAGTTCCGGTGGAAACACATGCCTCAGTACTCGTGTACCGAACAACGACGGGCGAATTGAAACGATCGCGCATGGCATCGACCATTTCCGGTGGGATCCGAGCCGCACCCGAGGAAACTATGCGAAGCGACGACGTGTCGGTCGTCGCGAGATCAGGGAGCGCCAGCATCATCTGCCACTGAGCGGGAACGCCCTGGCCGACAGTGACGCGTTCTTCTTCAATGAGCTTGAGCGCACCAACTGCTGTCCATGGAGTCGGGCAGATGATTGTGGTGATGACATGCATGAGTTCATCCCACACTCGAGTCATGTAACCAACATGAGCGAACGGAAGTGGCGACAACCGACGATCTCCCACCGCAGAGAGCGGACCAGCAGCTCGCGTCATCGCCCGCAAGCAGGCGTGGTCGAACATGGCGCCTTTGGGTTTACCTGTCGTGCCGGATGTCCAGACGATGGCGAGGAGATCGGTATCGACCATCGTGGGCCGGGCCGCAAACGGTTCGTCGGCGTATGCGTTGCGCAATTCATCAACCGTCAGAACTGCAACCGATGAGTCAGTCACCGTCAGCGCGTCGGTGATGATCACCTTGGGTGAGGATTTGGCGATGATGTGCTCAGTCTCGGCCGGACCGAGTTTCGGATTCATGCCGCTCGCAACAGCACCGAGACGAACAACGCCCTGATACGCGACCGCGTACTCAATCGATGATGGCAGGGAGATTCCAACGACATCGCCCTGCACAACACCCATTGCCGCGAGTCGCGTCGCGACTCCATCGGCAGCGCGTTCCCATTCCGCAAATGTCATGCGGGATCGATCGGCCGCCGGACCATTGCCATCGACGAATGCTTCGACATCGCCGCATTGCGTCACTACCGCATCGAAAAGTTCAAGCAGATTGGCGTAGTCGCCGGTGAACGGTGCGGCGGGCAGGGGCATCGAACTCAGGCCTCGTCGAGCTTTGCCATTTCGGCGCGACCCATTTCACGAAGTTCAACCTTCACGACTTTGCCGCTGGCATTCGTCGGGAGCACCTCAACAATGCGGAAGTGGCGCGGAACCTTGAAATTCGCCATCGCTTCACGAGCCCACGTGCTGAGCGCAGCAACATCGATCGTGACGCCATCACGAGGCACAACAAATGCCATGCCAACTTCGCCCATGCGCTCATCGGGAACACCCACAACTGCAACCTGGGCAATACCTTCGTACGCCATCATCAAGTTTTCGATCTCGGCCGGATAGGCGTTGAAGCCGCCGACAATGAACATGTCCTTGGTGCGATCGGTAATGCGCACATAACCACGGTCATCCATGATTCCGACATCGCCGGTATGCAGCCAACCGTCAGCATCAATCGTTTCAGCAGTGGCTTCGGGATTGTCGAGATAACCGAGCATCACGTTGTAGCCACGGCAAACGATTTCACCAGCTTCGCCGCGCGGAAGTTCGTTGTTGTTCTCGTCGACGATGCGTACTTCGGTGTCAGGGATTGCACGACCCGATGTGAGCGCAATCGTTTCCGGATCGTCTTCGGGACGACACATCGTGACCGTGCCAGTTGCTTCGGTGAGTCCGTAGGCGGTGATGATGTTCTTGAACGTGAGCTCGTCGCGCATGCGCTCGATCATCGAGACCGGAATCGCGGCAGCACCGGTAACAGCAACGCGCAGCGAAGAAAGGTCGAACGAATCTCGATTCGGATCATTGAGAATCGAGAGGAACAACGTGGGCGGCCCAGGCAACATCGACACCTTTTCGGCGGCAATGCGGGTCAGCACTTTCTGCACGTCGAACACGGGCTCGGGGATCATCGTGGCGCCCTTGAGGAAGCTAGCGATGATGCCGGACTTGTAACCGAAGGTGTGGAAGAACGGATTGACGATGAGATAGCGGTCGCCTTCAGCAAGCCCAACGACATCTGCCCACACTTCAAACACTCGAAGTGTTTGCGCATGGGTAACCATCACGCCCTTCGGCTTACCCGTTGTGCCTGAGGTGAACACGAGATCGCAAAGGTCATCGGGGCTTGTTTCGTTCACCCGAGCATCAACCGATTCAACCGGCACAACCGCACCAGCGTTGAGGTAGTCCTGCCAATCGGTCGTTCCTTCGGGAGCCTCGCCCTTAATAACGACAATGCGACAGTTCTCTTCAATGCCGGTGCCGACCAGCATGCCGACGTAGTCGTTGCCCAAGAAACCGTTCACGCACAGCAGAACTTTGGCGCCCGAGCGACGAATAATGTCGGCGGCTTCCATTCCCTTATATCTGGTGTTCAACGGCACCAACACTGCACCGGCCATCACTGCGCCGAGTCCGGAGATGATCCACTCGGCAATGTTCGGAGCCCAGATCGCGACCCTGTCGCCCTTCTCAACCCCAGCAGCAATATGGGCTCGAGCCGAATCGATGATGCGGTCTCGCAACGTCGGGAAGGTCAGGCGGAGCTCGCCATCGATCAGCGCGTCGACGTTCGGGAATCGATCCCCCGACGCCAGCACAAGTCGGCCAATGGTTCCCCAGTTTTCGTCTGCTCGCATGGGTCCTGACACTAGCGATTCCTGCCCCCATCCATCTGACGGATCGTCAGAATCGGGGTCAGACTATGGTGGGGAATGGCTCAAATCGTTCTTGGCTCTCGTTCTCGCTCCTTCACCGCCCTCGCTGCCGGCGGATCGATGCTCACCGCCGGAGCCGGTGTGGGCACGCTTGCCACCGCACTCTTCATCGGACTGGCGGGCCCGGCCGGAGCAGCCACCTTCACCGTCACCCAATACAGCGCTTTTGGCCCTGGCACACTTGGCCAAGCGATTCTCGATGCCAACGCTTCACCTGGCGCTGACACCATCGACTTTGCACCCGGTGTCACCGAGATAGAACTCACTACCGATCTTCCCGATATCACCGAGAGCCTCACCATTACTGGGCCAGGTTCAGCAGCACTCACGATTCTTGGCCGCTCGCTCTATCATGCGTTTGCGCTCAAAACAGTGGACAACGGAACCGTCACGATTTCTGGTCTCACCGTTAGCGGCAGCATCACACACAACTCCGGGAACGGCGGCGCTATCAACGCGGTCAACACATCGGTACATCTTGATGATGTTGCGCTCGTTGACAACTCTGCCGGCTCGGGATCTGGTGGCGGAATATCGGTAGATGATGCCGCCGGTATCGGAACCGTGACGATCACCAATTCAGTGATTTCGCAGAACTCAGCATTAGGCAAAGACAAGGGCAGCGGTGGGGCGCTGATCTTCGCTGACGAAGTCACAATTTCGAACTCGAAGATTGATCACAACGACGCGGCACAAGTTGGTGGTCTCGCCGTAGGCGGCAACGTTGTGACGATCGAATCGACCACGATTTCCGACAACACCGACATCGAAAACGTCGGAGGCCTCCTCGCTCAAAGTAGGAATCTCACGGTCTCGAATTCGGTCATCAGTGGGAACACATCAGAAGGTTTCGCCGGCGGGGTGTACCTCGTCGACGTGACGTACAAAGGAAGCGGCGCCGGAACGACGACGGTTACGAACACGAGAATCTCTGACAACTCCAGTAACGGTGTTGGCGGCGGAGTGATCGCTTCTCTCTATCAAGCGCATACCACCAGCCTCGACAATCTCACGGTGACTGGTAATACCAGTGGCGATGGCTCATTTTTTGGAGCCTCCAGCGTTGGAGGACTCGCCGTTCTCGGAGACGTAAGTCTTTCCAATTCCACCGTTGCCGACAACATCGGTAGCGGTATCGATCTTTTGGACGCAACGGGCCTGAACGCCAACTCGATGCTTGCACTAAGTGAAACTCTCCGACCGACGAAAACTGCTGCCATTTATGACACCACACTGGCCATTGCGCACTCAACGATTAGCGGAAACAGCCTTCAAGGCATCGGGAGCCAACGGCTCGTAACACCTGTCTCCGTGCCCAGCGCCGTTACACCCTCTGCTCCCGCTCCGGAACCAGCGGTGCTCACATTGACGCTCGATCATGTGCTTGCCGCGAACAACGGCCTTGAAGATGTCGCAGTTCCCGCAACCGCAACGTTCTCGCTCATTCAAAAGCCAAACGTGTCGCTTGTTGCCGGCGCTGGGACACTCACCGGAGTTGACCCCGGCCTCAAGCCCCTTGAACGGATCAGCGACACCGTTTCAGTCGTGCCGATCGAAATGGGCAGCGCCGCTTGGAACGCGGGCAATCCTGACTTCATGCCCCCACCGAACACCGACCAGCGCGGCTTGCCCCGAGTTGTCGATGTCATCGATATCGGCGCCTACGAAGTGCAGGAAGCCGTGCAAACCCCCAAGTTCACGGGCTAGGGAGAGACCGAACGGGCGATAACGCCTAGAATCAAATGATGGCGCGACATACGTTCAAGACCCACCCCGTCACTCGTTTGGCAGCAGGTGGTTCATTGTTGGCCGCCGGTGCCGGCGTCGGCACGCTCGGCGCAGCGCTCTTTGCCTCATCGGCGAATGCGGCAGGGAGCACCTTCGTCGTCGACACGCTGAACGACCCCGGTAGCCCCGATCCGAACAACTGCATCACCCCCGTGCCGGGAGCCTGCTCGCTTCGTGACGCCGTCATAGCAGCGAACGCAGATTTGGACGCCGACACGATCACATTTGATCCGTCGCTTTCGGGAACGATTGTGCTCGGGAGCTCACTCGAACCGCTCACTGGAAGCCTCACCGTCGCGGGACCGGGAGCCGATGTCCTCACCATCGAGGGAAGCCGCGCCGCATTCGGCTTCCTTGAGAGTCCGCTTCTCTTTAACTCCCCGTATGCCGCAGACTTTTCTCTCGAAGTAAGCGGACTTCACCTCAACGGAATGGATGCCCCATTCATAAGTGGCTCTGTGGGAGCCATCACGACGTTCACGGGCGACCTCACTGTTCGCGATGTCACGGTGAGCGATTCAGCCTCACAAACGAGTAACGGTTCAGTTCTCCTAGGCGGACCGATTAGCGCTGGAGTATTGGGCGCCCCTGGCCTCGGCTATGAGGCCTTAATCAAGTCAGCGAAGTTTGAGCGTGTTCGCGTCACCAACAACAGCGCTCTCGGCGGCGCCAATGACAGTATTGGCAACTCCTCAACCATCTTCGCCCTTGCGTACAACATTGACCTCATTGATTCGACCGTAACGGGAAATTCCGCAGAAAGTCTCGGAGCGCCGCTCCTTTGGGGCAAGAACGTAAACGTCTCTGGCACCACCGTCACCGACAACACTTCGACGGGCGAATTTGCTGGACTTCTGATGGTCGCTCAAAGTTGCTCTGTGAGCGGGTCAGTGATTGATCACAATCAGGCTGACATGACAGCAGGACTCGTTATCGCAGCCGGGGTGCAACAGCTGTATGGCCTTGAGCATACGAGTGGCGTCTGCACCGTAAGTGATACGTCTCTTTCGTACAACACTGCGGCGTCTGGCCGTGGATCGCAGTTCTACGGCCAAAACCCGATCGAACTCAATCGAGTCACCGTAGTTGGCAATGTCTCTGCGCCATCCGGGATGCAACCGCTGTCGGGAGAACTTCAGCCATCCTCCTCAGGCAGGTACGCAACACTTTCTCTGAGTGGCAACATTTCGATCAACTCTTCGACCATCGCAAACAACACCGGTGATGGAATCCTCCTCAGCGGCACCAGCTCTGGTCTCTCGAGCACCAACTCGTTCGCAGCCAGCTCTACCGGTTCTGCGCACTCGCTGGTTTCGGCTCTGACTCAATTCACGCACCAGTCGCTCTCTCCCCGATCAAACCCAAAAGCGTTCTATTCGACGCTGCACATTTCCCACTCAACGATTTCGGGAAATAGCGGTACAGGCGTCAACGTCCCGTCTTCGTTGAACTACCAGCCGACTCCAGCAAACATCATGTTTGACCATGCTCTGGTCTTCGGCAACGGCTCCGGGCCAAGCGGCGATGTTCACGCTCCATCAACCGCTCGCTTTTCACTCATCGGAGCAGCATCCACCCCGCCAGTTGACGGTGCTGGTGGCGGAAACGTTCTCGGCGTTGATCCCATGCTTGAGCCACTGCAGTGGACTTCGCCACTCGTCGGCGTGGTTCCCATCCTCTTCGGCTCGGCCGCATGGAACGCCGGCGACCCCACCTTCGTTCCCCCGCCCGAAACTGACCAGCGCGGCCTGCCCCGAGTCGTCGATGTGATTGATATCGGCGCCTACGAAGTGCAGGAAGCCGTGCAAACCCCCAAGTTCACGGGCTGAAAGAACAACCCAATCGCTGAGCGTTGGTAGGTTGCCTCTATGGCATCCCACCCGCTTTCAGAAGGTCTCACCGCTGTGTTGTTCGACGTCACCGACGGCGTCGGCGTCATTACGTTGAACCGTCCCGATAAGTACAACTCCTGCGATCTCGCTCTCGTCACCGAACTCGAGCATCTCTACAAAGAGATTCGTTACGACGACACCGTGAAGGTTGTTGTTCTCACTGGCGCCGGCGACAAAGCGTTCTGCACGGGCATCGACCGCGACTTCGCGATGGACAACCGTCAACCCGATTCACCGTTCATGATGGACGACCCCATGCTCAAGCTCGGCCCTAAGCAGGCTGACCTTTGGAAGCCCGTCATCACCGCAGTGAACGGCATGTGTGGTGGCGGCGCGTTCTACGCACTTGGCGAAAGCGAATTCATTATCGCTGCAGAACACGCAACATTCTTCGACCCGCACACCACCTATGGCATGGCGGCGTGTTTCGAGCCCATGTTCATGTTCGACCAAATGCCATGGGGCGAACTCGTGCGCATGTCGCTCATGGGCAACTACGAACGCATCTCCGCGCAAACCGCGCATGGCTGGGGAATGGTCAGCGAGGTTGTTCCTGGGGATCAACTTCTTGATCACACGATGGAGATCGCGACAAAGCTTGCATCGCTTCCGCAGATCGCGGTGCAGGGAACGATGCGCGCACTTTGGGCTCGTCGCAATATGCCGCGCACGCAGGCCATCGCCACCGCGAATCACCTGGTGGAAATCGGCAACCGCCCAGAGGCCATTGCTGAAGGTCAGGCGTTCTTCAAGAGCGGCGTTCGTGTGACGCCCACCGTTCGCTGATTCGGCGTTCGTCCCTCGAATGACAGTTGAACTCACGGGGTTAGCCGGCAAGGTCGCAATCGTCACCGGTGCCGGACGCATGCGTTCGATTGGCCGTCCAATTGCCGTGGAACTGGCGCGTGCGGGGTGTGATGTCGTCATCACCGGAACCGGTCGCGCTCCAGCCGACTATCCCGCCGACGAACAGGCCGCCGGTTGGCGCGACATTGAGTCGGTCGCCGATGAGATCGGTGCACTCGGGCAGCGTTGTGTTCCAGTTGTTAGCGACATTGCTGATGACACTGCCGTCGATGCACTTGTTGCGCGCACCCTCGAAGAGTTCGGCCGAATCGACATCGTTGTGAATAACGCAGGCGCAGCACGCGGACCAGACCGTTTCAATGTTGTCGACCTTGACCCCGCCGAATGGCGCAAAGTCATCGATGTGAATTTGAACGGCACGTTTTTGTTGAGTCGCGCCGCTGCCCGCCACTGGCTTGCCGTTGAACAGCCCGGTTGCATCGTCAACATTTCCAGCGTTGGCGGAAAGATTGCGGGGCCAGGAACAGCCGCCTATTCAGCAAGCAAAGCCGCCATCCACGCGTTGGGCGCAGCAATGGCCGCCGAACTCGGACCATCGGGCATTCGTGTCAACGCGATTTGCCCCGGCATTGTCGACACCAGTCGTCTTGATGACATCGATCGGGGCGAGAACTGGGAGCGGCTGCGCCACATCATCCCGATGCGTCGACACGGGACCGGCGAAGACATCGCGAACATGTGCGTGTATTTGTGCAGCGATCAGGGATCGTGGATTACCGGCCAAGCCATCAATGTCGATGGTGGACAGCTGACGATTCGTTAACGATTGCTCATCTCCATCTCGTCGGCTGCGTATCTGCGGCGACGTACAGCGGGTGGCCGGGGTGACCCGCCTTCGTGAGTTTCAGCGCGTGGAGTTCAACGCCCGCTTCACAGAGCATCGTTCGAACCGCTTCGCCTCTCCCCTGCAACTCTCCATGCGTTCCCCACGCAGCGATCACGAGATCGGCATTCTGTGCCGCATTCACAATCACCTCGTCGTTCTCAGGGCCAACCGCGTCGTTCGTCGTTCGCAACCCGGCAGGATTGGTGGAGCGAAACGCAAAGATGTTGGTCGTTACGAGCGCCCCATACCCCCACGCCTGCGCAAACCCCACGCAGCGACGATTCGTGGGATCAAGCTGAAACGCGTCGGCCGTCGACGGATTCAACATGAGAAAATTCAAGACAGGCAGCGAGTCGTCCCAGGTGCGTGTCAGCAGGTACCTGTGAACGCGATCCTGACTGAACGTCGCAGAAGCTTCGCCCCAAGGTCCAGTTGAAGTTTCGGTGATGCATGTTCCGGCGATGTCTCACAACGTATTCCCTCGCCCCCAGATCGACACGCCACAAACAGGCCTAGTAGTTCAACAAGCGGAGCCCACGTCGATGCAGAAGATCTCGATGGATCCATTGGTCCACATGAGATTCACCCGGCCGGACTCTTGCCAGGTCACATCCATGAGGTTCCCCATGGAGGCATGTCCGTTGGGACCTGCGACGCGCACGACAGCAATTGTGTTGAGCGAGGGGGAGTCGAACAGGAGACGGTCGGTGGTCGTGCGGAGAATGTCGGAGCCCGACCATGGAACGACTGGGCCGATCGTGGCCTCGAATCGCGGTGACGGGAGCCAGAACGATGTGGCGCCGGTGGAGGTGTCGATGGAAGTGATCATCGCGGAGTTCTCGAACCGGGTGAGATCGCCACCCTGGTCGCAGGTCGCGGAGTACCCGAAATTGCCCCCAGTAAATCGGGAGAACGGCCGGGAGAAGACCGTCGCAAGCGTGTCCGGGGCGAGGATGTACTCGTCCATGCCCGACCATGTGGCCACCCCCGCGGCGACGCGTCCGGTGCGAGCCGACACACCCAGCGACAGCACTCGACCACCGAGATCACGGCGGGCCAGTTCGGCGCCGGTCAGTGGATCGAGCATGACCACGGCGCGGTCCTCGCGACTGCTGACGAACACGGCTCCGCTAGGCGTGGAGCCGTCACAGGAACGCTCGGCCGCCGCGACCAACGTGATGCCGGACACCGACAACTGCGTCGTGCCGATGGATTCCATGGTGGATGTGCGGAACACATGCATGGTGGAACCAGTGAGCACGAAGGTGCGATCAGTGGATTCGACCAGCTCAACGGGCGCCGCCCAATCACCTAACGCACTCACCGGACCGAGATCGACCGTGCTGGTCTGGCGAGGCATGGCGCCGGGTGCATCGAGCACCAATGTGTGCAACATCACTCGACCCGCATCGCGATCAATGCAGACGACCTGCAACGTGCCATTGGTGGAGTCGACGTCGGATTCGAAGAGGTCGGTGGAAGCGCAGCCAAACTGCGTGCCGGCATATTCACCGAGACGGACCACGCGATCGGTACCAACCAGTGTGGTGGTCGTGGTCGGAGGTGGTGGCGTGGTGGTCACCGGACCACGAGTGGTAGTGCTGCGTGGAGGCAACGTCACCGGTGCGACCGTTGTGGAAGGAGAGGCCATCGACACCCGTGTGGTGGTCGGCGAGAGGGTGACGACGCGAGTGGTTGTGGTCGTCGGGCCGGAGTCGGACACCGGCAACGCCGCGCACGAGCCAAGGACCACCACGAGCACGCCAAACATTGCCAAGAGCCCGAGGGCCGGACGGGATGCACGGGATGTCTGGGACATCGGGAACTTGAACATGAAATCTCTCCACTCGCCTGAGTCACACCATGGGCCGCCGTTGACCGCTGTGACTGGATGACATCACCCTAGACAGAGGGTGTGACAGCCGCTCGGGACCCGACCGTTGCTAGGACTTTGACGCCTTGGCTTCGTCACTCCCGATCCGCCATTTCGATACACACATCACTACCGTCCTCCCATGCGTCTTCCCAGATTCACGCCATCGCCCAACGGCGAGTGGTCACCAAATCTCCCCGGCCTCAACCGACTTCGATTGCAGTGGGTCGTGCTCGTGCAGCTCGTGGTCACCGTGCTGATGGTCGGCATGATCTGGACGGTGCACGTCGTGCACTACGACTTGTTCCCGCTCGTGGGCGCCGACTCGTGGGACGCCTACGAGCACGCGCACGTTGACCGCATTGGCAAGGTGCTGTTCGGTCCGTGGCTCATTGAGGGGTTGTGCGTCCTTGTACTGCTACTCGCTCACCCGAAGCGCCTGCGCATCGCTGCATTCATCAGTGCATTCCTGATGCTGTTCATCCTCATCGACACCGCGGCATTCTCCGCGCCGGCACACGGAGTACTGCTC